>Ga0209164_1003215_pt1 | contig 15770 bp, 12 predicted proteins | sample MTBNYHSulfiMetaG_FD_187458 | JGI IMG/M metagenome (GOLD analysis project Ga0209164, IMG submission 187458) | Enrichment culture microbial communities from rom New York Harbor, USA that are MTBE-degrading - MTBE-NYH (New York Harbor Sulfidogenic)... | ecosystem: Environmental > Aquatic > Marine >...
GGACGCCGCCAGGGTTTTGATCGACCGGATGAGTGGTTCCAGGGGCGCGCCCAGCCAAAATTTTTAAGCTACCCGTACCGGGAAAGGGGGGGCGAATTGAATCCTGCCAGCGGGCTTCACCGGGCCTGGATCGTGCTCGCGCTTTGCTTTGTAACCCTTTTCATTAATTATTCCGTCCGGCTGGGCTACGGGGTCGTTATGCCCGAGATGCTGAAGGCTTTGAATCTCGGGCGTGCGGCCGGGGGCACCATCTTTAACGCCTACTTGCTGATTTATATTTCCATCACGCCTTTCACCGGCTACCTCACGGACCGCTACGGCGCGAGGGGGGTCATAACCGCCTGCATCCTCATCCTTGCTCTGGGCGTTGGGTTGATGGGTACGGCCGACAGCCTTTTGTCGGCGTGTCTTTTCTTCGGCCTTGCCGGCCTGGGCGCAACTGGGATATGGACACCGGTGCTTACCGTGGTGCAACGCTGGTTCGCACCGCGCCGCAGGGGGCTTGCGGTGGGTATCCTTTCCACCGGCTACGGACTGGGCTTTGCGTCCATCGGCCTCGCTTTTCCGTGGATTCTCGAGCATTTCGACTGGCGCTACGCATGGTATTTCCTGGGTGCCGCCGCCCTTCTCATGACCGCGGGAAATGGTTTCTTCCTTCGAAGCGACCCGGCATCCTCGGGTTTTTCTCCGTGGGGAGAAACCCCCGTCAACCATCCCGCGAAGGCATCCGGCACGTCGCATACCAGGCTGAATCACCTGCCGGCCATATTCCAGAGCGCCCGGTTCTGGCTGATAGGCTTGTCCTATTTCTGCGTCGCCTACGCTCTTTACGGAATAACCACGTTCATGGTGGACTACGCTGTAAACCAGCTGGAAATTCCGATGGAAAAGGCGAGCCTGCTGGCGACCGTTCACGGAGCCTGCCAGGCGATCGGTGTGCTGACGATTCTTCCTCTTTCGGACAGGCTGGGGCGCAGGAAGACGATCATGATTTCCAACGGGGTTATAGCTGCAAGCCTGGCTGCGATCCTTCCGGCTGCGGGTTCATGGTTGCTCCTGTGTTTATCCATCGGCGTGATGGCTGTGTTTTATGGCGCCACGTTTCCACTTTACGGTATATGCGCCGGTGATTATTTCCCGAAGGAATTCATGGCCACCGTGATCGGGGCGTGGACTCCCTTCTATGGTCTCGGTGCGGTGTCCGTGCACTGGGTGGGCGGTTTTCTGGCGGACACAACCGGCGTGTACACGCATAGTTTTTCAATCTGTGTGTTCATGAGCATCGTTGCGATGCTGCTCATGTGGCGCGTCAGGGAAAGGGCCTCCCGTCTCGAGCGATGACTACACCCTGGGTCACCGTTCAAATTTCTTGACAAACCCGGCTGTTTTTATATTGATGCAGAGAACGGCCGGTCGGCCGCGAGCTTCCCGTAATAGAAAGGATCTTCAATAGGATTGGACATTCACGGAGAATGCACAAACATGAAGGATGTGATCAAGAGCTGGGCTCGGCGGTATCTGTACGACCCGCAGATTTTCATCCTCGGCTTCCTCCTCCTCTTGATCTTCGGTTTTATCTACCTGCTGGGCAACGCCCTGGTGCCCGTTTTTGCAGGTGTGGTGATCGCCTACCTGCTCGACGGAATGGTCGCCCAGCTGGAGCACCTGAAAGTGCCGAGAAAGATTGCTGTGCTTATTGTTTTCCTGGTTTTTATGGCATGTCTTCTGGTTCTTCTGTTGGGGCTCCTTCCGCTTCTTTCCCGTGAGGTTGGGGATCTGCTTCAAAGCTTGCCGGCTATGGTTTCCAGGGGGCAGCAAGAGTTGCTCCATCTGGCGGATCGATATCCTGAAGTTATAACCGAAGAGCAAATCAGGCAGATCATAGCCTTTTTTGGCCCTGAATTGAGCAAATTGGGGCAGAGGCTTCTCTCTGTTTCAGTAGCTTCTGTTCGAGGTCTCATTGAATTTGTGGTGTATATCATTCTCGTTCCACTGTTGGTATTTTTTTTCCTTAAAGATAAATCTACTATAATCAATTGGATAAAGAAACTGCTTCCCGAGAATGTAGGTCTTGCCACCTCGGTTTGGCACGAAGTCAATCAGCAGGTCAGTAATTACGTAAGGGGTAAAATCTGGGAGATTATCATTTTATGGGCGGCGAGCTACGCCATGTTCATGCTGTTGACAATGGATTTCGCATTGCTTCTTTCGTTTTTCGTGGGTCTCTCCGTCATCGTCCCTTATATCGGTGTCGCGGTGATGTATCTCCCTGTGACCTTGATCGGATTTTATCAGTGGGGAATTTCGGCGGATATGGCCTATGCACTCCTTGCGTATTCGGTTCTGCAGCTCCTGGACGGAAACCTGCTGGCGCCGCTCCTTCTCTCCGAGGTGGTCAATCTGCATCCCGTGGCGGTGATATCGGCGGTGCTGGTATTCGGGAGCATCTGGGGAGTCTGGGGGCTTTTTTTCGCCATCCCGCTCGCCACCCTGGTGCATGCGGTGCTGAAAGCCTGGTTCCAGGTTCATTTACGCGACCCGGATGCTGAGGCGGTGGAAAAAACACAGTAAGGAGGAATCCGTGGACCTGGGTGATCTTGAAAAAATGAACGAAGACGGCCTTCGCGACTATCTCCGGTTTTTGTTGTGGCACTACCGGGTGGTGGATGCATTCTGGTTCATCCGTGTGAGCGAGCATTACGGGCTGCAGACTGCGGAATCCATAAACGAGGAAGTTTGGGGCCGGGTCGCGGGAATGGGGGCGAAAGATATTATCTCCCGGTTCGGTATCGAGGAGAAAGGGCTTAAGGGGTTTGTGAACGTGCTGAAGCTGTTCCCCTGGTGCATTCTCGTGGGGTATCAAATCGAGGAAAAAGAGGACGAAGTGCTGCTTTCGGTTCCTTCCTGCCCAACCCAGGTGGCAAGGCTCAGGCGCGGGCTGGGGGAGTATAACTGCAAGGAAATGCACCGGGGGGAGTTTGAAGGAATCGCCGCCGCGGTCGATGAATCCATCCGGGTCGAATGTCTTTTCGCGCCTCCTGACCCGCATCCTGAAGACATGTTCTGCCAATGGCGGTTTTTTATTCGCCCCTGAACCTCCTGGTTTTACCGCCAGATCGGTATTGATGCATTCGTTGGAAGCTCGTTGGAAAAAGCCGCCGATCCACGTCCGATCCCGTCTATTTGTCGAGCGCTTTCAGCAAAAGCGGGGCGAGCCTTCTTATATAATCGGGTGGATACATCCGGGTGATGAAGCTGCGGTACGTCGCCCTGAATAGTTTTTCCTCCATCTCGGCGTGGCTGCACCCGGCTGCGGCCATCCGGTTTATGTCGTCCTTCAACCGCATTAATTCTTCTCTGATACGCCGGTAGGAAAAGGCGACGACATCCGGGCATGTAAAGATCATGTCTGAATCGTGGCAGTGGGCCGCAAGGCGCGTGTCGAGACCTTCCAGAGTGTCTATCGATTCGAGGGTTTTTTGAAAACTCTGAAAAAACAGAGGAAGAACCTCGTCCGTGCGCGGATCATAACAGCCGACCGCGTCTGAGATGATGGTCGCTTTTTCGGAGGGTATATGGGCCGAAAGGTTGCAGGGACTGTGGCCCGGCGTCGCCGGGAACCGGATTTCCACGCCGCCCAGGTCGAGGGTTTCATTGTTCTCGATAATCCTATCCACGAGGATCGTGTCGTATTCGAGGAAATCGGGAAGGGCGGAAAACAGGTTTTTGTCGTTCAAATAGGTACAATAACGCTCGTCATTTTTTCGGAACCGGCTGACGATTTTCGGCCTGGAAAGCAATTCCTGCGCCTTGGAGGAACCCAGCACGGTGGCTTCGGGAAAAAGTCTGCGCATGTATGGGAGACCGCAGACATGGTCCCAGTGGGCGTGAAGCACCACGAGGTTCCCGATGTCTTCCTTTTTAAAGCCAAGCTCGTCCAGTTGACGTTCTATCAAGGGAACCGTGGCGCTTACGCCCAGGTCCAGCAATGTAGACGGATTTCCTTTGACCAGGTAGGTCAGGAACAAATCGTGCCCTAAAACGATCAGCCCATCGGTCAGAACACGCGGTATCTCAGCCATCGAAAAGGCCTCATTCTTGATGGCTTCGTAAAAAGTCCCCTGGCCGTCATCCCGGACCTGATTCCCGACTTTATCGGGATAAACCTCTATCCAGACGTTGTTGAAATGACTGGATTCCCCGACACACATTCGTGTCGGGAAATGACGATATGGGGCGGATTCTGACTTTTTACGATGCCATCATTCTTCTTTTAGACGATAAAACCCACCTCAGTTGGGTGGTTCAGGAATATCTATAAGCGCAGTATCAATAGAATCGGCCCCAAAATCAAGGGCTGATCCGTTCGAAAATAGTTACGATTCCATCAAATTTCATTTTCCAACGCCGCTTGCTTTGGGTTTGTATGATGCGCTATAAGGAAATGATAGGTCTTAAAATCAAACAGAAAGGTTCCTTGAAATGACGAACGGCGAAGCGATCATGGCGTTTTCCCAGAGTGAAAAGATCAAGGCGGGGCTCATATGGCTTTCGAGCGTCCTCCAGATGTCGGAGAATTTCCAGGGGATGGAAAAGCGGGGAGCTGAAAAGGCCGTGGGGGCCTTCCTCAACCTGGTGGTTCATGATGTCGGCCTTTCGGAAAGGGTGGCGCCGGACCCGGGCTGGAAGGAGGTGCGGGAAGCGGTGGAAAAGGCGGCGACGATGCTCAATTCCGGCATAGGGGTGGAAGTTCTGCATGATCTCACAAAAGCGTTGAGCCAGGTGACGACGATCGGGCAGCGTTCCATGACGCTGCTCAAGGACCAGCACTTGTTATAGGCTTCCCGGATAGTCTGATTCAAAAAGGCGGAATTTCCCTTTTTTGAACGGGTCTTGAGCGGTAGGCGTCTGAGGAAGATCGGAGCTTTCACTCAACCGAATTGGATGATGAAGACGGCCTGTGTGACAAGGACAACGGCACAGGCCGGGATCAGGTAGGGATACATTTGGGGCGTGTCCGTTCTGAGGCATTCGCTGCTGAACGCGTTGCATAGATGCAAAGGGCTGATCAGGTATCCGGCCGCTGCTGCGGCATAGACCAGGCTGGTGCCGCCGGCGGTGCCGAAACCGGATGCTCCGAAAAAGGATTCCACCAGCGGATAGGAAAGGGCCATGGCTCCCAGATTATAGCCCGTCAGGAAGGCCAGAAGAAAGGGGATCAGGATGACCACCGAAACTGGTGGCAATTGAACAGCCTGGATTGTGTCCGCGATGAACCTCTCTGTTCCCGTTATTTCGATAAATTGTCTGAATATCATGATGCCAAAAATAGCGGAAAAGACCCGTATCGACACGGAGCGATACACGATGCCGGCGTATTTCGAAGCATTGACACCGCTGAAAATCCATACAAGGACGATGCTGAACGTAATGCCGAGCATGAAGGTCCTTTTCTGATCCAGGCCCAGAGGCAAAAGGAGAACATAGACGAGGAGAGGCGCAAGAATCGGGATCAAATAAATGAATCCTGAGCCGCCGAATGCCGGGGATGTTGATTTCGGGGCGGCTTTCAGGAATTTTTTTATGGAGAAAACACCAATCACCAGAAAAGATAGAAACATCGGTATGTTCATGTATACAAGCCGGTAAATCGGGATGTCCGCGAAGGCATCGCTGCATACAAGGATCATGGCCGAGGAAACCGGATAGACCGGCATCCACATGTGCCGGAACCAGATGTTCAGGAAGTTTTTCTGATGCTGTTTGAGCCCGTAACGGTCTCCCTCGGAATCGATCATGGGTGCCGAGAGCATGGCACCCCCCACCATCGGCATCAGGCCGTAAATGGAAGGTATCAATGCCAGGGTTTCACCGTGGGGCAGAAAGGTCCTAAGGCTTTTGACGAGTTTTTCGATTCCCCCTGTTTCCTGAAGCACCCTCGCAAGCGTGAGGATAAGGCTCATCAAAAAGGCCAGCTCGATGGTGCCGGTTTGGATTCGATTCTGAGAAAAGGAGTAGAACAAGGCTTCGACAAAAGCCTTTGGGATGTCGCCTGGTTCTATCCGCCCGAGTGAGAATACGCCCATTGCGAGCGAACCAACCATCATGGCAAGGCCGAAATCCGGTATTCGCAGATGCTTTCTGGCGATGATCAACGCAAGTGCCAGTATCGTTCCAGTAAGACTAAGCAGGGTTCGTTACCATCCAAATAAAATACAGCCGGCGCCTTCCGGTTCCGCCTGTTCCCAAACATGAGAATTCAATAGATCTACAGCGCATAGCCCCATTGCTGGAGGCGTTGAGCGGCATGCTGGGCATAATCGCCCTGGCGGACGTGTTGCAGATAGCGTTGATATTCGCGGGCGGCGTCGGTTCTGCGGCCCATATTATCCAGAGAGTAGCCCATGAAAAAGATCGGGGTGGGGTTCTGCGGCAGCAGGCGATGCTCGGTTTGAAAATCCCGATAGGCGGATTCAAATTCTTTCAGCTTCAGGGCGGCGAAGCCGCTTAGATGATGCCCCTGGGCTTCCCCGGGGTAGACCGATTTCGCCCTGCCGGCATACCGTGCCCCCTCGGTGTATTTTTTCTGCATCAGCTCACACTTGGCCATGGACAGCAAACCCGCGTAGTCGTTTGGAGCCCGTCTCAATGCGGTTCCATAGTGGCTTTCGGCTTGCCGGTAATTTTTGGCCCCCATGGCCTCATCTCCGTCCTGCATCGCCTCGATGGCCCCTTTGATGGCGCGCAGCGAAGCGGTGTTATCCATGTAACGCTCACGGTTGAGTGGTAGATTCCTCGATGAGGCGTAGGTCGTGGCGGCCGACTGGACCGCGTTTCGGTACCGCTCATCGCTCATCGGATGCGTAGCGAACATCAACTCGATTGCGCTCGGCCTGGATTTGTTTTTTTCATTGAGCATGTCCATGAGCCCTACCATGCCACCAGGGCTGTAGCCGGATTTGACCATGTATTCCATTCCTAGAGCGTCAGCCTGGCGTTCATTATCGCGGCTGTATCGCGCAAGGAAGGCTCCAGCGCTTAAGCCTCCAAGCGTTGAGGCGACCTGGCCCATGCCGGCGGCCCTGTCCGCAAGGATGGATAAGCCGCTTACCACCATGCTTGAAAGCTGACTTTTGGACATCTGTTCGGCTGTGTGCCGGGCATTCACATGGCCGATTTCATGGCCGAGCAGTGCGGCCAGTTCGGCTTCATTTTCAAGGGTCAGCAGGATTCCGCGGGTGCAGGCGATGCTGCCGCCGGGAAACGCATAGGCGTTTACGTAGTTGGCGTTCACCACCCTGAAGGAATAAGGCATGTGAGGCCTGTGGCTGCTGGATGCCAGGTTCTTCCCGATACCGTTCACGTAAGCATTCAGCGTTCTGTCCTGTGTGGGGCCGTAATCGGTGGAAAACTGAAGCGGCGCATACTGGCGATCGATTTGAATTTCATCCTGTTCGGAGACAAGCATGAGCTGGCTCCGGCCGGTGACCGGGTTTGTAGCGCAACCGGCTGCCACCGCTACTGCAGACATGGTTGTCAGCTGGAGAAACCTGCGGCGGGTGAGGCCGTATCGATAATCGTTGAATATTTCTTGGCGTGCCATGTCGTTCTCCTTTATCAAGGTTACCGTTCGTTTCTCCTACTCGTCTTTTAATTATAGACGATCCATCTACGTTGCCGCAAGGAACAACCCGTGAAAATACCAAGACACCAGCATACGTAGCCGTTTTGAAAATTCCTATCGCTTCATCATCGTCACTTTGCGTATGCCTTTGATCTGCCTGTAATTGGCCCCCTGGCTCACGCACCGAAGCACGGTTTCGGTGTCCACGACCCTGGTGCCGGACAAGGCATCCACACCCAGGTCGAACAGGAGAGGGGAAACCGGGACCGTGTCTCCAAGCAAGACGACGAAGGCATCGGGTCTGCAAAGTCCGAGAAGGCCTCTGAGCGTGTGATTGGTCAGAGCCGTTCCGGTCACGGCCACCACGTCGGCCTCCGGTATGACCTCCGGCGCGGCGCGTTCATCCAGGTCATCGGCCGCTGGATTTTTTTCGATGACCCATAATTGAGCGGCTGTTTCCTTGACCCTTGGCACGAAAGGAAAATGACCGACAATGGCGACGCGTTTCCCGGCTCCTTTTTCAAGGATCAGATCAGCCGCATTTCGTTCAATACACCTTTTTTCGTCTACATCAAGCAGGGAATTAATGGCCGCCATTCCAACCGCGGCTTCCGGGATGCTGTCGGACAGGGAAAGCCTTGCAAGCTCAAGCGCGCTCAGTTCAAGGAGCTCCCCTGCCCGAGGCATCAAGGGTGGCTTCTGGCGCAGCGAATCCTTTGGCAAGGTTGCGGCAAGCCCGCAGTGGCGGGTAACCACCGCGGTATGAAAAAGACCCTGCCGGATATCGTAAACCGGTGATTGAGTATTTAAAGAGTCTAGCAAATTTTCAAGGATGTTCATGGTTCCCTCCGTAAAAAGAATGCCTCCGAAAGGGTTGGATGTCAACAAAGCAAAGCAACCCTGTGTGGCGACGTTCATTCCCGGTGGAATTCATCGCTTGTTGCTGGTATATTCATTATTTGTGTGGCTTTTGAGTATAAATTTTTGATGAAATAAACATATTTTTAATGGTAACGATGCCATTTTCCAAGAAAAAAACGTCCACCCTGTTTCTCTGCGTGGTGATGGGTCTAATCCTGTTGAAAGGGATGGTCTCATGGATCACAAGCAGCCTGAGCATTTTGGCCCAGGCTGCGGACAGCCTCCTTGATCTGCTCTCAGGCTTCATCATTTTCCTGGCCGTCCGGGCCGCCGATAAAAAGGAAGACCAGGAGCATCCTTACGGACACCACAAGCTGGAGGATTTCGCGGGGCTGATCCAGGGAATTTTGATCGGTGCAACCGGGATCGGCATCATTTATTCTTCTGTACGACGCATCATGTCAGGAGCCGGTATGCAGGAGCCCGAGGCCGGTATCGCTGTTATGATCGTGTCGATTGTAACCAGCCTCTGGCTGTCCCGTTATTTGAAAAAGGCTTCGGTTGATACGCGTTCCGCGGCACTGGAGGCAGCGGCCAACAACGTACGCGCGGATGTTTATTCGGCTTTCGGCGTGCTTGCAGGGCTCTTGATTCTTCGCTTGACGGGGCTGATCATCATCGACCCGATCCTCGCGATTCTCGTCGCTTTCTATATTTTAAAAATCGGCTTTGATACCGTCTACAAGCCTTTTTCAAAATTGATCGATTCGAGGTTGTCCGAGGAAGAAGAACAGATCATCACGGAGGTGATCCTGAATTATAAAGATGAGGTGGCCGGATATCATCGACTGAGAACCAGGCAGGCCGGAGACAAGCGTCATGTCGATCTCCACGTGCTTATGCCCAGGACCATGTCGCTTGAGACCTGCCACGGGATATGCGACCAGATTGAAACAGACATTGAAAAAAGACTTCCCGGTTCCAGCACCGTGATTCATGCAGAACCATGCGATGGGAAATGTAAAGGGTGTCCTTTGTCCTGCGACGATTCCTGACGATTCCTGAGGGAGCGTCCCAGACTGGAATGAAAATGGACCTCGTGCCCATTCTGTCCCAAAAAACCTTGCAGGTCGGATTCCATTCCCGACATCGTGGTTGAAGGTTAAAAATCAGGTTGTCGTTATCAGGACCACACCTGCGGCCACAAGAATGGCCGCGCCGACACGGGCGCGCCATGGTCGCTCCCCCAGAACGATCGTGCCGATCAGCGCCGCCATCACGACGCCCGATTCTCGGAGGGCCGAAACCGGGGCCATCGGTGCAAAAGCCACCGCATAGATGACGAGACCGTAAGCGAAAATCGAGCAGACACCGGTTCCGACCAGCGCCGGCCATTCCCTTGACGCCACCGTCCTGAGCATGCCCCACCGTTTGTAGATCACGGTGACGATTACGGGGAATTCGCAGATGAACAACCAGGAGATATACCCGAACGGGCTGGCTGAGGCTCGCACGCCTAGGCCGTCTGCAACGGAATATCCGGCTATCATGGCTCCGGTGGCAAGCGCAAAGGAAACAGCTGCGCGGTCTTTTGTCGTAGGGCAACTGCGTATCAAGGCTATGGCGGCTATCCCTGCCGAGGCGAGCACCACGCCGACAGCGGCCATGAAGGACAGCGATTCCCCTGCAAAGAAGACCGCTCCCAGGGCTACCAGTACGGGGGCTGACCCCCTTGCAAGAGGGTAGACCCGGCTGAGGTCCCCGAAACGATAAGCGTTGAGCAGGCATACGTAATAGGCATAGTGGAATAGAGTTGCCACGGCAATGGCCGACCAGGAGACGGGATCTGGTGCAGGAACGAAAGGAGCGGTCAGCAAGCCGGCCAGGAATTGTGCCAGAGCCACCGCAGAAATCACAACCAACCGGTCTGAAGCCGTTTTTACCAGGGCGTTCCAGGAAGCGTGAAGCAAGGCGGCGAACAATACTAAAAAGACGATTTTAGGATCCATGATGTTATCTTTGAAACGATTAAAATTATTCTAATACCTGGTTTCACGAGAAAGGTCAAAGGTGGATCAGGGATTCTGTACATGGAACACTGGGGTAATGGATGTGCGGGGTTTTGGCGGAGAAGATTGTGCCAAATCGAAAATTTCATTCCGGCACAGGGGAAAAGCTGAGCCCGTTGATGTATTCACGGACGTTCGTAAACTTTAGGGTGCTTTTGACTTAAGTCAATGCGGCGAAGCGTTTCCGTCTATATCCTGCCGGCACGATTGAGATGAAAGCCAAGGATTTTCGGATAAACCATTCATGCAAAGACAGGAGGAAAAACCATGTTTTGTTTTCAATGTCAGGAAACGGCGAAGAACCAGGGATGCACCATAAAAGGGGTGTGCGGAAAACCCGAAGGAACCGCGGATCTGCAGGATTTGCTCATTTACGTCTGCAAGGGGATCTCCGTTTACGGAGAGATGCTGAAAGAGCAGGGGATGTTGGACAGGGATGCAGCTCGATTCATCTGCAAAGCCCTTTTTACCACGATCACAAACGTTGCCTGGGACGATGATGTGATCATCGAGCGGATCAAAGAAGCCTTGAAAGTAAGAGATGGGCTGAAGGAAAAATCAGGTTCCGCGGTTCCCGATGTTCTCCCGGACTGTGCGGTGTGGTCTGCGGTGGATAGAGACGAGATCCTGGCCAAGGCGATGCGCGACGAGGTTCGCATCACGGCCGCACAAAACGAGGATGTCAGGTCACTGCGGGAATTGCTCATTATCGGCTCCAAGGGAATTGCCGCCTATGCCGATCACGCCGCAATCCTCGGTCATGAAAAGGATGATATCTACGGCTTCCTGATGGAAGCATTGGCTTCCACAACCAAAGAACTGACCGTGGATGAAATGATCGCTATGGTTATGAAAGCCGGCGAAACGGCGGTGAACACGATGGCGCTCCTCGACAAGGCCAATACGTCGGCCTACGGCAACCCTGAGATCAGTGAGGTCAACATAGGCGTCCGCGGAAATCCCGGAATTCTCATTTCGGGTCATGACCTCAAGGACATGGAAGAGCTGCTCAAACAAACCGAAGGGACCGGCGTTGATGTCTACACTCATGGAGAAATGCTTCCAGCGAATTATTACCCGGCTTTTAAGAAGTACGATCATTTCGTTGGGAACTACGGCGGGTCCTGGTGGCACCAGAACAAGGAATTTGAAACGTTCAACGGGCCGATTGTTTTGACCACAAACTGCCTTATTCCGATCAAGAAGGAAAACACCTACCAGGAGCGTCTCTTCACGACCGGCGTTGTGAACTACCCTTCGGCCATGCATATCCCCGACAGACCAGAGGGAGGCGCCAAGGATTTTTCGGCGGTGATCGAGATGGCGAAAAAATGCAGGGCGCCCGAGGAGATTGAATCCGGAAAAATTGTCGGCGGCTTCGCCCACAACCAGGTATTGGCCCTGGCGGATAAGGTGATTGACGCCGTGAAATCCGGAGCGATCAAGCGGTTTGTCGTGATGGCCGGATGCGACGGACGGCAGAAAGCCCGCAGTTATTTTACGGAGGTCGCCGAAAATCTGCCCAAGGACACGGTCATTCTCACTGCCGGATGCGCGAAGTACCGGTATAACAAGCTCGACCTGGGGGATATCGGCGGCATTCCGCGCGTCCTCGATGCCGGTCAATGCAATGACTCCTACTCCCTCGCGGTGATCGCGTTGAAATTGAAAGAAGCCTTCGGGTTGAATGATATCAATGAATTGCCGGTTTCTTACGATATTGCATGGTACGAGCAGAAGGCGGTTGCGGTGCTGCTTGCCCTTCTCTGGCTGGGTGTCAAGGGCATCCGGCTCGGGCCGACGCTGCCGGCCTTTCTCTCGCCCAATGTAGCCAATGTGCTGGTTGAAAAATTTGATATCAAACCCATCGGCACCGTTCAGGAAGACATCGCGGCCATGATGGCCGGAAAATAATCCCGAAGTCCTGTCGCTCGGGGTCGGGGTCGCTGTCGCGTCGTTATCGGACGTTGATCGGCGGCCTTTTCGACCCCGATACCGATCCCGACCCCGACGCCGATAAGGAAGAAATGGTACGTTTTACGAAGCCGTCAAAATTGTTTTGGATGGCGTCCTGAGCGAAAATATGGTATCCGCTATAAACCACTCCTCAGCGGTCGAAATGAAATCGCGCCCGCCGGGGATCCTATTTTAAACCTGTGGGGGCTGGATTGAATGGCGGATCAGATACAAAGATACACGATTACGATGCTTGTTGAAAACGAACCGGGAGTGACTGCCCGGGTGGCGGGGATGTTTGCCGGAAGAGGTTATAATATTGAGACGATATGTGGCGCTCCCACCGCCAACCCTGAAATGTCACGGATTACGATAACCACGAATTCCACTCCCGATCAGCTCGAGCAGATCCTCAAGAATCTGAGGCGGCTGGTGAACGTCATCAAGGTCAGGGATATGACCGGTCTGAAGGCAGTCCAACGTGAAATGGCCTTGATTTGCGTTAAGGCTCTGCCGGCGGACAGGGCGGACATATACGCCATCATCAAAAGTTTCGGTGGAAGAATCGTTGACACCGGACTCACCCATTACATTTTCGAGGTGACCGGTTCCCATGAAAAAATAGATACGTTGATCAGGCTTCTTGAACCGACGGGAATCGAAAAACTGGCCCGTTCCGGAATTTTGGGGCTCTACCGCGAGCCGGAATAGGAGTTGGCTGGTTCTTCTCGGAAATCCCGAATGGACGCAGTAACTTTCAAATGGAAACCAGCGATCAGATCGAAAACCGTGAATGCATTTCAACTCCACGCTGTTTTTCTTCGAATACCTCCAATGCACTGAGAATCCTCCCACGTGCCGTATTCATGCCAGACGACAACTCGGGTAGAGCCCGGATGGCGACACGAATACCGACGCCGATAAGGCGGGGATGCTATTTTTCCGTGTTTCGTGATTCCCCGGCACAGGTATGTGCCGGGAATCTAGTTGTTTCAACAACTTCTGGATCGCGGATCCAGTCCGGGATGACGGCCGCGAGACGTTTTACGATCTCATCAACGTTGACATCCGTCAAGGCGTGTTTTAAGGAATAGAAAGTGTTTTACAACATCAAAGGAGGTGCCGAAATGACATGGGGGATCAAGATGTTTGCCGGGTTCATGTGCATGTTGCCGGTTCTATTTTTTGGCGCGCCTCAGGCCGTCTCGACTGGACTACCTGAAGTTATGACTCTCCAGGCATGTATTGACGAAGCTGTTGAGAACAACGCCGATCTTAAAGCGAAAGGTGAGGCTATCGAACGGGCCAGGTACGTGAAAAAACAGACGAAGGCGGATTTTTACCCAAAAGTCGGCACGGACTATACCTACAATCGCCGGGACCGGGACACCTTTCTGAACTTAGGGTCCGTGTCCGTACCGTCGTCGGTCAAGGACAATTTCAGCTGGAATATGAGGGTCAGCCAGCCGCTGTTCACGGGCTTTTCACTTACCGCGGCTCACGAAATTTCCAAACTGGGGATTGACACCAGCCGTCTCGATTATCAAATAGAAGAACTCGACCTCGTTTTCAGGGTGAAAGAAGCTTATTTTGCAGTATTGGAGGCAGACAAGGGGGTCGAGGTCGCCCGCAGTGCGGTGGAGTCGCTCGAGAGCAATGTCAAGGTCGCGCGGGATTTCTACAACGTCGGCATCATCCCCATAAACGATGTGCTTAAAGCCGAGGTGGAACTGGCAAAGGCCAGGCAGAACCTCGTAGCCGCCTTGAACGGCGCTTCGCTGGCAAGGAGTTCATTCAATATTATTCTGTCGCGTCCCATCGAGACGCCGGTAACGCTTGAGGACATCCTGGCCTACAGGTCGGAGGAGGGGGTTTTTCAGGACTATGTGGACAAGGCGATGGAGCTTCGTCCGGAGATGAAAATGATTGCGACCGCCCTTTCAAAGGCCGATCAGGAAATCACGCTGGCCAAAAGTGCCTACTATCCGGAAGTGGGTTTGACGTACCGCTACATTCGCGAGGGCGACGATCCCGGCGTAAATGGGAGCGTGGTCCATGACGCCAGCAGCTGGGATGTGACTGCAGGGCTCAGCTGGACTCTATGGGATTGGGGCAAGACGCGAAATGCCGTAGCTGAAAAAAAGCGGGGAAAAACAGAATTGCTATACAACAAGGAGTCGCTGGAAGATGCGATCCGCCTCGAAGTGAAATCCGCTGTTCTTTCACTGGATGAAGCGGAAAAAAATATCCCCACGACACGCAAGGCTCTCGAACAGGCTGAAGAGAATCTCCGTGTAAATGAAGAACGATATCGCGCCCAGGTGACAACGATAACCGAAGTGCTCGATGCACAGGCCTTGCTGACGAGAGCCAGGGTCGACTATTACCGGGCGCTTTACGGCCACAACGTGGCCCGTGCGAGATTGTTGAGGGCTATGGGTGAAGAATAGGAAGAAAGCTATGAATTATGGTAGCGGAAGGAAGCCATGTTAGGATCGCTGGTCAAAAATCTATTCGGAAGCAAAAACGACCGTGAACTCAAGCAGATGCAACCGGTTGTGGATCGCATCAACGAGCTTGAGCCGACGGTCAAATCTTTTTCGGATGAAGAGCTGGCGCTCAAAACGCCGGAATTCAAAGAAAGACTTTCACAGGGTGAGAGCCTTGAAGACCTTCTTCCGGAGGCCTTTGCAGCCGTGCGGGAAGCCTCCGTGCGCGCACTTGGAATGCGGCATTTCGACGTCCAGCTGATCGGCGGTATTGTACTGCATAACGGGAAGATTGCCGAAATGAAAACCGGTGAAGGGAAGACGCTTGCCGCGACACTTCCACTGTACCTCAACGCGCTTACCGGCCGTGGTGCGCACCTGGTGACGGTGAACGACTACCTGGCCAGACGGGACGCCGAGTGGATGGGGAAAATTTATAACTTTCTCGGCCTCTCGGTGGGTGTGATCGTACATGGGTTGGATGATCGCGCCCGGAAAGAGGCCTACGATTGTGACATCACCTACGGCACCAACAACGAATTCGGCTTTGATTATCTGCGCGACAATATGAAGTTCACTGCCGAGGAGTGTGTCCAGAGAGATTTCCAATATGCGATCGTCGACGAGGTCGACAGCATCCTGATTGATGAGGCACGAACCCCGCTCATCATAAGCGGACCTGTGGAGCAGAGCGAAACCAAGATCTATGAGAAGGTCAAGCCGATGGCCGTGACGCTCAGAAAAAACCAGAGCTCCATCATCAGGTCGTTG
>Ga0209164_1003216_pt1 | contig 15768 bp, 15 predicted proteins | sample MTBNYHSulfiMetaG_FD_187458 | JGI IMG/M metagenome (GOLD analysis project Ga0209164, IMG submission 187458) | Enrichment culture microbial communities from rom New York Harbor, USA that are MTBE-degrading - MTBE-NYH (New York Harbor Sulfidogenic)... | ecosystem: Environmental > Aquatic > Marine >...
CGAGGTCTCGGGATATGGACTTTTTCCCGCAATCCGCATTCCGGAACCCTTTGGCTAAGTGCAGCCCGGGACGCGATTTTCTTTTGGCCTACGGGTATGATTTTTCTGTTCATAACGGTGATGACGATTTTGACTTTGGCGACCCTTTTTTTCGCTCCAGGCGCTTTCAATCGCTCTTTTCCTCGGCAGCGCCGATCACCGACCCGGTGGCCTTCCTGGGCATCCTTTTTCACCGCGGAGGCAAGAGTAAGCGACACGCACCCCTGAACATCCTGAAGAAGATCTGCCAACTGTTGCACCAACATTTCCAACTGAATGTGCACCACTGGCTTAGAGCGCCTCTCTCCCCGGAGCTGGAATGGAGCAATCTACCGCGGAAGCTGCAAAAGCCGCTCGCAGTCTCGTTGGACGCTGTCCGCCACACCATGGATGCTTTTGCGAAAGAGCCTTCCCCCTTGGAGCTGCCCGGCTTGACCCTGCTGCATGAGCCTCGTCGTTATTGTGACGAGGAATTGTTCGCATCCTGGCTGGCATTTTTCGATGAGCTCTTTCCGAACATGCAGTTTGTCGCGACCGCCCCTGCGGAAGAAAAGTGGCATGCACAAGCGGTCCTCTTGAGAAAAGAGCTTGCTCTGCCTCCCCTGCAGAAGTCGCAATCCAGCAAACCAATTGCAGTCGGCAACGTGGACGTTCTGCTCATTGATATCGACAGCCGTCTGCCCAACCTGGCGCTGATGAAGCTCTCCCGCCATTTCAAGCAACAGGGGCGCAAGGTCGTGCTGGCGCGGGGAGTGAGCCTGATCCCTTCGGCTCGTGAAGTATTCGCCAGTTGCATTTTTACCTCAACGGCCTCAACCAGGAAAGTCAAGGCGCTGAAGGATTTCTACGGCGACTCTCTGCAGCTTGGAGGCTCCGCAATCGATCCTCAAGGGCGGCTTCCAGCACAGATCGAAGCACTCGCGCCCGACTATGAGCTCTATCCGGAACTCCAGGACCGAGCCCTCGGCTTTCTCTCGAGAGGTTGTCCGCTGCGCTGCCCCTTCTGTATCGTACCGCTGAAGGAAGGACCGCCGCGGCAGGTGAGCGATTTAGAAACCTTGCTTGAAAGTGGCCGCCTCAACAAACTGATCCTTTTGGACGACAATCTGCTATCCCTTCCCCAGGCAGAGCAGCTGCTGGAGGAAATGGCTTCGCGGCAGAACATGGTGAATTTCACACAGACCCTTGATCTGCGCTTTGTGGATCGGACCAAGGCCGGACTTTTGCGTAAAATCCGCTGCTCCAATACTCGATTCACTCGCAGCAACTACTACTTCAGTCTGAATGACAGTCGGCACCTGGAACGGGTCCGGGAAAAGTACGATCTGTTCGGGTTTTCCTCCAGGGATAACGTTGAGTTTGTCTGCATGTACGGCTTCGACACCACACTTGCCGAAGATGTGCAGCGCTTCCGCTTTCTGCGCACTCTGCCCGGGGCGTACGTATTCACGCAGAAATATCAGCCTGTTGTCGGCGGTCCACCGCCAGACTTAGCGCGCTTCTTTGAAGGGGACGCGGGCCAACTGATTGACAAGCTGATCAAGATTGAATTCACTCAGAACATGAAAAGCATGGAGACCTATTATCGTTGGGTCAGCCGAAGTTATGCGGAAGCCTTCGGCAAGTTACACATGCCGCTGGTCGATACGATCTTTCGCTACAACAGGAGGCACATGAAAGGGCGCTACATAGCCACGCTGGCAGGATTAGAAGGATGACGCAGAGACCTGATCGACGCATGCCACTCACCTGCTCCAGCAAGGAAATCGATCAACTGAAAGAGATGGCACGCAGCACCACAGCCGGAATTTGGCGCATCAAGCGGGCCAAAGCGCTGCTCGGCGTGCTTGAAGGAATAAGCGCCGAACGACTGATGTACCATGTTCGCGTGCCGGTAACCTCGATTGTCAAGTGCATCCGAGCCTTTACCCGGAACAGAATGGCATATTTCGACCAGCCGGACCGTCCGCCGACAGCGCGAGAAGCCGCCGTCGAGACAATGCTGGCATTTCTTGACAATCCGCCGCCGTTTTCATCAGATCGCTGGGATACCCTTTCTCTGCGCTACATCGGCACTCAATTCACCGCAAGGCATATCCGCATGATACGCGATATGATTGCCGCAGAGCCTGATGCAAGCCGAGCCTCGATCGCCAAGCAAATGTGCACTCGATTAAGACTTTACGGGGCCAACGGCAAGCCTCGCCTGGCCACGGCAAAAGATATTCTCAGGCGCATGGCAATGGATAACATCATCTTCCTGTCGCCAAAAGGTTCTGCCACTTACTCAAGAACCAAGACTCCAGCGAAACTCATTGTGCCCCCGCCGGGAATCCCCAAAATAGCGTCCCACGAGATCATCTCATTGATCTTTGTGCTCGTGGAAAAACCCGAACATTCTGTTATCTGGAGTGCAATGATTCACCACTACCACTATATTCCGGGTCATCGCCTGTTCGGCCCACAACTGCGTTACCTGGCTTATGCCGAGCACAGCCAATCGGCCGGGACGCGCGCTTTTGAAGGCAGTCCTCTGGCGGCTCTCAGCTTTTCGTCATGTGCCTGGCGGGTTTCCTGCCGTGACAGCTACATCGGTTGGAATGATGAGCAGCGCGTAGCAAACCTGCCTTTAGTGATAAACAATTCCCGTTTTCTGATTCTACCTTGGATCAAGATCCCTAACCTGGCTTCGCGCATCCTTGGCGCCATCGCCCGGCAGGCCCCGCAGGACTGGGAAGCCCGGTACGGCCGCAAACCGGTGCTTTTGGAGACTTTTGTCGAGCTGGACAGATTTCGAGGAACCTGTTACAAGGCGGCTAATTGGATAGAAATCGGAGCTACTGTCGGCTACAGTCTGCACGGTAATGCAGAAAGAAGGCGGCAAGCCACTAAAGCAGTCTTTTTACAGCCCCTTCACAAACGCTTTCGGGACATCCTTTGTCAGTCCCCGTCAAAGTGCTGATCAAAGTATTTACGGGCTGCACACGGCGCAGGGCTTGTATACCTGTTTGATGTTGATGGCCGCTTCACGCTCGGAGAAGCGAGCTGTCTCAATCCTTACAGTCGTAATGCCGGCAGCCGAAGCGATGAAGCACTCCAGTACAACTGTTACCATGATAGTCGGTAACGAGGCTGACCAATAAATCCGTCACGCCGGGCGGCTTATCCGATCTTTTGTGCCGGCGATATTCCCAGGGCGGTATGGGTTTATTCTTCTTCCACAGCCCTTTTCTTTTGTCTTTTGCCTGCTGCTGCAGCATCCTCCAGCGATCGCAGAAGCTTTCTTTACAGTAAATCTCATAAGTCCAGGCAAAACCGGCTTTTATCAGTTCTTCATTGACACACCTGCCGTTTACATAAGCCAATCCCACCTCGCGCCCGTAGCGATCCCGCTCCAAAATCTTAAATTCCATTTTTTTCCAAAGCAGCATGCCGGCAGCAAAAGACTTCGCGAGCCTGCCATAGGACTGCTCCAGCTCCGGCGCATCAATACCATAGAGTCTGAATTCCACTTTCTCCCAGCCTCTAAGGGCAAATCCGGAATCCCCATCAGCCAGCTCGACGACTGTTCCCCGCCAGGCCAATGCATTTGAATGAAACAGCAGGAACAAAGACAGAGGCAGGCAGAAAGCCCAGGTCTTCAGCCGGGCACTCTTCATAGCTCGCATCCTGGTTCCATTTTGCTTATGCTGCACATTCTTCGGATACGCCTCAGCACCCGGGTGGCGGGACGGGGCTGAAAATGGCACTCATGGTGGCGGCATCAACGTTGCCTCCACTAAGGATCACTCCTACGCGCCCCGCACCGACTCCCCTACCGCCAAGCAGTGCAGCCAGTCCAAGCGCCCCCGACGGCTCTACAACCAGCTTCATCCTGAAAAAGAAAAATTTTACCGCTTCTATTATTTCTGCTTCCGTTACCGTTTTCATGTCGTCGACGTACTCCAGAATCAGCGGGAAGGTGATCTCGCCCAAACTGGAAGTGCGGACCCCGTCGGCGATGGTAGGCGGATTCTTCACGCTGTGAAGCCGTCCTGTCTTAAAGGACCTTGTCGCATCATCGGCAAGCTCCGGTTCAACACCGATTACCAGGCACAAAGGATCGAAGTGTTTGGCAGCTATAGCCGAGCCGCTCAAGAGCCCTCCGCCGCCGCAAGGAGCCAGCAGCATGTCCAGGTGTCCGAGCTGCTCGAACATTTCCAGGGCCGCCGTACCTTGTCCCACTATCACATCCAGATGATCGAACGGCGGTACCATGGTATATCCGCGCTCTGCCGCGAGCGATTGAGCCACATGCTCGCGGCTTTCCGTTTCCGGATCATACTCGACGACGGTCGCACCATATTCGAGGGTTGCTGCCAGCTTGTTCTTCGGTGCATCGGCAGGCATGACAATTGTCGTTCGCACCTGTAACATCTTGCCGACCAAAGCAACCGCCTGGGCATGGTTTCCCGAAGAGTAGGCAATAATGCCGCGGGACCTCTCGGCTTCACCAAGCTTGGAGATGGCGTTGAATGCTCCGCGAAATTTGAATGCACCGATTTTTTGAAAGTTCTCACACTTGAAATAGACTTCTGCTTTCAACAGCTGATTCAGGGTTTGCGAAGACATGATAGGAGTTGCATTGGCAAATCCTTGAAGCCTTCCCCGGGCTGCCCGGATCATATCAAACATTCAGTTGGCTCCATCTGTTGTCGGTTCTGAGCACATCACCCGAAAGCGAATTAGGACCTGTCACAGTCGGTCTGAAAGACCTGTCCAAGTCCGGCGATGCCAAACGATCCGTTACTTATATCCGCACTCCTTTCCGGGCACAACCGACTTTTCTCGCCCGGCAGCCGCCATAGATCCCGGTGGACTACGTAGCAGAGAGGGTGTAGCGACTAATCAGATCGTCCAGCAGCACGGGCGGCCTTTTCCTCAGCTTTAGCGTTGAATTTTGCCGCATCGATGATAAACCTCTCGTGCAACCCTTCCGATATCCTATCCACTCCGTCATCTGCAATCAGCGAGAAAGTGAGCTTGCGCCCTTCGACCTTCTCAAGGGTTCCCCTGACGGTGATGGTTAATCCGGGCGGTGTGGCCGCCGTGTGGCTGAATTTTACATTAATTCCCACGGATTGTTGGCGAGGCCAGTCGATGTGCTCATTTATCATCTTGATGCACGCCCACTCAAAAAGCCCCACCATGAAGCCGGTAGCAAACACTCGGGGCATGACTTGAAATTCCGGAGACTCGGGATAAAGATAGGGCACCGTTTTGTCTTCCGGTACGGTGAAACTGAAGTCAAACGTAAGACCCGGCCGTAGCGTCTCATTCATCACGCTCCTCCTTTTCTTGAGCGGCCCTCACGCCATGCGAAGGCTAAATTTAGAATCTTGTGCATACAGGCCTCAAATGGTGCGCTTTACTGCCCGGCATGGAACTGCTGAAGATACTCCTCTATTCTTGTTCTTGCAGCCTCGTCGAGGGCACGGCAATCTTGCGGCTCAGCAGCACGCTCGCTGACTTTAACGGCATATACCATGCAAGTAGGATGGTCGCATGCCCCACAATTGGATTTGGGCAGCAGCTTCAATATCTCGATAACACGAGGCTTTGCTGTTGCTGCAAAACTTGGCTTGATCTCTTGGCGGCGGCGCCAGGTTTCATTCACCTGCCCTTTCAACCACTCGAGAACCTCATCTGCTTCAGCTTCGTCTTTGAGGATATTGATGGCGATCTCTTTTGGATAAAGGGTTACCAGTTTTCCCGGGAGCTTTAAAGTGAGTGAAGGGGGATCGAGGAAAAATTGATGTCCAACAAGAACCGTGTTCAAGTAGGGGAACACCTCACTGATATCGCTTTCCAGATGAGCGACGCACCGAAGGTGTTCGGCTTGCGGATTCGGCGGCCGGCAAAACTCTTTGCGTATTTGATCGATCAGCACGGCATGCTCCTTTTATGCGAGGGCCCTGAAAAATGTTTTTTTGTTTTCCATGACTTTGAGAGTCTGCTATAAGGTATTGAAATGTCAAATTAATCATTCTAATGAAGAACATTAGCCGAGTTTATGGCATATGGAATGGCAGCACATAATAGGCTTTTATCAGGTAGCCAAACTTAGAAGCTTCACGAAGGCGGCAGAGGTTACGCTGCGAACTCAATCCGCCCTCAGTCAGCAAATCAAGTCGCTGGAGGATCAGTTAGGCTGCCAGCTTTTCGAGAGGATAGGAAGGCGAAAGATAAAGCTCACATCTGCCGGCGAGCGGTTCCTCAAATTTGCCGAATCGGTACTGGAAGGATATGACAACCTCAAAGAGGATCTGGCCGAACTGCAGGTTGCGCCGAAAGGGCCGTTGAAAATAGCCGCTCCGTTCACGACCTTCTACCACTTGTTGCCGGCTAAGCTCAAAAAATATATGGAGCTTTTCCCTCAGGTCGAACTGACTCTCCTGGACCGCCCCCAGAAAAAGGTGGTAGGGCTGGTAAAAGAAGGAGAAGCGGACTTCGGTTTAGCGCTGGAATCGATTGCGCCAAAAGAGCTTGCTACTATCCGTTGGCGGAAAGTGGATACAGTTCTACTGGTTCCACCAGGCCATCCCTTGACGCATTCGAAGCGTATAGCTTTGGAGCAGATTGCGAAATACCCGCTCATTTTGCCGCCAAAAAACATCAAGTATAGCGGCCGTACTCTTCTAGAGAAGCGTCTTCGCGAGCTTGGCGCCGGCTTTAGGGTCGCCATGGAATCATCAAACGTGGAGCTGAGCGCTTCTTATGTTGAGATGGGACTGGGGATCTCTTTTGCGAGTATCGTGAAGGAGCTGCCAGGTCTGACCGAACGAAAGCTCCATTTCATTGATCTGGGTCATCATTTCCCGCCTGACCATATTGCAGTGATGATGAGGAAAGATCAGGTTCTTCCGCCGTACAAGAAGGCCCTGCTGAATGTCCTTTTTGAATGAGCCACGGACATCCTTCCATGTCCTTCGGGTGCTTTGAAGCGGATCGGCTACAAGATGACGTAGCGTTTAATGTGATGCACGACCTCGTCCGGGTCGTCCAGAACGGTGAAAAGGTCCAGATCCTCGGGCGAGATGAAATTTCGGGCAACCAGAGTGGCGCTGACCCACTCAATTATTCCCTTCCAGTAGTCCGAACCGACCAGAATGACAGGAAAAGGCTTAATCCTTTTGGTTTGAATCAGGGTCATTGCTTCAAAGATCTCATCGAGAGTGCCAAATCCGCCGGGCATACCGATATAGGCCTGAGCATATTTGACGAACATCACCTTGCGAACGAAGAAATATTTAAAATCTACAACAACGTTTGCGAACTGGTTGTGGGCCTGTTCCAGAGGCAGCTCGATGTTGAGGCCTATCGATTTGGCCCCTCCTTGACGCGCACCCTTATTGCCCGCCTCCATGATGCCGGGGCCGCCACCGGTGATGATATTGAAGCCGTTTTGAGCCAGCTTTGTTGCGATGATCACTGCTTTTTCATAGTGTTCGTCGCCGGGGCGCACGCGAGCCGAACCGAAAATGGAGACAGCAGGATGTATATCGCTCAATGTGTCAAACCCATCGACGAGCTCTCCAAGTATCTTGAAGAGCCGCCACGAATCCCGTATCGTTATTGCGTCAATGACGTACTGTTTCTCAGCCAATCTCACAATCCTTCCCGTTCGTGATACGTGCCGCCAGTCGGCGCGTGGCACAAATCCCCTGTTCGACCCGGCATTGATAAACCGCGTCTATATTAGGGAGATCAAATTTTGAAATCAAGGAGATAGTCGATTCCTTGAAATCGATGATACTTATAGGCGACCGCTTGTTTGATACTGTTGCAGAAATTACATTTGACATGAAATGAATTAGACAAGCAGTTGAACCACTTTTGAAAATAGGCTATGTAGCGATTGCCTGATTGTTATCAAGAAATCAAACACCGCCCTTATGCCAGCGCAGTGAAAATGGGGTTCAGTCAAGCAGCGAATGAGAACGGAGGCCGACGAACAATGGAAATGAAGGATTTTGTCAGAGCGTCATTAAGAAAGGTTTCTAGGAAAGTAAGCGACGGCTCTTTGGATGTACATGAGGAGGGCTATGACGATCCAGAGGAGATGTTGCTGGATTGGATTTGGATCGAGCTTAAGGAGGAGTCGCCGGACAAAGACGAGGTCCTCAATATGGACCTGGATGATCTCTATGAGGTCATCGAGAGCTCGGCGGATATGTACGAAGATTACCAAATTCTACTGGAATCGATTCGTCACGATGGCAACGGGTGAAAATAAGCTCTTTTTCTCCGCACCAGCGTCCTTGTCCGGGCGCTTTTTTTTGTTTTGAGAAAAGCAATCCATGCAGCCTCTATACTTAAAGCCGGGCGAAGAAAAACGTATCCTTAAAGGGCACCGCTGGGTATTCAGCAATGAAATTGCCAGTTCCCTCTCCGAGTATGAAGCGGGAAGCTGGGTGCAGGTTTATTCGGCGAAAAAAACCTTGCTTGGATCGGGTTACATTAACCCAAGCTCTCTCATCTCTGTGCGACTGGTATGCCAACCCGGGCAAACGCCGGGCAAGGATCTTTTTCTCACACTGCTGCGCGACGCCAAGCGTCGCCGCCGTCAGCTCTATTCGGATTCGGTCTGTTATCGGGCAGTTTACGGAGAGTCTGACGGCCTTCCGGGCCTTGTGGTGGATCGCTATGGCGAGCTATTGGTCTACCAGATCACCACGTTGGGAATGGCGAAAATGGAGACCCTGATACAGGAACTGCTCGTGGACATTTTTCGTCCGCAGGCCATGGTTTTTCGCAATGACACGCAGGCCAGAGTGTTGGAAGGGCTCTCTTTGGTCAAAGGGGTGGCTTACGGCTCGCTATCCGGGGAGCACTGGGCCTCGATCGACGGCATTGAAATGCAGATAGACCCTTTGGCGGGACAGAAAACCGGCTTCTATTTAGACCAAAGAGACAATCGAACAGCCTTGCTCCCCTGGGTCAAGGGAAAGAAGCTGCTCGACCTGTTCTGTTATAATGGCGCGTGGAGCCTGGCAGCCGCCAAAGCGGGCGCAGTTGAGGTGGTAGGAGTTGACCTGTCGGCGCAAGCCATCGCTCAAGCCCGAAATAACGCCGCCAGGAACGGCCTCGACGCATGCTGCAGTTTCATTGAGCAAGATGTATTCCACTTTCTCAAAGGCTTGTCAAAGGGAGCATTTGACCTCATCGTCCTGGATCCCCCGGCTTTTGCAAAGACAAAAAAATCTCTGCCCGCAGCACGGAAGGGATACACCGACCTCAATCGACGGGCTTTGCTGGCCTTGAAACGCGAAGACCTTCTGATAAGTTGTTCGTGCTCATATCATCTGAGTGATGAGATTTTTCGAGACGTCCTGTTGTCGGCTGCACAGGCGAGCAATCGACAGCTCAGGCTGATTGAAGCGCGAGGTCAGGCCAAAGACCATCCCGTCCTTTTGGCAATGCCGGAAACGAGCTATTTGAAGTGTCTGTTTCTGGAAGTGATGTAAGTGGGGCGCGAAATGTCATGATTCGTTACGGCGCCCCATTCATTTTCACCCGTGTTTATTCGTGTCCCGCACCTCAAAGCTTGGGCATCCAGCTTTCCTCGTCCGTGAATTCTGAAATGACCGTCCGCCCGCGAACACTCTCCAGCTTGTTCAGGCCATCGATCAGAGCGCGTGCGCTGGCAAGCACAATGTCCGTTCCGACCGCTCGCCCATTGACCAGGTGATCGTTTTCCTCCAGCCTCAGAGTCACTTCTCCCTGGGCATCAGTTCCCGGAGTAACGGCGCTCACTTCATAGCGTACCAGGCGCGGCGAGCGCTTAACCATCTTGCATATTGTTTTGAAGGCGGCATCGACGGGACCGTGTCCAAACCCGGCGTCCTGTACGATCTGTCCATCGACCTCCAGTTGCACCGTGGCGTTGGGCACCGATATGGAGCCGGCGGTTACATTCAGGTAGTGCAGCTTGTAGCGCAATTTCTCCATCGCTACTTTAGCACCGATCAATGATTCCAAGTCGGCGTCAAATACCAGCTCTTTCTTATTGGCCAAATCCTGGAAGTCCTCGTAACATTTTTGCAGACTTTCTTTGCTGAGCTCGAAGCCGAGCTCGGAAACTCTGCTCTGGAATTGTTCGAGACTGGTGTGCACGGTCAGGGAATCGCCGGAAAGGCATATGCCGAAATTTTCCGGAGCCATGATCTCGTATGGAGGTTTTTCTTCACTATCGGCCAACTGCGGAACGACTGTCTCACAGACAAAAGCGTGGGAACCGACTATCGGCTTGTGCGGCTGCAGAGCAACACCTGTAAGACGGCTTACCAGGCGACTGCTCGCATATATCTGGTCCAGCTGGATCTGGGTCGTCCAGCCGTAATCTGCCGCATGTGTATTTATGGCGGCTACGACTTCTTCCAGAGCCGTGTTGCCCGCTCGCTCTCCAATTCCATTTACGGTACAGTGCATTTGCTTTGCACCTGCTATCAACGCCGCTAGAGAATTGGCAACAGCCAGACCGAGATCGTTATGGCAATGCACGCTGAAGCTTACTTTGTCAAACTCCGCAATTTCATTCTTCAATCGGTCGAAAAGATGGCTTACATCCCGGGGGGTCGTGTAGCCCACGGTGTCAGCAAGATTCAGCGTGGTCGCTCCTGCCCGGATGGCGGCCCGGATCAACTGGATGACCTCTTCGGGCTTGGCGCGGAACGCGTCCACCAATGAAAACTCAACATCCGGGGCTATCCCTTTGGCCGTCTTAATGGCTGCGACTGCCAGTTCAAGCGCCTGTGCGGCATCCTTTTTCAAAAAATGCTGCCGATACTCTTGAGAAACCGGCACAAAGGTATGGATACGCTTGCGATCGGCATCCTTAAGCGCGGTAGAAGCAATTTCAAAATCCCGCGCATTGGTAGCGCGGGCAAGAACCGCCATAATCGGTCCACGCACCTCTTTTGCAATACGCTGCACCGCCTCATACTCTTCTTCTGAGGCTGCAGGGAAACCCAGTTCCAGTACGTCTACTCGCAAACGGGCAAGCTGCTTGGCAATCCTCAGTTTTTCTTCTATGGTGAGGATCGTTCCCGGTGATTTAATGCCGTCGCGAAGCGTGGTGTCAAACACCTGAATATTGCCCATAGTATCCTCCTTGCCTCAACCTGAACAATGAGCACTTGTTAGTGGATATCGCAGACCCAGTGGATTGATCAACAACCGCCAGAAGGTTATTTGGCCCTTTGCCGCACCGCGATACTTGCAAGAGCAAAGGGTCTTGTCAACTTTTTTTACCAGCGTCTCCATTTTTTGATTTTTCTATTGCATTTAAATTTAGTTCATATATATTATCACTGCTTCGGCTGCCTCCATTTATGGCAATTTTGGGCGAAGATCTGGTTCTTCCCCCCATGAATCGGAGGTTTTTTCATTTATTAACCCTAGTTGAAGGTAAAATTATGACCTGAGGATGCAGAAAATAAGATGAAATCATTAGGAAAACACCTGATCGTAGAACTCTATGGGTGCTCTTCTGAGCTTTTGAACAACCTGGTTCAGGTGGAAAAGATTCTTATCGAAGCCGCAGAGCTTTCGAATGCCACCATTGTCCAACCCGTCTTTCATCATTTTTCTCCCCACGGCATAAGCGGGGTCGTCGTAATCGCCGAATCCCATTTTTCCATCCACACTTGGCCCGAGTACGGTTATTGTGCTCTGGATATCTTCACGTGCGGGGAACAAATCGACCCTGATGTGTCGTTGAAGTTCCTCAAGAACAGATTCCAGGCCAGCAACATGTCGGTTATGGAGATCAAGCGGGGTACGCTCGATATTCCGTCAGAAGATCTGAGGCATAAACCTTGAGTCGCACAGCCTCTCCTACATATCTGTGGTTCAAGGAGCCGATAGAGGGGGGACTGACGGTCTCTTATCTCTGTAACAAGGTCGTCTACAGCGGTCAGTCTCGATTCCAGCGAATCGATGTCGTGGATACTCGAATGCACGGACGTATGTTGTTCCTGGACGGCGTGGGCCAGTCCTCAGAACGAGATGAATTCATTTATCATGAAATGCTGGTGCATCCTGCTCTTTTCAGCTGCCCGCAGCCAAGATCCGTCCTGGTGATCGGTGGAGCCGAAGGTGCAACGCTGAGGGAAATCTTCCGTCATCCGGGAATCACGCGAGTGGTGATGGTGGATATAGACGACCAGTTGATCGAAGTCTGCAAAGAGCACCTGACATTGTGGCACCAGGGAAGTTACCAGGATTCCCGACTTGAGTTGATCACGGGCGACGGCCGGAGCTATGTACAGAACTGTGCGGAGAAGTTCGACTGTATTATTGTCGATCTGAGCGACCCGCTGGAAGGCGGACCCGCGGTGCTCCTGTTCACCCGAGAATTCTATGAGCTGCTCAAGAACCGGCTCACCCCAAAGGGAGCCATTGCCTTTCAAGGCGAAGGCATCAGCCCCCAGGAAGTACCTCTGCATGCCCGCATGGTCAATACGTTGGAGGCTGTTTTCCCGCGTGTTTATCCATATCCTTACTCCATACATAGTTTTCACCGTCCAGACGCCCACATACTGGTTTCTTTGGATCCCGACTGGTCTCTGGACGGTTTTGTTCAGCGTGTCGAGACGGCAAACCTGCCTTTGCGCTATCTCTCTCCGGAAATGGCCCGCGGAATGTTCAGCCTGCCGCCTTACTTGTATCAAGCCTACAAGAAACATAATCAAATCCTAACCGATGATAACTGTTTTACTCTGGCAGGCAGTGTTTGATTCAGATCTAGCCCAGATTTCGATCGCTGTAGAATCGGCTTCAAAGGTGGAATGGCTTTGAAGCCTCGGTTAATAATCGGTTGTATTGGATGCTTGATTGAATAGCGAGGTATCACTATGCCCATCTATGAATACCGTTGTCAGGAATGCGGCAAAAAAAATGAATTTATTACCTTTCGAGTCTCCGAGCCGGTTCCGACCGTTTGCCGCCATTGCAGCAGCGAGCTCATGCAACGCATTCCATCCCGCGTTCGTGTGCGGCTTTCGGAAGAAACTCGATTGGAGCGGTTGGCCGATCCGGCGCGCCTTGGGGGTCTGGATGAAAATGATCCAAAGAGCATGGCGCGCTGGATGAAAACCATGGGACAGGAAATGGGAGAAGATCTCGGCGAAGATGTAGACGCCCTGGTGGAGGAAGCCATGGAGGAAGAAGCCAGGGGCGCATCTGCAGACGTCGGAAGCATTGCCGATGATGATTTGTGAGCGCAAAGGGGCGCGTAAGCCAATCTGTGCTTCCGACGCCAAGTGGCGAGTCGAGCCTAAACGCGGCGGAATGCAGCTGTTTGAGCACCTGGCGGCCGAGCTTCTCATTTCACCGGCGGAAGCCTCCGCTTTGATCGATTTTGGTGCCGTCCAGCTTGACGGCCGCCGTCAACGCAATCCTCACAAGACACTGCAAGGCGATGAGGAAATTCAAGTCCACTGGCCCCATCACGGAGTCAGACGCTTTTACGAGATCGACCCTGAGCGCATTCTATTCCGGGATCTTTTTTTATTGGCTTATGACAAAGAATCGGGCATACCCAGCCAGGCGATTCCGGCAGATGCCTTCAACAATGTTTTTGCCGCCGCTTTCCGTTTTTTCGAAAGATTGGCGCCGCCCGATGCCTATGTCGCTCTTCATCACCGCCTCGACCGGGAAACAAGCGGGGTTATGCTGTTTGCCCTCGATCGCTCCGTAAACCGTAAGCTTGGCGAGGCTTTCCAAGCTCGCCAGGTTGTCAAGGATTATTTAGCCTGGGTAAAAGGGTGCCCCGCGCGTGATGAATGGGTATCAGCAGAGGATATCGGGCGCCGCGGCGGTCGTTACGCCACGGTTCCTGAAGGGCGCGGGAAGTCTGCGGAAACGATTTTCAGAGTGCTCTTGCGGGAGACTGATCGATCGCTCCTTTGGGCGCGCCCTAAAACCGGGAGAACTCATCAGATCCGACTGCATGCCGCGGCTTGCGGTCATCCTGTCATAGGCGATCGCCTCTATGGAGCCATTCCCGCCCCGAGGCTTCATTTACATGCTTTTCGAATGAGCCTGGTTCACCCCATCAGCGGCACCCAATTGGTGCTTACGGCACCAATCCCCTTAGACTGGCCTGCTCCCCGCGAGGTGGTGCTGCCGGTGGAGATGGAGAGGGCAGAAGACAGAGAACAGAGGGCGGAATGAAGCTCGACATCACAGAAATCCAAACACCTTGTTATGTCGTTGATGCAGAGGCTATCGAAGACAACTTGAGGGTCCTCGAGGGGGTGCAAAGGCGCACCGGATGTAAGATCCTGATGGCCCTCAAGGGCTTTGCCATGTTCAGCCTCTTTCCGCTGATTCGACGCTGTCTTCATGGCGTCGCAGCCAGTTCTTTGCACGAGGCTCGATTGGGTTACGAAGAATTCGGCAAGGAAGTCCACGTCTTCTCGCCCGCATATCGGAAAGAAGAGCTCAGCAAAATACTGGAATACGGCGATCACATCATTTTCAATTCCTTCTCTCAGTGGAACCGCTTTAAATCAGTGGTTTTTCAGCACGAGAAGAAGGTCTCCTGCGGCATTCGGGTAAACCCCGAGCATTCCGAAGTAAAGGTCTCCATCTACGATCCATGTGGACCTTTTTCCAGGCTGGGAGTGACCATGAAGAATTTCGAAGAGCAGAACCTTGCCGGCCTCAGCGGTCTGCACTTTCACAATCTTTGCGAGCTCAATGCCGATTCACTGGAGAGGACTCTGGCGGTATTCGAAGAGAAATTTGGAAGATATCTTAAGCAGATGCAGTGGGTCAATTTTGGCGGCGGGCATCACATCACCCGAAAGGATTATGATGTCGAGCTCCTGTGCCGATTGATAGTCGATTTCAGGAACCGGTATCCGCTGGACATATATCTCGAGCCGGGTGAAGCCATAGCCCTCAATACCGGTGTGCTGGTGGCCAGCGTGCTGGATATCATCCACAACGAAATGGAAGTCGCCATACTGGACACTTCGGCGGCCGCTCACATGCCCGATGTGCTGGAAATGCCCTATCGACCCGAAATTCTGGGGGCGGGCAACCCCGGAGAGTACCCCTTCACTTACAGGCTTGGTGGTCTGACCTGCCTGGCAGGGGACGTTATCGGCGACTATTCTTTTCCGGCACCGCTCGAAATAGGCTCCAGGCTGATTTTTCTCGATATGGCCCACTACACAATGGTCAAGAACAACACATTCAACGGTGTCCGTCTACCTTCGATTGCCACTCGGGATTCAAATAAGCGCGTGAAGATCATTCGAGAATTCGGCTACGAGGACTACCGGAACCGCCTCTCATAAAAGGTTCGGGAGTCAACCGGTGAACATCAAAGTGTCGGACGGATCAGCCCCTAATGCATATCTGCAGATTTTGACGCCTCTTGTGCCATTGCAGCGGGCTTCTCAATTTCTGATGACAGCCATTCCAGGTTAACAGCACACCTGAAGCCGTCCAGTTCCTCAACCAGCGCTTCGCTGATCTGCCCTATGCGGGTCAGTGTATCCATCATCCTCTGCCGTTCTTCTCCCTCCACTTCGCTTTGCTTGAGAAGATTGGCAAAGTCCAGCTGAGCCATTTCGGCGCGGCTTTGGAAAGCTTCCAGCAGATGTTGGGTTCCTTCATCGAGGATCTTATAAAGGTAAGCATATTTGAAGTTCTGTCGATAATCCCTGAAATCGT
>Ga0209164_1003220_pt1 | contig 15742 bp, 15 predicted proteins | sample MTBNYHSulfiMetaG_FD_187458 | JGI IMG/M metagenome (GOLD analysis project Ga0209164, IMG submission 187458) | Enrichment culture microbial communities from rom New York Harbor, USA that are MTBE-degrading - MTBE-NYH (New York Harbor Sulfidogenic)... | ecosystem: Environmental > Aquatic > Marine >...
TAACAAAAAACTATGACAAAAAGTCGGCAGTCATCTGTCATCTGTTGGCTGTCTGCCAAACTCCTGGCAAAGTCAGGTAAGAAGATGAATGTATCCACAGATTACGCAGATTGCGCAGATTTTTTTTGTGGTTACCACTGAAGCTCCTTGAGGTGCGAGGTTCGGGGTGCGAGGTACGAGGTTTTGATAATGGGGCTTGCAGCGCAGTGTTTGCTGGCGCGAACGATTCGGGGTGCGAGGTGCGAGGTTTTGCCCTTGGAGCTTGCAGCTCGCTGCCGACTGCCAACTGCCAGGCGCAGCCTGGGCCTTATTATCCTTATCATAATGATAAATAATTGGTAAAGTATCCTTCATGGAGAGTCAATACAGAGAAATCGTGCGGCGGAAGATTGTTGACGGGCTCGTTGCGGCACCGCCTGCACTGACCAGGCGCGATGTCTGGCTGCCGGCTGTTCCGGACAAGGCAACAGCGGTGATCGGCATGCGGCGGGCGGGCAAGACCAACCTGTTGTGGCAGATTCTTGCCGACCGCCTCGCCCAGGGGACGCCGCGCGAGGGTCTTCTGTATTTCAGCTTTGAAGATGAGCGCCTGGCCGGCATGCAGGCCAGTGACCTGGACCTGCTTGTCGAGGAATATTATCGCCTGTATCCGCAATGGCGGGACAGGCGGCGGGCCGTTTTTTTTCTTGATGAAATCCAGGTGGTTCCTGGTTGGGAGGTGTTCGCCCGCCGTATCCTGGACAGTGAAAAGATCGACCTGTTCCTCTCCGGCTCATCGGCCCGGCTGCTCTCGCGCGAGGTGGCCACCAGCATGCGCGGCCGGGCCATGGAAGCCGTTGTCCTGCCGTTCAGTTTCCGGGAGAGTCTGCGCCACACAGGGGACGAACCGGAAACAGAAACGGATCGCCTGCCCAAGTCCGAACTCTCCCTGCTGGACAATCGGCTTCTTCGCTTCCTGGAACAGGGAGGATTTCCAGAAGCCCAGGGACTCGATGTGCGCGGCCGCATGGAGTTGCTGCACAGTTATATTGATGTCGTGCTGCTGCGGGATGTGGTGGAGCGGCATTCGGTCTCCCAGCCCGTGGCGCTTCGCTGGATGGTCCGTCAATTGCTGGGCAATGCCGCCGGGAGCTTCAGCGTCAACAGATTGTATGCCGATCTCAAGTCACAGGGCTTTGCCGTTGGCAAAGATACGCTGCACAGCTACCTGGGTTACCTGGAGGATGCCTTCCTGTTGCGCGGCCTTGCCATTGCCACGGACTCTGAACGGCGGCGGCGGGTAAACCCCCGCAAGATGTATCCGATCGATACCGGCCTGATACCGATTTTTGACCGGTCCGGCAAGGCAAACCTCGGCCATCGGCTTGAGACCGCCGTGTTTCTGGAGCTTGTCCGCTGCGGCGCCGACATCACGTATGTGCGAACCGCCGGGGGCTTTGAAGTGGATTTTCTCGCCCGCCACGTCAACGGCCTCCAGGAACTGATCCAGGTCTGCGCCGGCATGGACAGCCCGGCCACCCTTGCCCGGGAAGTCAGGGCACTGGAGGATGCCGCCAATGAATTTCCCGACGCTGACCGCATCCTGATGACGATTGATAAACCGCCGGTGCCGGATGTCCCGTCCGACATACGAGTCGTCGCGGCCCGTGACTGGCTGCTGGGCGCTTCGCGCATGTTCGCCGGCGCGAACGGTGCGAGGTACACGGCTTCGCCGTGACGGTACAAGGTTCGAGGTACAAGGTGCAAGGTTTTGAGCTTGGAGCTTTCAGTTCAGGGGGGATATTTCAATCCCCTTCTCCCATGGGAAAAGGTGCACGAAGGGCGGATGAGGGGGCCAAACTGCCGACAGCCGGCTGCCCACTCAGGAAAAATCTGCGTAATCTGCGTAATCTGTGGATAAGTTAAGTTTTTATCCGCAGATTACACAGATTGCACAGATCAGGTATTTTATTGGAGACGAGACTGTCTGCGGATTTGAGAAATCTCCCTGCGGTTGCATATAAACAAGAGTCAAGCAAAGACTTGACCCCTTTTTCTGACCCCTTTTTCTGCGGAAAAATGTATCCACAGATTACGCAGATTACGCAGATTTTTTTTGTGATTACCGAGGTACGAGGTGTGAGGTTTTACGCCGTGGCAGCATATGGTGAATAGAAAAGAATTATGAAATTATTTGATTTTAGCCTGGTGATAGCATAATATTTTCAGAATGAAACAGGAAAATATTATACATCGATCTGTTGCCGCCCGCATCGCGGCCCGTCTGTTCGAGGGCAAGGCGATTATCCTGCTCGGTCCCCGGCAGGCGGGAAAAACGACGCTGGTCAAGCATTTACTGGAGCAGAGAACGGAAAAGGTCCTGGAGTTGAACGGCGATGAACCGGATGTGCGCGCCCTTCTGGAAGGGTGCACCTCCAGCCGGTTGCGGGCTTTGATCGGCGCGGCCGGAATGCTCTTCATCGACGAAGCGCAGCGGGTGCCGGATATCGGGATTGTGCTGAAGCTGGTGACTGATCAGATTCCCGGGGTCCAGGCAATCGCCACGGGTTCCTCGGCGTTTGAACTGCATGCCCGCCCGGCGGAGCCGCTGACCGGCCGCAAATATGAATTCATGCTCTATCCCCTGTCTTTCGGCGAACTTGTGCGGCATCACGGCCTGCTGGAAGAAAAGCGGCTGCTGGAACACCGACTGGTGTACGGTTCCTATCCGGAGATCGTTGTCAGGCAGGAGCGCGAGAAGGAATTGCTCAAACTCCTGGCCGGCAGCTACCTGTACAAGGATCTGCTTACTCTCGAGCAGATCAACAAGCCGGTCCTGCTGGAAAAGATTCTGCGCGCCCTGGCGCTGCAGCTGGGCAGCGAGGTATCCTACCATGAAATAGGGCAGCTCGTCGGGGCGGACGGCCAGACCGTGGAACGCTATATCGACCTCCTGGAAAAGGCATTTGTCCTGTTCCGGCTGCCGGCTTTCAGCCGCAATGTGCGCAATGAGATAAAAAAAGGGAAGAAGATCTATTTTTACGACAACGGCATCCGCAATGCGATAATCGGCAATTTCACCCCGTTGTCAGGCCGTACCGATACGGGCGGCCTGTGGGAGAATTACCTGATCAGCGAGCGGCTGAAATTCCTGGCCGCCGGCAACCGGGATGCCCGGACGTACTTCTGGCGCACGACCCAGCAGCAGGAAATCGATTACATCGAGGAACGCGAGCAGCAGTTATTCGCCTATGAATTCAAGTGGAGCTCCAGAAAAGCTGCCCCGCGCTTCCCGAAAACCTTTGTGCGAAACTATGAAAATGCGGTGACCAAAGTCATTACCCGGGACAATTACGAGGAGTTTCTGGCAACATGATCCACAGATTACGCAGATTACGCAGATTTTTTTTGTGTTACGACTGGGTTCGAGGCACCCTTCTCCTCGGGGAGAAGGTGCCCGAAGGGCGGATGAGGGGAGCCAACCCCTAATCTGTGAAATCTGTGAAATCTGCGGATAAATATATCCAGAAGTCTGGAAAAAAGAAAAATGAAACTGAAAACCTGCATGGAATGTGAATTCGGGATGGAAAAGGAAGGCAACAGCTTCTGCCGAAGCGAATCCTGCTACAGCCACCTGACTAACTGTATTCAGAAAAAGGCCCTGTCACTCTTCCTGGAAGGCGACAAAGTTGTCCGCAGGCAAATCGATTGCCAAGGGGCGAAAAACCGGGTGCTGCAATGAGTGAGAAGGTACAGGCCAAACGCTTCTATCCACAGATTACGCAGATTACGCAGATTTTTTTTGTGGTTACCGCTGAAGATCTTTGAGGTGCGAGGTTTTAAGCTTGGAGTTTTTAGCTCACTGCCAACTGCCAACTGCCGGGCGAAGCCTGGGTCAGACAGAGCCGGGACAAAATGATGGTATGTATTTGAAAGTAAAAATTATTCTGAACAAGAGTCAAGCAAAGACTTGACCCCTTTTCTGAACCCTTTTCTGCGGGAGGAACTGATGCCGTTTCTGTTCAAGGCGGCATTGCTAATAAATTGAAATTGATTTTTCTTCAAATGGAAAAATGACTATCCTCGATTCAATCACACCTTATTTTCGGAAAGTATTAGCTATTATTCCTGCCCGTGGAGGCTCTAAAGGCATTCCTCGCAAAAATCTTAGACCGCTTGCCGGGAAACCGATGATTTATTATTCCATCAAAGCAGCATTAGGTTCTGAATATATTCAAAAAGTTGTCGTAACCACCGATGATGAAGAGATAGCCTTATTTGCCTCACGCTTTGGGGCAGAGGTAATAATGCGGCCAAGCGAACTTGGGCAAGATGCTGTCACGCTAGACCCGGTGATCCAGCATGCCGTGGAACAAGCTGAAAAACAGTGGGACACCAACTATGATATTGTCATCACAATTCAACCAACGTCACCTCTCCTTAATTCATCCGATATTAAACAGGCTTTAATGAAATTTGAAGACCCACAAGTCGACAGCGTAATCTCTGTAGTAGACGACAGGCACCTTTGTTGGACAGTCAAGGATAATAAACCTCTCCCTGCTTATGAAAAAAGGGTCAATCGACAAGAGCTACCACCAAACTTTAAGGAAACAGGTGCGATAATTGCCTGTAAAAGGTCTCAATTATCAAAGGGAACCAGGATCGGACAGAATGTCGCTCTTTATCAAATTGAGCATGCCAGAAGTTTTGATATCGATAGTCTGGCTGACCTCTACCTTTGCGAAAGCATTTTAAATCACAAGCGAATTGTTTTTGCTGTGACTGGTCATAAGGAAGTAGGATTGGGTCACGCATACCGTACAGTAATGCTTGCCAATGAATTTGTTAAATATGAGATTATTTTTATTTGCGAGGAGAAAGATGATCTGGCGCGAGAGTATGTTAATTCTCATAACTACAAGGTATATACAGTTCCTAATGGTACTTTGTTGAAAAACATCCTTACCCTAGCTCCACATCTTGTCATAAACGACTTACTTGATACGGATATTTATTACATTGAGGAACTTGTCAATAACAATATTAAAGTCGTTAATTTTGAAGATCTAGGCAGTGGGCACAATAAAGCTAATTTGGTTTTTAATGCTTTGTATCCTGATCGAATACCGAGCAGTCATGTCTTGACAGGTGTAAAATATTTTTGTTTACGGGATGAATTCCTTTTCCTCCCAACAGTTGTTGGGAAGAGCCAAGAAGTTACGAATGTTTTGATAACTTTTGGCGGTGTGGATGAAGGTGGCCTTACAGTTAGGGTACTCAAGATCATTGCCCCCTTTTGTATAAAAGAAAACATATCCATTAACATTGTCACGGGACCGGGATTTGCAGGCACATCCGATCTTGGGGAGGCCATAAGCCGGTTGAATAATGATCTTATACGCCACATACCTGCAACTCCTAGGATTTCTGATTTTATGGCTAAAGCCGACGTGGCGATAACTTCAGGTGGGCGAACAGTTTTTGAACTGGCGGCCATGAAAGTACCAACGCTTGTAATCTGTCAAAATGAAAGAGAAACAACCCATACTTTTGCTTCAAGCGAAAATGGAATCGCTAACCTTGGACATCACAACTCTCTTGAAGATGAAGAAATTTTAAATATATTCATCCGATTGATAACGGAACAGGAATTAAGACAGACAATGCGCGAACGAATGGAGAGAATGGATTTGACCCTTGGGAAGAAAAGGGTAGTAAAAAAAATCTGTGAACTGCTTGAGCAGGAAAAATGATGAAAAACAAATTTAACATTGGTGGTCTTAAACTTGGCAAAAATTTAGACCCTTATATTATTGCCGAAATTGGAGTTAACCATGAGGGTTCAATTGCCCTGGCCAAACAATTAATCGAACAGGTCAAGTATGGCGGCGGGCATGCTGCCAAATTTCAGTCCTACAAGGCGGGCAAAATTGCCTCTAAAAACAGCCCTGCATACTGGGACACCAGTAAGGAACCAACAGAAAGCCAATATGAACTTTTTTTGAAATATGACCGCTTTGAGCCTGAAGATTACCGTACTCTCGCTGAGCACTGCCAAAAGGTAGGCGTAGATTTCCTTTCAACCCCGTTTGATCTTGAAGCCGTTGATTTCCTGTCGCCCCTGGTGCCTGTTTTTAAAATTGCCTCTGCCGACATTACAAATGTCCCGTTGATACGAAAATGCGCAAGGCAAGGAAAACCATTGATCATGTCAACAGGCGCTGCGACTTTGGCCGAGGTTGAAATGGCGGTGCAAACGGCAAGGTTATCAGGTTGTAAAGAAATCGCTCTGCTTCATTGTGTTTTAAACTACCCTACCCCTGATGAAAATGCGCAACTTGGCATGATCCCGGTACTGGCCCGTGCCTTTCCAGACTGCCTGATTGGCTATTCAGATCATGTTGTCCCGGATTATACCCTCTCTTCATTGGAGGCAGCAATGCTGCTTGGTGCTTCCATACTTGAAAAACACTTCACCCACGACAAATCATTGTCGGGGAATGACCATTACCATGCGATGGACAAGAATGATCTGAAGAGATTCACAATGAAAGCAGCAAGGTATCGAACATTGATCGGTGACAGCAGAAAGGATCTTGCACTGGAACAATTCGCCCGGAAACATGCACGCCGGAGCATTTTTGCTGCTAGGGATATAAAAGCTGGCGAGACGCTCACTGATGAGAATTTAATTGTTAAAAGACCTGGACATGGGATAAGCCCGATACACTGGGATGAAATAATCGGGAGAAAAATTCGGAAAGATTTGAAAGATGATGAACTGCTGACATGGGTAAACATAGTTTAATCATTCCAGAATGAATTGCAGGCTGCTTGTTCTTGACATTATTATTCCTACCCTTGTTCTCGCTTCCTGCATGTACGCATGAATCGATAAAAATGCATTCAAAGTTCTTTACTTTTTGAGAATATACTGTACTTAATTGAAATTTATAATAGTTATAATTGAAAATTATGCATACAGCTCTTAATTTAAACTTCAAAATTTCCTGAAACAAATAAACAAATTGGTGGTTTGATGATATCAATACTTACTGGAGCAAAAAAAAACCTTGGTGACTATTTAATAGGTGATCGTGCGAAAAAGTTGTTGAGAAAATTTGTTGATGACGAAATAGTAGAACTGGACAGGTTTAAACAATTAGACTCTTATCTTGATATTATTAATAAATCTAGATGCTTAGTACTATGCGGCGGGCCTGCCTACTCTGCAAACGTGTACCCTGGAATATATCCGTTGGTTGCCGACATTAATAAAATAAAGGTACCTATTGTCCCGTTTGGACTGGGTTGGTGTGGAAAACCATTTAAAGCGCAGGGTCAATTTACTTTTTCGTCAACTTCTTTCGAGTTTCTTAAAAAAATACATTCTAACATTCCTTACTCAAGTTGCAGGGATAATATTACAAAGGGCATTTTGGAAAGACACGGCATCAGCAATGTGCTTATGACTGGCTGCCCTGCCTGGTATGATTTGGATTATATAAACAAACCATTTAACAGAACCCAAAAAGTCAACAAAATCGTTTTGACAACAGGCGCTAACGCTAGGTTGTTTTTTCAGACCATAGAACTTGTAAGACAAATAAGAATAAAATTTCAAGAGGCAGATATTTACTTATCGTTCCACAGAGGATTATTACCCGACAAACAGACTTCGATAAAATCATCGTCAGTATATATGGCTTTGGCACTAGCTTCAAAATTATATAAAACAAAAGTTGTTGATGTATCCTACGATCTGAGCAATATAGACTTTTATGAGAGTTGTGATTTACATATCGGATACAGAGTACATGCCCACCTGTATTTTTTAAGCAAACGACTACCTTCTATTTTGATAAATGAAGATGGAAGAGGTATGGGGATGACACAGACGATGAAACTCCCTGTTTTTAACTATGATGAGGATTTGTTGATTAACAATGTGATGAGACAAGTTGACGAATATATTTCAAATGATTTTAGTGAATTTAGCAAAACAGTAGAATTAATTGATCATAATTTTGAAAGTATGAAAATATTTTTGAGGAGTATTTAATGATTTTCATGTTTTTATAAGACGATATCATTTCAAATAAGCTGACATCTCTTGAAAGTTAAAACGACGTCTACCACTAAATATTAAAAAAAATGAACGAGCAAGCTGTTTTTTTTATAATACTAATTGTCTCTTTTATTATTGTACATAATGTTTTTAATTTTACTAATTTAATCAATCCATTTGTATTATTCTTTTTATACCAAACGATATTTTTCTACATAGCTCTTTTTTATATACAACATTATGAAAAAAATGGGATTTATATATCGCCGCCTGTTCAAATATTTGTTGCATATGCTTACTTTGCTTCGGTTGTTGGTGCTATTTTATCTATCTTATTATTTAGAAGATATGATAATTTCCAAAAAATGATGAATGAGATATCAATTATTAACGATAATAGATCTATTGAATTGCATAGTGCATACATTTTGTTCTTTTTTGGAATTATTTTTTATGTACTTTATTATTTAAAGAGCGGATTTCATCCATTGACAACAGATGATTTCGAAAATGACAGAATTTTAGCAAAAAAGGGGGCGGGAATAATATCTATATTAGCAATTACTTTTTCGTCATATAGTGCACTTTTTATATGCTACCATAAAAAGACTTTATTTATTTTTAAATTGTTTGTTATTCTCGCTACGATTTTTGTTCTTATCGGATTTGGTAGCAGGGCGCCTGTTTTAAAATTTATATTTTGTTTACTTATACTTTTTTTGATTAATAACAAAATAAAATTGAGACTATATCATTTAATGATTTTTGGATTTGGATTATTTTGTTTAATGGTCTTGTTAGGCTCACTGCGTCAAGGTTTTGATATCGATTTAATAAAATATTTCGAGGCAAGATTCGCATGGCGACCTTTTGTTTCAATATATAATTTTGAGCGTATTTATAATTATTTTTCACCAGATGGTACATTATATGGTGGGAGCCTTTGGATCGAATTAAAAACTCTTCTACCTGGGTATCAACCAAATTTTGGGACATGGGTTAAAGAAGCTTTGGGATTATCATTTTCAGGGGGCAGTGTTACTTCATCTTATCTGGGTGTAGCATATATAAATTTTGGAATTTTAGGTATCATACTGACTCCAATCATTTTTGGTTTTTTGTTACAATCTTTATATTTATACCTTATGAATAAAACTCATGTATCATTAAATTTAATGATATTGTTTCTTGAGATATCAATTTCCTTATGGGGTATTTCTACAGTAGGAGCAACAACTCCGATTTTATATTTTGTCATGCCATATGTTTTTGTTTATAAAATTCATAAATTTTTTCATAGATCTTTATTAATTACATTTGGAAAGAACAATAAATGCTACCAAAATTTTTAATAGCTGGCGCAGCAAAATCAGGTTCAAGCACACTTTATCATTATCTTTCGATTCACCCAGATGTGTTTATGCCTGACATTAAAGAACCTGCTTTTTTCTCTAAATATTATAACAAAGGACTGGAATGGTACGAATCACTCTTTGCCAAGGCGCGACCGGGCCAGATAACAGGTGAAGCTACCGTTGAATACATGGTAGATGCCGATTCCCCTTTAAGAATTAAAAAAGATATCCCAAATATCAAATTAATCTTTATTCTGCGTAACCCCATTGACAGGGCGTGGTCCCATTATTGGCACCGTGTGAAAATGGGCGAAGAAACGAGAAAATTTGAAGATATTCTGCATGGGAAAGCTGTACTGGAAGAATATATTATTCGTTACGGATTCTACTATAAGTGCATAGAGCGTTACTATAATTTGTTTGGTGCAGACCAAATTAAAATTGTAATTTTAGAGGAGGCAGCAACTAATTTTTCAGCAGTTATTAGTGATATATACTTTTTTATCGGAATTACAAAAGATGATGCTCCTGCAAATATAAAATTAAAAAATAAAAGCGCGATGTATAAATATCAAACAATAGCACAAATTTCAGCAAAAATCAGGAAAATTGAGCCATTGAAAGAGACATTACCTCTTTTTTTATTGCAACCTTTGAGAACCATTTTTAGGCGAATTAATAAAGCAAACTTAAAAGATTGGGATTATCCTTCACTCAATGAGCATCACCGAAAAGAATTAAAGGCAATTTTCGCAACTGATGTAGAGTCCCTTAACATATATTATCCTGGCGTTTCCAAGATATGGGATTTTTAGCACATGACACAAAGCTGACGAAAATTTTCTCAATTTCATCGATTAGCTTTTTTTTATATCATCTTTTCCGTTCATATTCTGCGCCTTATAGTTTGATTACAATTGCGCAAGCCGGCACAAGGCTTTTAGTTTTTATTGGAGTAGCTAAATTGCTTGGACCAGAGGAATATGCTTTATGGCCCCTTGTGCAAGCAATTATGTCTTACAGTATGCTGATTGGATTTGGCGTAATGCCAGCACTTGGCAACGAACTCCCTGTACATAGAGGCGCGGGGCGAGTAAGAAAATATAATATTTTACTAGGATCTTCGTTAATATTTCTATCTGTTTTCTGGGTATTAATTACTTTTGTAGCAATTGGAATTATTATATATAATTTCGATAACAGATTCTATGCTTACGGAGCATTTTTAGCATTATTCCAAAGCATTATACAGTTTTTTACAAAAATACATAGAGCAAATTTAGATTTTAAAAAACTTTTCTGGTCTACTTTCTGGTCGGTAATTTTCTTGCCTTTCGGCACAATATTTCTTGTTAAAATACCAAGATTAGACCTTTTCAGTATCGTCTTTGCCCTGTCGTTGCTCATTCAATTAGCATGGTTGTTTGATTTCAAAAGCCTCAAAGAGGCTAAATTCAAAGGATACCGTTCTACTTTCAAGATTGTCTTTCACTTGCACAAGATTGGCATTCCTTTACTTGCATCTGTCAGTCTCGCTGCTTTATTGTTTTCCATTGATCGTTGGTTCGTAAACTACTTCTTTACCAGAGCCCAACTTGGTCAATATGGCTTTGCTGTCTTTGGCGCAATGGGTATTAATTTATTAATAACTTCTGTTGGACAAATCTATTATCCGACGATAGCGCATGGTTATGGAGCCAGCAACAGGCTTAGTAGCCTTGGTAAAGACATCTTTCTTTTTCTCAGCTTCTCGGTATCGCTTATCCTCATGTTAATCATCGCTGTCTGGTTCCTATTGCCCCCAATTGTTACCCGCTGGCTTCCGGATTATCAAGAAGGATTAAATGCCGCTCAATGGATGGTACTTGGTGGAGTTGCATTGCCCTTTGCGACCTTGAGTTCCATTCTCTTGCGAGTGAAAAGAATATTGTGGCCACTCGTGACAGGCCAGACCATAGGCCTTCTTATAGGCGCCTGTGCAATTTATTACGGATGCCAGCAGGGCACCTTGATTTCTGTAGGGATTTCAGTTTCGTTATCGTATGTAGCCTATTCTTTTATCGTTGTATGCATATTTATTTTGTGTTTTTGGACATCTGTTTCCGAAAATATATCCAGACTTTTTTTGTTTACAAATAAACTATGACATATCTTAATGAAAATGATGCCTTTGATTTGTCGCACACCTGGTTCATTGTTGATGGTGGTGATCAGTTGATTGCTGATGGTGTTTCGATCAATCTTGTTCTCCAACTGCTCGTTTTTGAATATTTTTTCAAACAAGCTAATGAAACCAGGTTACGTAGCGGCTTAAAAGGTTTTTTAAAAAAAAGACATCTTGAATGGCATGCCCGTTTTTTTCATAACTATTTTACACAGCGAAAAAACTTTTCTCACTCTTTTGATCTTGTCACGGTTTACGATGTAAACAACACGCCGATGGTTGAAAGTGCAAACTTGGTAACTAACATATGCAAAAGTGGACAACTAACTGTTGCAGGTATTGTTGTTGATAAACCTCTCTTTATGAAAGCTTCATGCAACAATGACTGCTTCTACTTGACAAATGCGTATGATTTAGCCGATGAATTCACTTCGCGACAGATGGCTCAAAAACAGGTCAAAAATTTTAAAAATTTTTATAGTGGATATTTCACAAATCTCGCGGAATTCAATATCTTAAATAATGAAGCTGTCAGTTTTTTGCAATTTATTCAAAAACAAATCCGTCAACTTTGCCGTGAAATTGTAGCTCTTTCCAACCTGCTGGCCAAACTCAACCCCAAAGCAATCCTGTTGACCAGTGACGCACATCGCATAGGCCGCATCGTTGTACAGATCGCAAAAAGAAGAGGGATACGCACCTATGTGATTCAGCATGGTGCACCTATCTGGAAATATGGTTATATCCCGGTTGTTGCCGACAAAATGCTGGTGTGGGGTGAAGATGCTTTTGACTGGTTTGTCAGCCACGGAGTTCCGGCGGAAAAACTCGCTATTGTTGGGAACCCAAGATTTGATAATCTTACTATACATGAACCCAAAAAAAACACCGGGCAACCGCAAAAATTATTGTTGCTTCCAAATCCTATTGATCGCTCCTTGACCAGCAGAATGATATCATCTTTTATTGCAAGCACAGGTTTCCATGATGGCCCGGTCATCATCAAGCTGCACCCATCGGAAACTGATATCGGTTGGTTTAAACAAAAAATTCCTGCAAAACTGAGGAAACAGATTCAAATATCAACAAAGCCATTGAGTGAGGTAAATATCCGTCTAGGCGATGTTGCCGTTGTAGCCAACTCAACAGCAGGAGTTGATGTGGTTTTATTAGGCGGGTCGATTGTTAATATTGACCTTCCCGGCATGCCAAATCCTATTCCATACAGTAAATACATGGTTGGCGTTAGCACAAATCTCGAAAATCTTGGTGATGGGATTATAAAGGCTAAAAGTTTCAATCAAGAGCTTTGGATTGAAAACCGGAGGATATTTTTAGAAAAATTTTTGTATCGGCTCGATGGTAAATCCGGAAAAAGAGCTGCCAATGTCATCTTAGAAAGGGTTAGAGGCGACAAATAATTGTGAAGATTCAGATCCTTGGCACACGTGGAATTCCAGCCCAACATGGTGGATTTGAAACCTTTACAGAGCATTTCGCTATTTACCTGCAACAGAAAGGCTGGCAAGTCACTGTATACTGTCAGGAGAATACAGAGAGGGAAATATATGAAGATGAATGGTGCGGTATCCATCGCGTTCACATCCCTGTCAGCCAAATTGGAGCAAAAGGGACGGTTATTTTTGACTGGAAATCGACTCTCCATGCGACCCAACGTAAAGTCCCCGTCCTGACCTTAGGCTACAATACGGCTATTTTCTGCGTTTTCTACCGCATGAAGGGCATTAAAAACGTTATAAACATGGATGGAGTTGAATGGCGGCGTGGCAAGTGGAGTCCTATTGAACGTGCCTGGCTATATATTAATGAAAAGCTTGGCGCCTGGTTCGGCAATCACCTTATTGCGGACCATCCGGAAATTATGAATCATCTCTCACATTTTGTGTCCCGGAACAAAATAACTGTCATACCTTATTCCGCCGATCTTCTGGACACGGCAGACGCTGGGATATTAAATCGGTATGGAATTGAACCTTATAAATACTCAATCCTGATCGCTCGTCCGGAACCTGAAAATTCAATTCTGGAAATAGTCAGGGCATATTCAAGAAAAAAAAGAGGTTTCCCTCTTGTTATCCTTGGAAACTACAGCCCGGACCAGAGTGAATATCAACGTCAAGTCATGAATGCTGCAGCCGAAGAGATCAAATTCGTAGGGGCTTTGTATGAAAAACACCTTGTTCAGGCACTCCGTTTCTACGCCAGGCTCTATATTCACGGACACACTGTCGGCGGCACGAATCCTTCCCTTGTAGAGGCATTGGGGGCGGGTTCCCCTGTTCTGTCCCATGATAATAAATTCAACCGGTGGGTAGCGGGTGAGGGGGCACATTTCTTCTTGTCAGAAGAAAGTTGTGCAGCGAAATTAGATATTTTACTTAATAATGACGAAGAACTGCACTCCATGCGCGAGCACAGCCGCAACCAAATACTTAAAAATTTCACATGGGATAGAGTGCATACTGCCTATGAGGAATTACTGCTCAGGTTTCAGTGAGTTAGGGACGAGATCCATGAGATTATGGTTTTTGAGGGGCGTACGAGGGACGCAATTGACTAATTGGATGTATGCGTATCCCGTGCTTGCACCCTTGATCTCGGAATTTGGAGAATTTGTTAAGGTTGAACTGCGGCACAGTGTGCAGCCGGGTAATGTCCTTGTAAATGTCCCAGTAAATGACCCTGTAAAATCGTCAGAAATGGTTTTTTTGAACAAATGGCTCTTTGGGGTCAAGAGGTGGCCCCGGTTGTTCGGACAGGTTGGCGGCGAAAATAAGGTGGAAAGCCTTCATGGTTTTTATGCCGCCAGTTGTCTGAAGAAAAGGGGGCAAGTCTTTGCTTGACTCATCTCGGGGTGCAGATTACGCGGATTTTTTTATCCGCAGATTACGCAGATTAACGCAGATTTTTTTTTGGTTTTTTTTGGGGGGGGGAGATAAGGAGATGGCTGAGTGGGATGGTATCGTTTGCTATAGCGGTAGCCTGAACTTCAATAAACATAACCCATCTGTGGAAATCTGTGAAATCTGTGGATAAACAGGATATTTTATCCGTATTAAATGAAAAAGGGGTCAAGTCTTTGCTTGACTCATCTCGGGGTGCAGATTACGCGGAATTTTTATCCACAGATTACGCAGATTACGCAGATTTTTTTTGGTTTTTTGGGGGAGATAGGGAGGTGACTGAGTGTGATGTATCGATTACTATAGCGGGAGTTCAATATTCAGCAAAAATAACTCATCTGTGGAAATCTGTGTAATCTGTGGATAATAATCAACCAAAGATCGAGTATTTTAGTCTGTTCTTCGATACGCTCATCGACGAAGATGGCGGCCCGAGGATCATCCTGCTCAATGAAATCGAAAATTTTATTCCGGTCTTCGATGGCGAGCAGGGACCACTCAATTTTCACGGCAGTTTCCCTTCTGCCTTGCGCAACGCCGCGGCGCGCCGCTTGATGAAATGGTTTTCGACCTGATCATGCGGAACAGATGGGCGCGGGTCGGCAAGTGCTTCTTGTACCTTTGCCCGAAACCAGGCATCATGAATATCCGGATCGGTTGTGAAGCCGGCGGGTAGCCCACCTTCGTTTGCCACGCGGGTCAACAGGATGCGGACAGCATCCGAGACAGTCAAACCCATGTTTTCCAATACCGCTGCCGCCCGTTTTTTAACATCGGCATCGACGCGAGTTTGTACCAGTGCATTAGCAGCCATGGTTTTATCCTCCCTGGTTAGTTTGTGAGTACATGATAATTCAATTGCATTACAAAATCAAGCGTGAAAGGGGTCAAGTCTTTGCTTGACTCATCTCGGGGTGCAGATTACGCGGAATTTTTATCCGCAGATTACGCAGATTACGCAGATTTTTTTTTGGTTTTTTTGGGGGGAGATAAGAAGATGGCTGAGTGGGATTGTATCGTTTGCTATAGCGGTAGCCTGAACTTCAATGAACATAACCCATCTGTGGAAATCTGTGTAATCTGTGGATAAACAGGATATTTTATCCGCAGATTACGCAGATTTTTTATTTTTTCTCCCGGTTTATCCCGGCAAGTATTTCGCTTGTGGCTTTCAGCAGGAGAGGCAGGTCATCCTGAACTACCTGCCAGATAATAGCCATATCTACTCCAAAATATTCATGAACGAGTA
>Ga0209164_1003222_pt1 | contig 15731 bp, 11 predicted proteins | sample MTBNYHSulfiMetaG_FD_187458 | JGI IMG/M metagenome (GOLD analysis project Ga0209164, IMG submission 187458) | Enrichment culture microbial communities from rom New York Harbor, USA that are MTBE-degrading - MTBE-NYH (New York Harbor Sulfidogenic)... | ecosystem: Environmental > Aquatic > Marine >...
CAACGTGTCGATCGAGGTGGAGCTGATCACGCCGATCGCGATGGAGAAAGAGCTTCGGTTTGCCATCCGGGAGGGGGGCCGGACGGTAGGGGCCGGGGTGGTGGCCGATATCATCAAGTAGCAGCCGTTAGGACCAGGGACCCTTAAAGGGAGACTTACATAAATGCGGGTTATTATCACGTTGGAATGCACCCAGTGCAAGCATCGCAACTACACGTCGATGAAAAACAAGAAGAACACCACCGAGCGGTTGGAGATGAAAAAATACTGTCCCTTCTGCGGGCAGCACAGGGTTCACAAGGAAACGAAATAAACCCGTTTGTCGCCTCCAGGGAGAAAAGGCCAGTAGCTCTAACGGTTAGAGCACCGGTCTCCAAAACCGGGTGTTGGGGGTTCGAATCCCTCCTGGCCTGCCAAATACTTCCCGGGCGATAAAGGGGTTTTTTGCCTGAAAACGCCGAGGGCCTAAGGTAATGTGGAAAAAAATCCGTACTTTTTTGATGGATGTCCGGGTCGAGCTAAAAAAAGTAACCTGGCCAAACAGGCAGGACACCATTTCTTCCACGGCCGTGGTCATCGTCGTGGTCTTCATCGTCTCCTTCTACCTGGGATTCATTGATATCCTTCTGAGCCGGCTGGTCACGGCTCTTTTCAGCTGATGCCGGGGCAGGATGGAGAAAGAATGAACTGGTACGTGGTTCATGCCCACACGGGTTTTGAAAACCAGGTAAAAGAAGCCATTGTGCAGAAATTCCACGAGAAGGGCCGGGAGGAGCTTCTCGGTGAAATCATGATCCCTTCCGAAGAGGTGGTCGAATTAAAGAAGGGGCGCAAAAAGATATCTACCCGGAAATTTTATCCCGGGTACCTCCTGATCCAGATGGTCCTCAATGAGGAAACCTGGCACATCGTCACGAGCCTTCCCAAAGTCACCGGGTTCGTAGGAGGGGCCAATCCGGCGCCTCTTTCGGCGGAAGAGGTTTCCAGCATCCAGGTGCAGGTTAAGGAAGGGGCAGAGCGCCCGACGCCCAAGGTGGTTTTTTCCGTCGGGGAAAGCGTGCGGGTGGTCGACGGGCCCTTCACCAATTTCAACGGGATGGTCAAGGAGGTCAACGAGGAAAAGGGAAAGCTCAAGGTCCTCGTCACGATCTTCGGCAGGGCTACCTCCGTGGAGCTTGAGTTCCTGCAGGTGGAGAAGAACTGAATCGATCCGATCATTCCAGGGCGCGTGGCCCCTTTTGAGGGGCGGTTTCCGGAAAGATCTTTAACTTAAGGAAGGAAATTGAGATGGCAAAGAAGGTAGTCGGTCTAATCAAGCTTCAGATCCCCGCGGGGCAGGCCAATCCTTCGCCCCCAGTGGGTCCTGCCCTTGGGCAGCATGGGGTGAACATCATGGAGTTCTGCAAGGCTTTCAATGCCCAGACCCAGGACCAGGCCGGAATGATCACTCCCGTGGTGATAACCGTTTACGGCGACAGGTCCTTTTCCTTCGTTACCAAGACCCCTCCGGCCCCCGTCCTTCTGAGGAAGGCGGCGGGTGTGGACAAGGGTTCCGGACAGCCGAACAAGATCAAGGTCGGGAAGGTGACAAAGGCACAGGTCGAGGAGATCGCCAGGACGAAGATGGAAGATTTAAATGCCAACACCGTCGAGGATGCCATGAGAATGGTCGAAGGCACCGCCAGGAGCATGGGGATCACGATCGAGGGATAGGATAAGGGAAGAGGGGATCGGGAAAAGGAAACGGCGAGAATTTATTTGGATTCCCGCCTCCGATATTTAAGTTTCGGGAGAAGCCTTATGAAAGAGGGAAAGAGATACGCCGAAGCAGCCGAGAAGGTGGACCGGTTAAAGACATTTGATTTCGAAACCGCCGTCGGAATCGTCAAGGACACAGCAAGCGCCAAATTTGACGAGACGGTGGAATGCGCCGTCCGGCTGGGCGTCGATCCCCGGAAGAGCGACCAGGTGGTCCGTGGCGCGACGGTCCTGCCCCACGGCCTCGGAAAAACCGAGCGCATCCTGGCCTTCGCAAAAGGGGAGAAGGAGAAGGAAGCCCGGGATGCGGGGGCTGATTTCGTGGGAGCGGATGACTTTGTCGAGAAGATCCAGGGAGGGTGGCTGGAGTTCGACAGGATCGTGGCCACTCCTGATATGATGGGGACCGTCGGAAAGCTGGGAAAGATCCTCGGGCCCCGGGGCCTGATGCCTAACCCCAAGTTGGGAACCGTAACTTTCGACCTGGCTAAAGCTATTCAGGAGATCAAGGCCGGCAAGGCGGAGTTCAAGACCGACAAGAACGGCATCGTGCACGCCCCGATCGGCAAAGCCAGCTTCACCGCTGAACAACTTGTCCAAAATCTGGGGGCTTTTCTGGAAACCCTGCTCAAACTGAAACCGGCCGCGAGCAAAGGCCGCTATTTCAAGTCCATTACCATCGCGACCACAATGGGGCCGGGTGTAAAAATCGATCCGATCTGGGCATCCAACGCCCTGCGATAGGGATGGAAAAAATGTACTCCGGGCGACTTCCGGCAAGGGAGCGTTCGTGTGCGTTCGGCCTCTTGGGGCCGCCCTCGAGCGTGCGCATCAAGTCGCACCGGCAAAAGGCCACACCGGTAGTTCAATGACAGCCGGGTCGCGTCAAGGCCTGTTGATCGGGAATCGTGTCCGGTCAACGGTCGAAGACGGATTAAACGCTCATTGGGAGCGCCCTGCCGAGACGCGGTGTGGTCCGAAAGCATTCCGGAATTTTTTCTGGAAGGCCGTGGACCACTTCAAGTCTCATCCTGGGAATGTCAAGCCGGCGTGGTAAAAATCACGTCAAAATCTTGAAAGAAAGGAGGAGAGAAGTTGGGACGCGCCGACAGAGAAAAAGAGATTCAAAAGCTTCACGAGTTGTTTTCAGGGCTGGAGATGGCTGTCCTCGCGGATTACCGCGGGATGAGCGTCGAGGCCCTGACGACGTTTCGGTCCAAACTGAGAAAGGTCGATGCCAGATTCCGGGTGGTCAAGAACACCTTGTCCATCCGCGCGGTCGATGGCACCCCCCTTGAGGTCCTGAAGGGTCACTTTTTGGGGCCCGTGGCGGTTCTTTACAGCAGATCCGATCCGGTTGGCCCCGCGAAGGTCCTCGTGGATTTCATGAAGACCAACGAACGCATTCAGCCGAAGGTGGGGGTTCTGTCCGGACGGCTGATCAGCCTGGATGAGGTCAAACAGCTGGCTGAACTGCCCGACAGGGACACCCTTCTCGCTAAAGCCTTGGCCTCCATGAACGCGCCCGCGACGAATTTCGTGCGCACCCTGGCCGAGGTCCCCGGCAGTTTCGTCCGGGTGCTCGATGCCATCCGGCGCAATAAAGAGGCGGCTTAAATCACTGAAAAACCGGTCCCTGAAAGGACTTTCAAGGAGGAAAAGAACCATGGCCAACATTAAGAAGGAAGATGTCATCGCCTTTATCGAGAACATGACGGTTCTCGAGATGGCTGAGTTTGTGAAGGAGCTTGAGGAGAAATTCGGAGTGTCCGCTGCTGCCCCCGTGGCCGTCGCCGCGATGCCGGGAGCCGCCGCGGCCGGCGCCGCCGAGGAGGAACAAACTGAATTCAATGTTATCCTCGCCGGCGTGGGGGCCGAAAAAATCAAGGTCATCAAGGTGGTCCGCGCCCTCACCGGCCTTGGCCTCAAGGAGGCCAAGGATCTCGTGGATGGCGCTCCGAGCACGGTCAAGGAAGGGGTTTCAAAGGATGAAGCCGCGGACGCCAGGAAGCAGCTGGAAGAGGTGGGCGCCCAGGTCGAGGTAAAATAAAGGTCGTTCAAGGTTTTTCAGGAGGGGACCCGGCAAAGGGTCCCCTCCGGTCTGATTTTCCGGTTGGAAAAGGCAGCAATTCCTTTCCCTTATGAGGTGAGATTATGGCAAAGCCCGCAACCCCTACCACGCCGCTGAGAAGAGATTTTTCCAGGCTCCCCTCGATCATCGTCATGCCCAACCTGATCGAGGTCCAGAAAGAGTCCTACGAAAAATTTCTTCAAATGAAAGTCGATCCGGAGCGGCGTGAGGAAACGGGGCTTCACGCGGTCTTCAAGGGGATTTTCCCCATAGAGGATTACTCCAGGACGACTCTCCTGGATTATGTGAAGTACGACATCCTGGAGCCCAAATTCGATGTCCAGGAATGCCAGGACAGGGGCATGACCTTCGCCGCCCCCCTGAACGTCACGATCCGGCTGATCCATCTGGAAGTGGACGAGGAGACCAAAACCAAAAAGGTGAAGGAGGTCAAGGAACAGGATGTCTACCTGGGGGAGATCCCCCTGATGACAGCCAACGGGACCTTCATCATCAATGGCACCGAGCGGGTTATCGTCAGCCAGCTGCACCGCAGTCCCGGCGTTTTTTACGAGCTTGACAAGAGCAAGTCCATGATCGGGGGCCGGCCCCTTTATTCCGCGCGGGTGATCCCCTATCGCGGATCCTGGCTGGACTTCGAATACGATGCCAAAGGCCTAATCAATGTCCGGATCGACAGGCGGCGCAAGATCCCGGCCACAATTCTTCTCAAAGCCCTCGGGTACAATCCGGAGCAGATCATCCGGATGTTCTATCCCATCGATCTTGTGCGGATGAAGGGGGACAAGGCTTTAAAGGCCTACAAGCGGGAAACCCTTGAGATGCAGAACGTTTCCCGCGACATTCTTGATCCCGCTACCGGAGAGGTCCTCGTCCGGGAGGGCCGGAAGGTTTTTGCCTCCACAGCCAGGAAGATAGAGCAGGCCGGGGTAACGGAGTTCGAGATCGATCCAAAGCTTGACCTGATAGGTCATTATCTGGCTTCCCAGGTGGTGGATATGTCCACCGGCGAGGTCATCGGGGACTGCAACAGCGAGATCACAGAAGAGTTTCTGGAAAAGGCCAAAGGCGCCGGTATTGACCAGCTCGAGGTGATCTTCATCGACCCCAACCGCTTCGAGAGCAGCCTCAGGGACACCCTGGCCACGGACAAGGTCCTGGATCAGGACGACGCCCTGATGGAGATCTACAGGAAGCTGCGGCCGGGGGATCCCCCCACCCTGGAGACTGCCAAGGCCCATTTCGACAGGCTCTTCTTCTCTGATGAAAGATACGATCTCTCCAAGGTTGGACGGCTGAAGCTCAATCTCAAGCTTGAGGACGAGCTGAAGGAGCTTTTTGGCGGGGAGATGCCTCCCCTTGAGGCCCGGGTGCTCATGAAGGAGGATATCATCGCCATCATGAGATACCTGGTCAAGCTCCGGAGCGCCTCCAAGGAAGCCACTGCCGATGACATCGACCACCTCGGGAACAGGCGCGTCAGGAGCGTCGGCGAGCTGCTTGAAAATCAGTTCCGCATCGGTCTCGTGCGGATGGAGCGGGCCATCAAGGAGCGGATGAGCATCCAGGAGATGGAAACCGTGATGCCCCACGACCTGATCAATGCCAAGCCGGTTTCCGCGGTGGTCAAGGAGTTCTTCGGTTCCAGCCAGCTCTCCCAGTTCATGGATCAGACAAACCCCCTCTCGGAGGTGACCCATAAAAGGCGCCTTTCGGCCCTGGGCCCCGGGGGACTGACCCGGGAGCGGGCCGGTTTTGAGGTCCGAGATGTTCACCCGACCCATTACGGCCGCATCTGCCCCATCGAAACCCCGGAAGGTCCTAACATCGGCCTGATTTCCTCCCTGAGCACCTATGCCCAGATCAACGAATTCGGCTTCATAGAGACCCCTTACCGGAAGGTGGAGGACGGCCGGGTAAAGGATGAGATCGTCTATCTGACGGCTTTGGCGGAGGACAGGTACGTCATCGCCCAGGCCAACGCCCAGCTGGATGCCGAGGGGGGTTTCGAGAGCGAGCTCGTGTCCGCCAGAAAGGGCGGGGAGCCGACCATGGTAGCCCGGGAGGAGATCCAGTTCATGGACGTCTCCCCGCGGCAGCTTGTTTCCGTGGCCGCGTCCCTCATCCCTTTCCTTGAAAACGATGATGCCAACCGCGCCCTCATGGGGTCCAACATGCAGCGCCAGGCTGTGCCCCTTCTGACGACCGCCAGCCCCCTTGTGGGGACCGGCATGGAGGCCGTGGCCGCCATGGACTCGGGGGCGGTGGTGATCGCCAAACGTGGAGGGGTCGTGGAGAGCGTGGATGCCGACCGGATCGTCATCCAGGTGGACGAGGAAGAGGAGGAAAAACCCGGGGTCGAGGGATCCTCCAACGTCGACATCTATCATCTTATCAAGTTCATGCGCTCGAACCAGAACACCTGCATCAATCAGGTCCCCATCGTCCTTCCCGGTCAGCAGGTCAAGGGAGGCCAGGTCATCGCCGATGGTCCGGCAACGAACCGAGGGGAACTGGCCCTGGGGAAAAATATCCTCGTCGCCTTCATGCCCTGGCACGGCTTCAATTTCGAGGATTCCATCCTCGTCAGCGAACGTCTGGTGCAGGAAGACGTCTTCACCTCCATCCACATCGAAGAGTTCGAGGTCATGGCCCGGGACACCAAGCTCGGCAAGGAAGAGATCACCCGGGACATCCCCAACGTGGGAGAAGAGGCCCTCAAGGACCTCGACGATTCAGGGATCGTCCGCATCGGGGCCGAGGTCAAGGCCGGGGACATACTGGTCGGAAAGGTGACTCCCAAGGGGGAGAGCCAGCTGACTCCGGAAGAAAAACTCCTCAGGGCGATCTTCGGCGAGAAGGCCGGGGATGTCCGGGACACATCCCTGAGGGTCCCTCCGGGGGTGGAGGGGGTCGTCATCGATGTCAAGGTCTTTTCCAGGCGGGGAATGGACAAGGATAACAGGGCTCAGGCCATCGAGGATGACCAGGTCTCCAGATACATAAAGGATCGGGACGACGAGATCCGCATCGTTCGAAACAGCATGTACGAGAAGATCCGGAGGACCATCCTGGGGCGCAAGCTCGCCGCGGATTATTCCAGTGCCGACGGCAAGGTGACGGCCAAAGCCGAAAGCAAGGTGACCACCAAATTTCTGGAGGATTTGCCAAAGGTGAAGTGGTTCGACCTTCCTCTGGCCGATCCCAAGGCCGCCGAACGCATGATGATCCTCAAGGGAAGATCCGAGGTCCAGGAGGATGGGATACGGAGGCTGTTTGACGGCAAGATCGAGAAGCTGCGCAAGGGCGATGAGCTTCCTCCGGGGGTGATCAAGATGGTCAAGGTCTATCTGGCCATCAAGCGGCAGCTCGCGGTAGGGGACAAAATGGCCGGCCGGCACGGGAACAAGGGTGTCCTTTCCCAGATCGTCCCCGTTGAGGATATGCCCTACATGGAAGACGGGACCCCTGTGGACATGGTCCTGAATCCCCTTGGTGTTCCGAGCCGTATGAACGTCGGGCAGATCCTGGAAACCATGCTGGGGTGGGCGGCCCGAGGGGTAGGGGAGAAGATCCGCAGGGTTCTGGATTCGGTGCCGGGTCCGGGGGATGTTCGTGATTTCCTGAAGAAGGTGTACGGCGCCGACAGGCCGACGGAAGCCGGCAGGCGTCTTGCCTCGGTGATCGATGAAGCCGACGACGGGGAAGTCATGCGCCTCGCCGGAGAAATGAGTCAGGGCCTGCGGGTGGCCTCCCCGGTGTTTGACGGCGCGACCGAAGACGAGATCCGGGAGCTCCTCCAGATCGGTGATCTGCCTGTTCGGGGGCAGACCCTCCTTTTCGACGGAAAGACCGGGGAACCTTTCCACCGGAAAGTGACGGTGGGCTATATCTATATGATGAAGCTGCATCACCTGGTTGACGACAAGATACATGCACGGTCCATCGGGCCCTATTCCCTGGTCACCCAGCAGCCCCTTGGAGGAAAGGCGCAGTTCGGCGGTCAGCGCTTCGGGGAGATGGAGGTCTGGGCCCTGGAGGGGTACGGCGCCGCTCACACCCTTCAGGAGGTGCTGACCGTCAAGTCCGACGATGTCGCCGGCCGGACCAAGATGTATGAGGCCATCGTCAAAGGGCAAAACACCATGGATGCCGGTCTCCCGGAATCCTTCAACGTCCTGATCAAGGAGCTGCAGAGCTTCTGTCTGGACGTAGAGCTTTTAGAGTCCGAAAAAGAATAGCCCGGCCCTTGCGGGACGGGATTCCAGGCGTCGGCAGTCCGGCGCCGAATGCTGGTTTTCTGGAGGTATTCAATGCCTTTGACCGATTTTTACAGTGAGTACTTCGATCGGCCCAAATATCCTACGAACTTCAACGCCATCAGACTGAAGCTCGCTTCTCCTGAAAAGATCCGTGCCTGGTCCTACGGGGAGGTCAAAAAGCCGGAAACGATCAACTATCGAACCTTCAAGCCCGAAAGGGACGGCCTTTTCTGCGCCAAGATTTTCGGCCCCACGAAGGATTACGAATGCAACTGCGGCAAATACAAGAGGATGAAGCACAGGGGGATCGTCTGCGAGAAATGCGGCGTCGAAGTGATCCAGTCCAAGGTGCGGCGGGAGCGCCTCGGCCATATCGAGCTGGCCTCTCCCGTGGCCCACATATGGTTCATGAAGGGGATTCCCAGCCGCATCGGTCTCATGCTCGACATGTCCCTCCGGGAACTGGAGAGAGTCCTTTATTTTGAGGAATACATCGTCCTGGATCCCGGAGGCGCGGAGACGGGGCTCAAGGAAGGGGAACTCCTCTCCGAGGATAGATACCGGGAGCTCAGGGAACAATTCGGGGACGGTTTCGCGGCAGGAATGGGAGCCGAGTCGATCAAGGAACTTCTGGCCAGGATCGATCTTGATCCCCTCGCCATCCAGCTCCGGACCGAGATGCTCGAGACCAATTCCGAGGCCAGGCGAAAAAAGGTTGTGAAAAGGTTAAAGACAGTGGAATCCTTCCGGGAGTCCGGAAACCGCCCGGAATGGATGGTCCTGGATGTAATACCTGTCCTGCCTCCGGAGCTGCGGCCTCTGGTCCCCCTCGATGGAGGGAGATTCGCGACCTCCGACTTGAACGACCTTTACCGCCGGGTGATCAACCGGAACAACCGGTTAAAGCGCCTCATGGAGCTTCGGGCTCCGGAGATCATCGTGCGCAACGAGAAGAGGATGCTGCAAGAAGCGGTGGATGCCCTTTTCGACAATGGCCGGCGCGGCCGCCCCATTGTAGGGTCCAACAAGCGCCCGTTAAAGTCCCTTTCGGACATGCTGAAGGGAAAACAGGGGCGATTCCGCCAGAACCTGCTCGGGAAGAGGGTTGATTATTCGGGCCGGAGCGTAATCGTCGTCGGCCCCGAGCTGAAGCTCAACCAGTGCGGGATCCCCAAGAAGATGGCCCTCGAGCTGTTCAAGCCTTTTATCTATCACAAGCTGGAACAGTACGAGATTGTCACCACCATTAAGAGCGCCAAGAAGATGGTGGAAAAAGAGCGCCCCGAGGTCTGGGACATCCTCGACGAAGTTATCAAGGACCATCCCATCCTTCTCAACCGTGCCCCGACCCTCCATCGACTCGGCATCCAGGCCTTCGAGCCGGTCCTTATCGAGGGCAAGGCGATCCAGCTTCACCCGCTGGTGTGCGCGGCCTTCAACGCCGACTTCGACGGAGACCAGATGGCCGTCCACGTGCCCCTTTCCCTTGAGGCCCAGATGGAGGCCAGGACCCTTATGCTCGCGACCAACAATGTCCTGTCGCCGGCGAGCGGAAAGCCCATCGTCGTTCCGACCCAGGATATCGTGCTGGGGGTCTACTGGATGACCAAGGAGCGGCCCCAGTCCCCGGGGGAGGGCATGGTTTTCCCCAATTTTGATGCCGTGCGCATGGCCTACGACCGGGAAATCGTTTCCCTGCAGGCCGCCATCAAGGTCCGGCACGAGGGACAGGTCTTAAGCACCACTGTCGGCCGTGTCCTTCTGTACGACATTGTGCCCGAGGCCATTCCCTTCGAGATGGTCAACCGCCTTATGAGAAAAAGGGAACTCGGGGAGCTTATCACCAATTCGTTCATGCTGGCGGGAAACGAGAAGACCATCTATCTCCTCGACAACATCAAGAACCTCGGATTCTCCTTTGCCACGCAATCCGGCCTTTCCATCTGTATCGACGACATGCATGTTCCGGAAAGGAAGGCTGAACTTCTGGAGAGGGCCGAAAGAAACGTGGGCCAGGTCCAGAAGCAGTATACCGATGGCCTTATCACCGACGGCGAGAGGTACAACAAGGTCGTGGATATCTGGGCCCAGGTGACCGAGGAAGTGGCTGAGGCCGTTATCGGCTCCCTGGAGGAAGAGGGACACAAGGGGGAGGGGACGTTCAACTCCATTTACATGATGGCCGATTCGGGGGCCAGAGGCTCGGCGCAGCAGATCCGGCAGTTGGCCGGCATGAGGGGTCTGATGGCGAAGCCCTCAGGGGAAATCATTGAAACTCCCATCCGCGCCAACTTCCGCGAGGGCCTGAAGGTCCTCGAATACTTCATCTCCACCCACGGTGCCAGGAAGGGGTTGGCCGATACGGCCCTCAAGACGGCGAACTCGGGGTACCTGACCCGAAGATTGATCGATGTGGCTCAGGAATGCATCGTCACCACCGACGACTGCGGGACCCTTGACGGGATCACCGTCACCTCCCTCGTGGAAGGGGGCGAGGTGATCCAGCCCCTCGAGGAAAGGATCCTCGGCCGGGTTGCCCAGGAGGATATCCGTGATCCCGAGTCAGGGGAAATTGTCGTAAAAGGCGGAGATGAGATCGACGAGAAAGCGGTGGAGGAGATCGAGAGGAGAGGGCTTGGCTACGAGGGGATCCCGATCCGTTCCGCACTGACCTGTCGGGCCAGCAGAGGCGTCTGCGCCAAGTGCTACGGGAGGGATCTTGCCAGGGGCCAGGCCGTGGCCGTCGGGGAGGCCGTCGGGATCATCGCCGCGCAGTCCATCGGGGAGCCCGGGACCCAGCTGACCATGAGGACCTTCCACATCGGCGGAACCGCCAGCCGGCACGTGGAGCAGACATCCCTTGAAGCCCCTATTGAAGGGATTATCCGTTTCATCAAGCTTAACACCCTCCAGAACCGCTACGGGGATTTCGTGGTCATGAACCGGAACGGCGAGGTAGCCATCGTCGATGACAACGGCCGCGAAAAGAAGAGGTACCCTGTCATTTACGGAGCCCGTTTCAAGGTCGCGGATGGGGATCGGGTGGAAAAGGGCGTCCTCATCGCGGAATGGGATCCCTTCAGCACCCCGATCCTCACCGAGGTGGGAGGCAAGATCAAGTTCGGGGATATCAGGGATGGCCTTACCATGAAAGAGCAGGTGGATGAGGTCACGGGCATTGCCAGCCGCGTCATCACGGAATATCAGGGCACCGATTTCAGGCCCCGCGTGTCCATCAAGGACGAGGAAGGGAAGACCCTCAAGGTTCCCGGCACCAAGTCCACGGCACGGTATTTCATGCCCTCCCACGCCATCATCCTGGTCAACGAGGGGGACGATGTCCTGCCCGGGGATACCCTGGCCAAGATCCCCATCGAAACCACAAAGACCAAGGATATCACGGGCGGTCTTCCCCGCGTGGCCGAGCTTTTCGAAGCGAGGGTGCCCAAGGAACAGGCCACTATCAGCGAGATCGACGGGATCGTGCACTTCGGCCGGGATGTCAAGGGCAAGAGGCGCATCGAGGTCCAGCCGGAGGTGGGGGAGTCCCGCGAATACCTCATCCCGAGAGGGAAGCACATCAGCGTGCACGAGGGCGATCGGGTCAAGGCCGGGGAGCCCCTCATGGACGGGTCCCCGAATCCCCACGACATCCTGCACGTCCTCGGTGAAAAGGAATTGCAGAAGTACCTGGTCAACGAGGTTCAGGAGGTCTATCTGCTGCAGGGGGTCAAGATCAACGACAAGCACATCGAGGTGATCATCCGCCAGATGCTTCGCAAAGTCCGCGTCGAAGAGGTCGGCGACACCCGGTTCATGGTGGGTGAGCAGGTGGATCGGGCGGAGTTCGCCGAGGAGAACGAGAGGGTTTTGAGGGAAGACAAGAGGCCCGCAACGGGAAAGCCGATCCTCCAGGGGATCACCAAGGCGGCCCTGAATACCGACAGCTTCTTCTCCGCCGCGTCCTTCCAGGAAACCACCCGGGTGCTGACGGAAGCCAGCATCGCCGGAAAGGTGGATTTCCTGAGAGGGTTGAAGGAAAATATCATCGTTGGACGGCTGATCCCCGCCGGGACCGGCTTGCCCAGGTATTTCCACCTGGGGGTGAAGCCGGCCGTATTGAGCGAAGAACTGAAGGCGGTTATGGAAAGCCAGGGAAAAATCTGAAAGGGGAATCGGGTTTGTGGAAGGGCCGGAAACGGGTGTCGCGAAATCCCGTTTCCGGTTCCGCGGCCCGAAGGCATTCTTCGGGGATCTTTCTCCTTGACAAAAATACTGCCCATCGTTAATATCGCCAAGTTTTTCCCTAGATAAGATTTCTGCCTGTCCGGGGCTATTCGGAACCGAATTTCCGGTTCGTGATCAAGGGGTTAGCTTTTTTCCCGGGCCGGATTGCCAGAAATTCGCGCGGTTTCCACTGAAGATAAGTGAACCGTGGAAGGGGATTTTTGCTTTCAAACAGGGTCTTATAGTCAAGTTTTTTGCTGAGGAGTAAATAATGCCCACGCTGAACCAGCTGGTGAGGAACAGCAGAAAAGTCGCGGCTCGCAAGTCCAAAAGTCCTGCGATGCAGCAATGTCCCCAGAAAAGGGGGGTTTGCACCCGAGTTTACACGACCACGCCGAAGAAGCCGAACTCCGCCCTGCGGAAGGTTGCAAGGGTCCGGCTCACCAACGGGATCGAGGTCACAACGTACATCCCCGGTGTCGGGCACAACCTTCAGGAGCACTCCGTGGTACTGATCCGCGGGGGAAGGGTCAAGGATCTCCCCGGGGTGCGCTACCACATCATCAGAGGCACCCTTGACACGGCCGGTGTCGCCGACCGGCGTCGGAGCCGGTCGAAATATGGGGCCAAAAGGCCCAAGTAATTCCGGAGGAAAAAAATGGCTCGAAGAAGGAGCGCCCAGAAGAGGGAGATTCTGCCCGACCCGAAGTTCAAGGACAAGCTCATCGCCAAGTTCATCAACAGCCTGATGCTCGAGGGCAAAAAAGGGCTTTCGGAGAGAATATTCTATGACTCCCTGGACCTCATTCGGGACAAGATGAATGAGGATCCCCTGGCGGTGTTTAAAAAGGCTGTGGAAAATACGAAGCCGATCCTCGAGGTTCGTTCAAGGAGAGTCGGAGGCGCCACCTATCAGGTTCCGGTGGAAGTCAGGGCTGAACGCAAGCAGGCCCTGAGCATCCGCTGGCTGATCGCCAGCGCCAAGGCTCGAACCGAGAGGACCATGGTCGAAAAACTGGCCAACGAGTTCATCGATGCCGCCAACAAGAGGGGATCGGCGATTAAAAAGAAGGAAGATGTCCACCGCATGGCCGAGGCCAACAAGGCCTTTGCCCATTACAGGTGGTAAAGTTCATCGGGAGGCTGGCGCCAAGGCGCTGAAGAAATAAAGTGGCACGGCAATTTCAACTGAAAAATCATCGGAACATCGGCATCATGGCGCACATTGATGCCGGTAAGACCACCACCACGGAGCGGATCCTTTTTTACACGGGCGTCTCTCACCGGATGGGAGAGGTCCATGACGGCGCCGCCATCATGGACTGGATGGAACAGGAACAGGAAAGAGGCATCACCATCACGTCAGCCGCCACAACGACCTTCTGGAAGGACACCCGCATCAACGTCATCGACACCCCGGGACACGTGGATTTCACCGTGGAAGTGGAAAGGTCCCTTCGGGTTCTGGACGGGGCGATCGCCGTCTTCTGCTGTGTGGGTGGGGTTGAGCCCCAGTCGGAGACCGTCTGGCGGCAGGCCGACAAGTACAGGGTGCCCAGGATCGCTTTTGTCAATAAAATGGACCGGACGGGGGCGGACTTCCCCAGGGTGATCCGGATGATGAAAGAGAGGCTCGGCGCAGGTGCGGTCCCGATCCAGATACCATGGGGCAGTGAGGAGAATTTCCGGGGCATTGTGGACCTTGTGCGGGAGGTCCTTTACACCTTCGATGAAACGACTCTCGGCGCGAAAATGGAGGAAGGGCCCATTCCGGAGGAGATGAGGGAGGAAGCGGCTGCGGCCAGGGAAACCCTCCTGGAATCCCTCGCGGATCTGGACGATTCCCTCTTGGAAAAATACCTTGGCGGCGAGGATGTCGCGGTCGATCATCTCAAATCGGTTCTCCGGCGGGCGACCCTGGAGCTGAGGGTGGTCCCGGTCCTTTGCGGGAGCGCTTTCAAAAACAAAGGCATCCAGCCTCTTCTGGATGCCGTGGTCGATTACCTTCCCTGTCCCCTGGAGGCCCCTCCCGTTTTCGGGAAGGACCCCGGGACCGGAGATCCGATCGAGGTCAAACCCGACGATGATGAGCCCATGGCGGCGCTCGCTTTCAAGATCATGACCGATCCTTTCGTCGGCCATCTCACTTTTATCCGCCTGTACTCCGGCAAGCTCACGGCCGGAAGCTATATCCTGAACGCCGTTTCCGGAAACAAGGAGCGCGTCGGACGCCTCCTCAAGATGCACGCCAACAAGAGGGAAGACATCAAGGAAGTGTATTCCGGGGATATCGTGGCCTGCGTGGGGCTTTCCAAAACTTTGACCGGAGATTCCCTTTGTTCCCCCGAAAGGCCACTTCTCCTCGAGGAAATGGAATTTCCGGAACCGGTTATTTCCATTGCCATCGAACCCCGCACCAAGGCCGACCAGGAAAAACTCTCCACCGCCCTGGGCAAGCTTTCCCAGGAGGACCCTACGTTCCAGGTCCACACGGACCCCGACACGGGACAGACCCTCATTTCAGGAATGGGGGAACTCCACCTCGAGATCATCGTCGATCGCCTTATGAGGGAATTCAAGGTTGGAGCCAATGTCGGCCGGCCCCAGGTGGCCTACAGGGAAACCATCACCGCCGCTGTGAAAGCCGAGGGGAAATTCGTCAAGCAGTCCGGAGGGCGCGGCCAGTACGGCCACGTCTGGCTGGAGATGGAGCCCATGGGGCAGGGTGGCGGGATCCAGTTCGAGAACAGGATCATCGGGGGAGTCGTCCCCCGGGAATACATCCCGGCCGTCCAGAAAGGTGTGGAAGAGGCCGCCCAACAGGGGATCCTTGGAGGGTATCCGGTCCTGGATGTCAAGGTTTCCCTCGTCGACGGTTCCTTCCATGAGGTGGACTCCTCCGAGATGGCATTCAAAGTGGCCGGTTCCATGGCTTTCAAGGAAGGGGCCCGCAAGGCGGGTGCCGTGCTTCTTGAACCGATGATGGAAGTCGAGGTCGTGGTGCCTGAGGAATACCTCGGGGATGTCATGGGGGATCTGAACAGCCGGCGCGGAAAAGTGTCCAACATGTCGGAAAGGGCCGGCGCCAAGATCATTACCGCAACCGTTCCCCTTGCCGAAATGTTCGGGTACGCCACTGACCTGAGGTCGAGAACCCAGGGCCGTGCCACGTATTCGATGCATTTTTCCCGTTATGAAAAGGTTCCGCAAAACATCGCGGAGGAGATTCTCGCCCACTCCGGTGTGGCATAGAACGACGGTTATTGGAGTGACCGCTCAAGGAGGAGACGATGTCCAAGGCGAAGTTTGAGAGGACGAAGCCGCACGTGAACGTTGGGACGATTGGTCATGTGGACCATGGGAAGACGACGTTGACGGCCGCGATAACGAAG
>Ga0209164_1003223_pt1 | contig 15724 bp, 12 predicted proteins | sample MTBNYHSulfiMetaG_FD_187458 | JGI IMG/M metagenome (GOLD analysis project Ga0209164, IMG submission 187458) | Enrichment culture microbial communities from rom New York Harbor, USA that are MTBE-degrading - MTBE-NYH (New York Harbor Sulfidogenic)... | ecosystem: Environmental > Aquatic > Marine >...
ACCAAAGAAACGGAAAATCGGGTTTCTTGCAAAGGAACCCGCCGCCTCCTACAGCACACGAAGACGGAACAAATAATCATGCCGGATGCCGATACCAAAACCCGGATCGATTCCGCCCTTGCCTTCGGCCGGCGCTTCTGCTAACGTATCAACATATTAGCAGGATTCACCCTGTTAAATTTCCCACAGGGAACCCTATTTAACAGGGTGAACGTACAGGGTACTTACACCCTATAAGTTCACGTCCATGCCGGGCGTACACAAGCGGCTCCACCGGATCGCCGATAAATCCGGCTCACGGTGAGTCGCCGCGTTATGCAACAAAAAGTAGGTGAAAAATAACCTATGTTTGGCAATATAGATAGATTTTTAAAAAACAAAGATGCCCGGATTAAAAGGTTGACCCTCCTGCCTCTCATTACCCATTGGCTTTCCTCCCCAACAGTGGAGGAATCTCTAATTATTTTGGATAAAAAGGTTGGAAACCTTTTAGCTAATTTCTCAAAAGGAGGGGAAGGCAAGTTAAATCAGTGGCTTTTGTCAAATGACATTGATTTTTGTACCCTAACAGCTGAAAGATACATAATCGACTATTTAAAATCGAAAAACAAAAATATTAAAGAAAATCTTTGTCCAAATGGTATTGATGCCAATTTAATAAATGGTAAACAAAATGTGGGTGTTGAGGTAACAACTCTAAATGGTTTTGTTTCAGATTGGATTTTTACTGAAAGATTGGCCCAAATCATCTCCTCTCAAAATTTTCTTAAAGATAAAGCCGTTAGAATAAAGCATAGCCCCTTAAGGTTGTTAACTGAATTCAGAAAAAATAATTTATATAATTATATTGAGCAAGTTGCCAAAGGTATATTTGTTAATAATTTAAAGCTGTTGCGAGGATTAAACATTAAGCTAGAAATAGAACGAAGATGGGTCGGTTGCATTGCATGGGAGATAACAAGTGACCATGATTTTCCGTGGTTAAAGTTCTTAACAGACGACTTACTTCAAAAGCTCACTACAGCAAACAAAAAACGTCAACTTAAAGTAAATCCCAAAAACCTAATTTTTATTGGGGTCAATAATATTGCTCCGTCAAATTGGGCCATTCCGTCAATATTTGATGAAATTGGACGAGGAGGAATTTCATATACTCAGCAAATTGACCATATCAAAAAGTTCTGGCATCAGGCATTGCATCCCCTTAATCACATCTTCGGCATCTGTTACTTTTGTTACTCGCTTGATCGTGAGGAGCCATTTTATCCATTAAAGATATTTTGGCGTGATGAAGCAGAAAAAATTGTTTTAAATCTTTAAGGCATCGCATAACTAAACGCTATAAGGGACCGCTAGGTCTGCGGCCCTACGACCCCTTGAGCTACGCGTTATATTCTTGAACATTCACATCCACTGAACAAAAACGCCGGGCAAAAAAGAAAACGAGGAACTGAAAAGATAAGCAGATGAAACTGACGGATAATGAAATATGAGATATTAAACGGTATCTGGAGGCGGGCAAGCCGTTGCCGGAGAAGTACCGTTTTCTGCTGTTTGAAGAGAAACGGGAAGTTGAATTGGTATGGAATGGCAGTCTTTCCGCACCAAGAAAGACCGCTCCCTGGAGCTGAAAAGCATATATCACGAGTGCCCGTCGGGGCGGCGCAAGATCGCAATAAAAGTGGTGGACATCTTCGGCAACGACACTATGAAGATCGTGGGAGTGACCATAGGAGGGCGAACATAATGGAACGGGATGAAATAATACAGACCCTGCGCGGCTTTGTGGAGATAAACAGGGATAAATACGAAATCATACGGATCGGTGTTTTCGGTTCAGCGGCCAGAGGCAACATGAACGAGCAAAGCGATATTGACGTTGTTGTTGAGCTTGGCAAACCGGATCTGTTCTACCTTGTCGGCATTAAACAGGATCTGGAGGAAAAGTTTCATAGGCCTGTGGATATTGTAAGATACAGGGACAGAATGAATGCATTCTTAAAGAAAAGAATAGACAAGGAAGCCGTATATGTATGACAGGGAGCTTGTTTTAGAAATACTGAGGCAGATTTATCAGGCAGCGTAGACAATTTTAACACGTTTTGAGCCTGTAAAAACAGTAAGCGATTTGACAGACTCTCCGGCAGGTATGGAAAAACTTGACAGTATATGCATGCTACTGATCGCAATCGGTGAGGCATTGAAAAATCTGGACAAAACCACAAATAAATCCCTGTTGCCGCCATTGGCGCATGAACTGCGTTGATAAATTCGTTCCGTCAATACAAAGATTGACTTGACGCAGGAGGCATTGATACACATGAACCTCCTTATGGCCGTCCATGAGGACCCCGCTGTGGTCTGTTATCAGAAATGAGGACTTACTTTTTCTTTGTTGTAGCCGAAGTCTTTCTCTTTGCCGGAGACTTTTTAGCAGTTTTTGGGGTTGCCTTTTTTGCTGCCGGCCGCGCGGCTTTTTTAGGAGTTGCCTTTGCCTTGGTTGCGGGCTTTCTTTTGGGAGCGGTCTTTTTCTCTTTCTTCCCCTCGAGCTTGCGCAATTGCTCTTCAAGTCTCTTTATCCTGGCGGCAACGCTTTTCACCTTGCTGTCCGCGGCCGGACTTTTCTTATTGTTCAGAATTTCGTATGTCCTTCCGCCAAGCTCGGCCATATAGTTTTGAATCTTCGTTTTCAGATCAAACATCTTATATTGCCTCTTGCCCTCGGCGGTGAGTTCCCCCACTTTTTGCGATACGACAACCGCCCCTTCCTTTACCACGGCAATACCTTCTTCGATGCCTTTCTTCATATCTTTTTTAATCTTGTCAAAAAGACCGGCCATTGTTTCCTCCTTGTAGTCCATTTTTTATCCGTACTGGAAGTCCGGCATAGGTGGATATCTTGTAAGCGAGCATGGCAGAAGAATGCCCCGATGTCAACATGTTTCCGCCGGAGCTTCCTGAGTTTTTAGAGATGCTTTCTCATATAATGTGATTTTAATGATAATTTTGCATTTTTAAGTGAACCCCTCGTCTCTTCGCTTCACGGCTTGCGCAGCGACCCTTTCGAGGCTCTCAGGTGGGGAACGCTTGCCCCTTCCAGCCACTAAAGGGCTGGCCTTCCCCTTCCTGCTCGCCTTCGATGGGTACCCCGCTGCTCCAGCAAGTTTCGCTCAGAAACACTAGGGGTTCCCTAACACTCAGGAAGCCCTAGGTTTTCTGGCTGGATTTTCCAGATTTTTCAGGGAACTCCGGCCGGTGTCGGTATTGTAATTTAGGGGGAGGCGTGCTACATAAATCCTATCCATGTTTGTTGTTAGGTCAGCAAATAATAAGGATTGTCTTAAAGGATGACCATGCCGGGCCGGATTGACCTTGCACAGGTATCGCCGATAATCAAGAGCGTTCTGTTTGTATGCACCGGGAATATTTGCCGCAGTCCCATGGCTGAGGCCATTCTTAAGAAGATGGTTCCTGTGGAGGCGGATATCCGTGTCTTTTCAGCCGGGAGTCACGCCAGGGAAGGAAATTTGGCCACGGAAAACAGCGTCATGGTTTCCAGAGACGCCGGGATTGATCTGAGCAGCCACAGAGCAAGAAGGCTCACCACGGATATGGCTCACGAGGCCGATATAATATTGGCCATGGAGCCGCTGCACATCGAACATGTTCTATCCCTGGATATCTGGGTGAAGGATAAGACCTTTAATCTTGTCCGGTTTGCCCGGGACTACCGGGGAGACGGGGACTTGATCCCAGACCCTTATGGAGGAAGCCTGAGGGAATATCAAATATGCTTCCGTAAGATCGATGAGTGCGTAAACAATTTTTATGAGATGATTAGAGGCCGCCTGATACAGTTTTCGTTCAGGCACTAACTGAAAAACTGTCTGATTTTTCTTCGGCTATGTCATCCACACTGTTTTCGCTAAGGACTTCATGCCAGAGGCGTTCATCCTCATAAAAGTCATAGAGGGCCTTGGCGATGCGTGAGGAAAGGTCGCGGCGGACAAAGGTATCCTTTAATTCCTGCCAGCCCTTTGATTGTATGCCAAAATTAACCCCTACATTGGAACAGAAGGCCTTATAATGACCGGCTGCCCCCTTCAGGCCCTCAGAACGGTTCCACCAGTATTCGGGATTTGTCAGATAATCTTTGAGCAGCGCCATCTTCTCCGAGATAGCCTCGTTATTTTGTGTATATAAGCACCACATTTTTTCTTTTGTTTTATTTACGACATTAGCCAGAGATTCCAGTCTCAATTGCGTATCGGGATAGCCGTGTTTTGCCAGCTCCTCCACTGAAAAGAGGAGGACATCGCCCCAGAACTGCCGGATAGATTCGTCTGTCAGGTTCACCCCTCTGTCCTGATTATTAATGCCGGGCCTGAATTCTCCCTGATGGTTAGCGGCTAATGTCCGTTTATGCAGTAAGGGCAGGTTGGCCGAGACGAATCTTTTGCCTATTCTGGCCTTAAGTAATCTACCCAGGGCCGGGCCGGCCATCCTCAGTTTCAGATCGGCGTAGGGTATGACGTATCTCAATGCCTCCGGCCTTAAGACAAAATTCCCGGTATAGACAGTCCTGGCCGGCGCTATAGCCAGCGGCCCCCCATTGTAGTAATAAATGGTCTCCCGCGTCGGGTGTAAGCCGTAGAAAAAGCCGTTTATCTTTTCTGAAAACTCTTTGAAGGCATCGCCAATGGTGTGTTTGCCTTTAATGGGGCAAGGGTAAGGACAGGCCTGTGCCGGGGATTTATATCCGAACATTTTAACCAGATCATTATAGTGAGCCGGGCTGTGCCTGGACGATGGTGTGCCGTGAAAAATACAGGGATCATCCGCACTGCAACCGGATATTTGTTTGAAGAACAGAAGCACATCGTCCAGGAAGGTATTAATCATGATCGCGGGCGAGACAGGCGGGTCGCCTACCACCTTACCGGTCAGAATCTCTATGTCCTCAGAGGTAAACAACTTATCCAGCCAGTAAAAGTAGTTAATCGGGTTTATATCAGCGGATCCGTTTTCTGTCTTTACCTTGACGGCAAATTCCTCGTCACTATCGATAAAATAAATCAGGGTCTTTTCCGGATGGGCTTTTAGATGCCTGGTTATCCATAGGTAGGCTATGTTCCGGGTGACAGAGGCCCCTTTGTGCGGCCGTACGCCGTCAGCACAGCCTCCTATGATATGTTTTAAGTCTTTCCGGAGACTCTCCGGAAGTTCGCTTACCACGCCGGATTGTTCGGCAAGGCCTATATAATGAGTATGAAGCCCGGCCCTGGTTATATCCCCGGCCATGGCCTTGTGGGCATTGATATTTGCCCTATCTTTGCTGTCGTCGATAATCAGCGCGCTGATCTTGGCATAGGTCTGCGTTCCGGTTATATTATCAACTGTTTTCCCTCCGTAGCCGAAATCGGCACACTGCCGCAATATACTCTCCAGACAATTTTTGAGCATAGCAGGCCGGTCGGCTACGGGTATGACGACCAGAAATGAGTGGCGTTCAATGGTTTGTTGCAGGGCCAGTAAATTTTCCAGTTCCCGAAATATATCTTTATGTAAGGTTAATAAACTTGCTTTAAATCCAGTCTCCGCCGTGTATGTTTCAAGGGCGAGTAAGGCCCCTTCATAGATAGTCGCGATTGGTCTTATGTTCCGGCAAACTCCGCCATTATTATTCAGTCCATCGGTCAGCGACCAAAATTTATCCGCAAGGGCCGGGATAGCCATAGCGCCGGCCCTTTCCTTAAAAAGGATATTTATATTCTTAAAAAGAGTTTTCTGAGACAAAATCGACTCCATGTCTTGTTTTTGTGTACCGCCGTCTATCTTCCCGACGAGTACGTGGGAAATCCATCCTTGTTCATCATGACTTCGATGAGGTTAATCCCATTCGGGAAATCTGTCTGTTCAATGACCATATCGGCCTCACGGTTTGAGGCCACCCGTCCGTAATTAATGCCGAAGGCCCTGGCCAGACAGGCGTAATCAGGATTTATGAAGTCACAGGCTATGTACCGGCCGTTATAGTTATAGTATTGATTTTTCCTGACCAGGCCCAGAGATGAGTTATTAAGAAGAATGACTGTGACCGGTATCTGATAATTAACCGCGGTCATAAGCTCCATGCAACACATCTGGAATCCGCCGTCACCCAGAATGGCGAGGGTCGGTTTGGAGGCGCTGAGTTTGGCTCCTATAGCCGCCGGGACCGCGTGCCCTAGAGATGAAATGCCTGAATTCGGGAAGTAACACCGGTTCTTTGTAAGGTTAACGTAGTGCTGCATGTATATTATGTTATCGTCAAAGATAACAGCATTACCGTTCAGATGTTCGTGGAGTTTGGCAAGGAAGTAGCTGATCAATGAAAAATCCTCATCATTCAGCGTAGAGTGGCTGTATTGGTCCCGGTAATAGGGGAGATAAGAGGTATCCTTAGGTTCTATGGGGTTGGCCTTAAGGGCTCCTTCCAATTTATTTAACACTTTCTTTATGTCGCAGCAAATAGCCAGATCGGCTTCAAAGGTTTTTTCCAGTTGGGCTGGATTGATGTCCACCTGGATAATCTTCTTCCCGTTTAATAGGGCAGGCTTCCAGTTGTAGCTCGTCCTTTCTCCGAAACTGACCCCAAGAAAGATAAGAAGGTCAGCTTTCTCGGTTATGTAGCGATAAGCCAATTCTTTAGATGTTATACCCAGGACGCCCAAAGATAAATCGTTAGTCTCTGAAATGACCCCCCGCGCCTTGAGGCTGGTAGTGACGGGAATATTTAGCCGGGCACAAAAATTAGATATTTCTCCTTCGGCCAGGGAAGACACACCGCCGTAACCGGCGATAACAACGGGGTATTCTGCCTTCCTCACCAATTCCAATATGCCCTCTAAGGGAATGGCGCAGTCTTCGGCCGAACTCCTGCTTTTGCCGGTTTCTATATCTTCGAGGATATCAGCATCTACCTTTTCACGAAGGACGTTGTAAGGAAAGCTCAACAGGACCGGACCGGGTACAGCAGCATAAAGGGCGCTGGTAGCGGATCTCAAGACATGCGGTAAGTAGTCGATTCGCTGGACGAGCTTATGATATTTTGTGACTCCTCTAAATATATAATTTTGATTAACGGCAGTGCCTTCGCCTGAACTTTCTTGTAAGGCCCCTTTGCCGAATGAATAGGTGGGGGTCTCTCCGGTAATAGCCAGGACAGGCGTACCGTTCATGAAGGCGTTGGCTATCCCGGTTACCAGATTTGTGGCTCCGGGGCCGGTAGTGGCGATACAGACGCCTATTTTGCCCGAGCACCGCGCATAACCGCTGGCCATAAAAGCTGCGCCCTGCTCATGTTTCGTCAATATGGTCTTGATATCGGAGTCATAGAGTTTATCAAATACGGGCAGGATATGGGCTCCCGGGATCCCGAATACATGCGTGACACCCAGTTTTTGCAAATAGCGAACAACCAGTTCACCAACCGTAATATCCATATATCAACTGCCCTTTATGCGGATTCCCTGTACTTCGGATAGTACATTATCTTCTATGTGTTTGACAATAGGTACTGCGGCCTTGCTATAAGAAAATTTTACAGCTATTTGCCGGCCTTTTTCTATCAATTTTTTTTTGGCCGCATTATCGCATAGATATTTTTTTACCAATGACCTTAGCTCATCCGGGGAGCGGTAAACAGGTATGGAATCTTCGAATATATCTTCCATCCCGGTGACGTAGTCTGAAATAACCAGACTGCCGCTGGCCAGCACATCCAGGATGCGTGGATTTATGAAGCCTTCGCGGCGCATGTCTTCATGGTGGTCGTTTACCACTATCTTTGCGGCCGCATACAGTTTATTAATATCCTGGTTTGCATAATAGCTGCCGGCCAGCCACTTATCAGGGATAAGACCATTCCAGCCTGTTCCCCAGACCTTGATATGGTAAGGACTATCGGCAAGCTCTTGAATGGCCCGCCTGACGCCGTCGCGGCGTGCGTTGCCGACAAAGACAATGTCGTATATCTTGGGACATTGAACAGGCCGGGCCTGGGTGGGAATCATCAACCATTCCGCCTCAAACCCCATTTGTTTTAGTTTGCCTATAAAAGGTCTGGAGACACAATATATTTTGTGGTAATGAGAAAGAATCCGGGGAGTGATCCAGTCGGGATGGCTGTGGTGCCAGAGGATTTTATGGGCGCCCTCCGGCAAGGCCTCAAGAGGTTTTCCGAAGAGGTGCAGCAATACCTCTGGGCTTGTCTGAGTTAAAGGATAATTTAATTTTTTGAATTCGCCGCTCAGATACTCCTTTAGCCAGTAATCTCCCCACAACGGTCTTCGCTCCACGACGGGGTCAGAATCCGAGTAGGCTATGATATGGAGAGGCGGAAGGGGTAAGGTCTTTTTTTTCATCAGGCCTTTGCTGAGCATAAGAATCTGATAACCTTTGTACCTTATGCTATAACTCTTTGTCAAATACAAGTCTTTGTCAAGAAATAGGGTTATGCAGCGGGAAATTCCATGTAAAGAAGAGACCCGGGTTACCTTCCCTGATACCGGATTCCTGAAGATCTGTGAACTCTCTACGGCTGCTGTCATTCAGGACGTGTATTTTCATGCAGGCACGGTAATCGGGTTCCACGAAGATGGCTACTTATGGCGCTGCCTTCTATCGGAAAATACTCTGGTTCATGGCGTTCCCTGCCAGGGGGGAGCGGAGTTGGAATTCCATAGGAACGGGCAACTCCACGTGTGCCGGCTGTCAAAAGATCTCCGGTTTGGCGGTATCTCCTGCCGGGGTGGCGCATTGATCATTTTCCACGAAAATGGTGCGTTGTTCCGGTCCGAACTTTCTGAAAAAATCAGTATCCAGGGCATCCCGATCAACCCTGGAACCGATATCTGTTTTTTTGCCGACGGCAGGCTGTCGGCCTGCGATCTTTCCGGGGATACGGTTATTCAGGATATTCCGTGTCAGGCCCGGAGCCGGGTATGGTTTTATGAAGACGGTAAGTTTTCTGCCGGAACCCTGGCTAAGGATGTCACTGTTCAGGGTATTCCATGCCAGGGCGGCTCACTCATCTGGTTTCATAGCAATGGTAGATTGGCGGGCGGCACTCCATTCCGGGAGGTAAATGTCCAGGGTGTTCCATCATCTGCCGCCCCGCCGGTCAAATTTAATGAGAACGGCATTTTAATTCCCTGAGATTACAGGACGATGAACGATATGTCTGTCCATGTCCCCTGTAATGCCCGATCACGGGTTAATTTTATAAATGGGAACAGGATTGCCTGTTGTGATCTCGCGCAGGACACGGCAGTGCAGGGTATTTTCTGCCGTGCCGGCACAAAGATCGAATTTCACAAAAACGGCTGGTTGTGGCGCTGCGAACCTGATGAAGATATCAGCCTTGACGGGGTGCCCATCAGGGGCGGTGCAAGGGCCGAGCTTCAAGAAGATGGCCGGCTGTGGCGGGGCAGACTGGCTCAGGAGGCAACCGTGCAGGATATTTTGTGCCGCGGCGGCAGTGATATAGAATTCTGGATGAGCGGACGTCTGAAAAGATGCATTCCGGCGCGCCATACGCTGATTCAGGGCATTCCGTGCCGTGCCGGGACAAATATAGAGATGAGGGGAGATGGCGCGCTGGTTTACGGCGAACTTTCAGGGCCGGCGCTGATCCAGGGCATCCCCTTTGAGGCGGGAACACGGATATTATTCCATGATAATGGGCGCCTCGCAGGTTGTTATATGGTACAGGACAAAACTATCCGGGATGTTCCCTGCTGTGCGGATAACTGGGCATGGTTTTATGACACCGGCAGCCTTTCCGCTTGTGTCTTAGCCGCTGATGCCGCTATCCACAGTGTTTCATGCCGAATGGATACCAGGGTAAATTTACACGACAATGGAAACCTGCTCAGGTGTTATCTATCCGGTGATCAGGTAATTCAATGCGTTCCGGCCCGGGCTGCCACGTTTGTACTTTTCCATAAAAACGGGCGACTTTCAGCCTGTGAATTGGCCTTGGATACGGAGTTCCAGGGGATTCCCTGTAAGAGCCGGGCCTGGGTAGGATTTCACGATAACGGCCGCTTAAAGCGATGTTATCTGGCGAAAGATACGCTTTTTCAGGGGGCGTTACTCAAAGCCGGGGCGTGGGCCTCGTTTTTCCCCGATGGTACGCTGGAATCCTATAAGTATGACCTCTGTTAGTTAGTGTTCACCCGGAAACTACCGTTTCCGTCTTCACGCTTTCAGCCATCAGCGATTAACATGAAGCTGGTCTGCCGTTCACAGTTGACCGTTTACCGAAAGAAAATGTCGGACAACGGTTAACGGATAACGGATAACAAACATGCTGACTGCTCCATTTGGTGTTTAGGGGAGACATTATAAATCATATTACAGCAAAAGAGAGTTGTAATTTTATTATCTATTGCCCTATACTAAATAATATGGATTAGAGACAAAGGCGATCCCGCTGTGGGATCGCCTTTCGGGCAAGAGCCCGATGACGGTTTAGATTAGTTATCAATAAGATTGAGAAAGGAGGAATATCTATGTTTAAGAAGATATTAACAGCTTCAGATTCAGTAGATGTTTGTGACGCCCCTTCAGCAGCGGCGGCTCACCTGGCGAAGCAGGAAGGGGCCCGGTTTTATCTTATGCATGTGCTTGAGTCTTCCGACCTGATCCGCAGACAATGGGTAAAGGATTTCAGAACCGGTGAGGATGTGGCGGTTACCGCAGAGTATATAGACGTGGTAAAGGGGCTTATAAAGAAGAAATGCGCTGAGGCGCTGATCGGCTGTAAGGATTATGTTATTGAAGTAAGGCCGGGGTTCCCATGGCTGGAAATCTTAAGAATGGCCAGGGCCACCAGGGCCGACCTTATGGTGCTTGGCCCCCACAGAGGCAAGGCTGAGGAGAAAGGCGTGGTGCGCATGCGGACTGTGGAGGGGTTGGGCAGTACCGTAGAAGCAGTCATTATGCGGGCTCACTGCCCGGTGATGATCGTGAGCCGTGATGTGCCTAAAGAAGGATTGGCCTTTAAAAAGATTCTCTTCGGCACGGATTTTTCGGAGACATGTCAATATGCCTTTGAGTTATCTTTGAAGGCCGCGCAAAAATATCATTCCAGGCTGCACATCCTGCATGTCTTGAGGATTCCGCGCGGAGAACGGGTGGCATACACCCCGGCGCAGATAGAAAGGGAAATTGCCGGGGTAAAAGAAAAAGTGCAGAAGGTGTATGCCAAGCAGATAAAAGGGATTGATTATGCCTGTGATGTCTTGGAGGGAGAACCTTCTGCAGAGATTCTAAAATACGCTACTTCAAACCAGATCGACCTTATCGTCATCGGTTCCCATGTCAGAGAACAGGCGGAGAGGTGGTACGTGGGAAGTGTGGTGGAAAAGTTGGGATCGGAATCTTATTGTCCATTGATTACCGTTACCAGACCGGAAGCCTTGTTAAAGATTGAAGAATAAAAAAAGTAAAGCCTCGTAAAAAACGTCCGATAAGAATATAAACGGTCATACAATCCTCGAAAGGGGGTCATTGCCGCCTTCCCGGTGGTGGCCCCCGAACTTTTTCTATGTCCCCTTTCGGCTTTTGAAAATGTTATGGAGTTGCCGATGGAAAGGCAGCGTATTGGACTATCTAAGTTGCGAAAGACCTTGCGCAGCTTTCAAGACCTGATGCAAGGCAACGTACAGATGTTACTTGTGAAGTGAACCCAAAATTTCAAGAAAAGATGCGGTATTTTTGCCGGATCGGATAGAGACCAGGTGGTTACAGAAGGTAAGATACTTTTCCCTCATCGGGCGTTAATGGTCGAGGGTGACCTCAAGGAATGTTTTTATTGCGGCTCCTGCCGTCACGACCTCAAGGTATGCCCTTCGAAAAATCTTCAACTATCTTCCAGGGTCTTCACCCGGTTCGGCCATCTCTCTATCGGGCACATAAGTAATTGCTTTGCCGGGGCTTTTAGCAATCCGGAACAGCACAATGAAAGTGTAGCCGATCTAAAGGCAAGCGATGGTCAGACTATATCCGGGCAAAACGAAGTATTGGCAGCTTACCATACCTTTTTTGACCTTACAGAGATATTTCAGCTCAGATTTCTAAAACGGGTGTGGCAAACAGAGGCTGTCACCTGGGACATGCTATATTCTGCGGGAGAGCAAAGGGAGGAGGGAGGCCCGTTATGGCTGACCCTGGACTGCATCCGTGTAGGACAGACGGATAAGGCCGGGCAGTTTTTGAAAACGGCCCAGGATAAAGACCCTGACGACTACAGGCTGTACATAGCCACAGCCCTCCTTGAATTGGAAAAGGGAAATCGTTTTGAAGCGCTTTACCAGTTTGAACGGGGAAAAGAGTGTTCGCGCAATAAGTTGCAACAGATACACGCACTTTTTTTAATTGCCCGCCTTCACGAAGTATTCAAGGCATACGAAAAAGCAGAGGAAAAGGTGCATGATATTATCCACCTTGATCGTAACTGTTTAGAGGCCCAGTATTATAAGATTGTATTGCAGGCAAAAAGGGTCTTTCACGATGAAGACATCGTCAAATTACAAAAAATTATTTTGCAGCAGCCAGAATTTTTTCTTTATGCCCTTATCGATCCACGGCTATTGCCCATACAGGGGCTTGTCGAGCAACTCTTGACCGAAATGCTGGAAAGTATCCGAAGAGAAACCGAAGATGCAGGCCAGGCCGCAGAGGCCAAAGTCAACGCCATGATTGAGTGGTTGGACGAAGAAAATGAAATTTACCAGGAGAACAAGACCCTTGTCGATAAGATCAGGCAACTTGCGGCACAGGACAGTTACCTCGCTTACATAGAGGCCAAAGATATCGCCACCTCGCTCATCAGCCGCTACCATCTAATACAGAAGACCGTCAGGATAAACCTTCTAAGGCAGATTGCCTCGCAGGATAATCACCTGAGGAGATATGAGATTTATTGGAGAGGATACCCCCTGAAAGGTTTTTTCAGGACAGTGGAGCCACTTTTGAACGAGACCCGGCAAAAACTGAACTATGCCGCAAACCTGGCCAGATCTGACGAGGCAACCGCCTTTAAGCAGGCCCGCCGGATGGCAGAAGAAATGGCATCTGAGCTTAAAGGGATGGTTACTACAGTGGGCAGGATGGCATCCTTAGAAAATGGGATTAATGTGATGCGCTCCTTCGGCAAACACCTTCTCATACTGGAAGTCATCGCTTTTGTCATCGTGGCCCTTGTAATTCCGATAGGCTCATCCGCCATAGCCCATCTGTACCCTGACCTTAACTGGGCTGTCTTTGAAAATATCGAACAATACCATAAGCATGCTTTTGGTATTGGCAGCGTAACCGGGTTCCTGGTTGCCATTGTGCTGACCTTAAGAGATACTCCCCACTCCTAACCGGCCCGGTCAGATTGAAGCTCCCCGTCCGCCCTTGTGCGGGACTTGGATGGCAAGCAGCGGGGAATGCGCTCGCTATGCATCTTCAGGAAGAAATTCCTCCCGTAATTCTTTAACCTCTCTCAAGTCCTGGAAAAATCCAACACTCCCTATAGGCTTGTCGGCCTCATAGAGTATCGCACCTGAAATTCGCACCGGTACCGGTTCACCGTTTTTCCCTATGACAGATGTATGTTCTTCGGTAAAGATATCGTCTCCTCTGTCTTTTTTACCGGAAAAGACATCGGCAATCTTTTGCATTATCTTTTCAGGATAGATGTCATTGGCCTTCTTTGTACTTTTGGCTTCATCCTGGCTGTACCCAAAGATCTTTTCCGCGGTAGGATTAAATACTACAATATTCCCCTCGTCATCCGTGGCAATAATTCCCTCGATCCAGCGCTGTATAAGTTTACTTTCGAATTCATATCTCCTTCTTATTTCTTCGGCAACTTCCTTTACCATGGCCTCCAGGTTTTGGGTACAGTCCCGCAACATCCGGTCCATTTCCACTCGTTGTTCGGCCTTTTTTAAGGCTGCAGAAAGGATTTGATCATTCACCGGCTTAGTGACAAAATTAGACGCGCCTAAATAAAGCGATTGCACAGCAGCCTCCATGTTCCCGTGGCCGGTAATAATGATTACCTCGGCAGAGGGTTCGATCTCTTTAATCCTCTTTAAAACCTCTATGCCATCCAATTCAGGCATTTTTAGATCGGTCAGCACTATCGGAAAGCGGCCTTCCCGAAACAGGTCCAGGCCCTGCCGCCCATCCTCCGCAGTTACCACTTCATATCCATCACTTCTAAGCGACATGCCCAGGATCTTTCTGATACCTTCTTCATCATCGATTAGCAGAAGTTTCGCCATGGCATACCCCTCCCCGATTGAGTTTTTAATGGATATAAACCTGCTTTCACTTGGAACGAGTATAAGGTAAAGATGGTCTGGGTTCAAGACTAAATTAAACCCCTTATCATTTGCCTACAATCTCTACCTTACCTGTTGCAAGTTTGAACTGAAATGTTATCTTGTCGTTGTAAAATTGACAGTTAAAGGTTTGGCAACACTATGCCCCAGATTCGGAATTTCAGTATCATTGCCCATATCGATCACGGTAAATCCACTCTGGCCGACCGTCTCATTCAGCACGCCGGCCTGGTCTCGCTGAGGGATTTCCGCGACCAGATCCTGGACACCATGGAGATCGAACGGGAACGGGGTATCACCATCAAAAGCCAGACCGTTACGCTTCCTTACACCAGCCGGAAGGGAGAAGAGTTTGAACTCAACCTTATTGATACGCCGGGACATGTGGATTTCTCCTATGAGGTGTCGCGGGCCCTGGCCTCCTGTGAAGGGGTGCTCCTTTTGGTAGATGCCTCCCAGGGCGTGGAGGCGCAGACCCTGGCCAATCTCTACGCGGCCATGGAGCACGACCTCGTCATCATCCCGGTGATCAACAAGATCGATCTCCCTTCTGCTGATGTAGAGCAAACTAAGGAGCAGATAGAAAACGAGCTGGGACTGGATGCAGATAAGGTTATTCTTTGCTCAGCCAAAGAGGGAATAGGGATTGAAGATGTGCTCGAGGCCATTGTGGAACAGATCCCGCCTCCTTCCGGGAGTAGAGAAAAGCCGCTTTCCGCGCTCATATTCGACGCCCATTACGATCCCTTCCGGGGCGCCGTTATCAACTGTCGGGTGTTTGACGGGGCAGTCCGGTCCGGTGATGTTATTCGCTTTATGTCCAATGGGGCCGCGTACAAGGTAGAAGAAGTGGGCATTTCCCGGATTGTCCAGGAACGGAGAAAGGAACTTTCTGCCGGCTCGGTCGGGTATATCATCTCCGGGATAAAGACCGTAGGCGATACCCGGGTCGGGGACACCATCACCCTGGACGCCCATCCGGCTCCCCATCCGCTCCCCGGGTTCAAGGAGGCCAAGCCGGTCGTCTTTTCCTCCATATACCCGATCTCCTCTGATGATTATCCTTCCCTGGTGGATGCGTTGGCCAAGTATAAGCTGAACGACGCCGCCCTGGTATATGAAAAGGACTCTTCCGCCGCCCTCGGCCAGGGATTTCGCTGCGGTTTTCTGGGCCTGCTCCACCTGGAAATCGTGCAGGAGCGCCTTGAGAGGGAATTCGGCCAGTCTATTATTATGACCATGCCGAGCGTCCGATACCGGTTTACCCTGGCGGACGATTCCATAATCACGGTCGATAATCCCCAGTATTACCCTGAACCTACCCAGATCAAAAAGGGGGA
>Ga0209164_1003224_pt1 | contig 15723 bp, 11 predicted proteins | sample MTBNYHSulfiMetaG_FD_187458 | JGI IMG/M metagenome (GOLD analysis project Ga0209164, IMG submission 187458) | Enrichment culture microbial communities from rom New York Harbor, USA that are MTBE-degrading - MTBE-NYH (New York Harbor Sulfidogenic)... | ecosystem: Environmental > Aquatic > Marine >...
CGATCTCATCCCCTTTCGCGAAGATCGCAACACACCGTAACTCCGCTGAGTCGGCCCGACGCTCATTCCGCGTGACGCACGTCGGGAGGCAGAGTATATCTTGCCCGGCGCGGCCGGATCACAACGGTCCGAGGACTCGCTTCGGAATCCTCGCCTTCGCCGTCTTGTTCGGATCCACGAGCTGGCTCACGCCAAGGTCCACCGTCAGGCTGGCCAGCATGTACGCATCCTCGAGGGAGCACCCGCGGGACGCCGCGAGAAGCGAAACCGCCTGGCGTGTTGCCTCCTCCAACGCGGCTTCGATCGTCGGGAGGGACACGAGGACGTAGATCGAGTCCTCCAGTTCGACGATCGGCCACTCGGCGAGGCGTCCCCGAACCAGATCCAATTCGACCGTTACCCGCGCGGCGACCTCGCACGCCGAGACGCAGACCTCTCCATCCCCCATCAGGGCATGCACGTCGCCGAGCGCGAGCAGCGCTCCAGGCTGGTTGATGGGGAGGCGGACCGCGCTGCCGACGCCGATCTCCTTCGTGTCCATGTTCCCTCCGTGCCGATGAGCGGTCCCGGTCGGGTAGCTCCCCGCATCGGGGGCCACCCCGATCACCCCGATCATCGGCCGCGTCGGGAGGCGCAGCTCGTCGAACCGGACCTCCGCTTCGTGCACCGAGAGGATGCGCGTCCGGGGCCGCTCGATCTCGCCTCCGAGCACCCCCAGCCCCGGCCCGGTGACGATCGCTCCGGAGCCGGCCACCTCGATCGACAGCACGCGCACAACGAGCGTGTCCCCCGCCTCCGCCCCCTCGACGAACACCGGTCCGGTCGCCGGGTTCACCCGCTCGAAGTCGAGTTCCATGAGCAGGTCCTCCTGCGTTCGGATCTGTCCTCCCAGCGCATCCTGGGTCTCGAACACGAGCCGGTCCCCGGGAGCCACGCGCACCGCCGGCTCCATCCGGGGGGAGAAGGCGTAGACATGCCGATTGATCGTGATCCGTTTCTCCATCGGGGAATCCTCTCCTTAACGGTCCTTCTCCGGATACGGCACCGGTCTCACCAAGCGTCTTGTCTTGGGACACCACAGTGTACCGCCTTCGCGGTCGAAGCCGGATTGACTCCGGCGGGCTGAAGACATACCCTCCGCGAAGAGGGGGGTCAGATGAGCACCGAGAGCCGGTTCTGCCACGAGCGAGGTCTAGCGTTCCTGAAGACGACGGCGCTGACGAAGACGTACCGGTTGGGCAGCGAGGAGATCTACGCGCTGCGCGAGGTCGACTTCGCGGCGCCCCAGGGGGACTTCGTCGTGATCAACGGACCTTCCGGAAGCGGCAAGACGACGTTTCTCAACCTGATCTCGGCGATCGACCGTCCCACGCGCGGGGACGTGTGGATCGAGGGGACGCCGACCGCATCTCAGTCGGAACACGCGCTCGCCGCGCTGCGCCGGTCCAAGATCGGGCTCGTCTTTCAATCATTCAACCTGATTCCTGTGCTGAGCGCGGCGGAGAACGTTGAGTACCCCCTTCTCATCCAGAAGCTCCCGAAGGCACAGCGGCGCCTCCGCGTCACCGAGATCCTCCAGGAGGTCGGACTGGCCGATCTCGCGAAGCGGCGTCCGGCGCAGCTTTCCGGAGGACAACGCCAGCGCGTCGCCATCGCCCGGGCGTTGGTCACCCGGCCGAAGATGGTCCTCGCGGATGAGCCGACGGCGAACCTCGACTCGGAGACCGGCCGCCAAGTGATGGAATTGATGCGATCGCTCAATGGCGAGCACTGCGTGGTGTTCCTCGTCGTTACGCACGATCCAGCCGTAGCGGCATACGCCAAGCGCCGCATCCGCATCCTCGACGGACGCCTGCTCGAAGGAGAGCCGGTTGATGCTGTGGCTTCCGCTTCGTAGCCTGCTTCGCAACCGGCGCCGCAGCGCGCTGTCCGTCCTGATTGTCGCCCTCGGCACGGCGATCACCCTGTTCGTGTTTGGCTTCGTCCAGGCTTCACGCGCGCTGATCCAGGAGACGACCGTGAAGGAATTCGGCAACCTGCAGATCGCCTCGCCCGATCTGTGGAACGACACGACGGAAGGCTACGACTATCTCCTGTCACCGACCGCCACCCGCGCAATCGAGAGAATCCTCTCATCCGATCGGCGTGTCGTCGGATGGACGGTTCAGCTGCAGTTCCCCGGGCTGGTTGCCGCCGGAGACCAGAGCCAGGTCGTTCGCGTGACGTCGCTCGTTCCCGAAAACGAAACACTCTCCTACGGGGATCTGATCGTCACAGGGCGCGATCTCGCCGAGGAAGACGGCGCGGCAGTGCTCGTGGGCCGCGCGCTCGCCGACCGATTGGATCTCGCTCCCGGCTCCGTGATCACGCTCACCTTGACCACCGTCGGGGGGGCGTACAACGCAACCCCGCTTCGCGTTGCCGGCATCTTCCGATTCACAAGCGAACAGGTCGAGCTTCGGACCCTTTTCGTGCCGCTCTCCTACGCACAACTGATCCTGAACACCGATGGAATCGACCGCATCGTCATCGAGCTTGACCGAATCGCCTCGACCGCGGCGGTCCGCACACGACTCCAGGCGGCCCTCGACGAAACCGAGCTCCCGCTCGAGGCAAGGACGTGGGACGAACTTTCTCCGTTCTACCGGCAGCTCTCCGGGCTGTTCGACATCCTGTTTGGCTTCGTTGCCCTGGCGAACGCAGTGCTCGTCTTCTTCATCATCCTCCAGGTGCTCACGCTCGCCTTCCTCGAACGCACCCGCGAGATCGGAACGATACGCGCCCTCGGCACAACACGCAGGGGTGTCTTGCACCAGCTCCTTTCCGAGAGCATCTGGCTCGGTGTCCTCGGGAGCTTCGTCGGCGTCACTTCCGGCCTCTGCCTCGCCGCCGCGTTCAACGCCGTCGGCATTGAGTGGATGCCGCCGGGGACCGTCGACGCAGTCGAGCTGGCCGTGCGCGTCTCCCCAATCACGGCGCTCGGCCCGTTCGCCGTCGGGCTGGTCGCGACGCTCCTCTCGGCCGTCTTCCCCGCGATTCAGATGTCACGGCTAGAGGTCGTCGATGCACTGAGAGTGGAGTAGGAGAACCCGATGCAATGGCAATTGGCACTGCGAAACGTCTTCCGCAATCGGCGCCGAACCCTGTTCAGCCTTGCCGTCCTCGTCGTCAGCACGTCGATTCTCCTCGTCGTCCTTTCCTTCCAGACCGAGTTCCTCCGTGCGACGAGGCTCTCGCTCGCCTGCGAAACGGGGGCGGTTCAGGTCGCCGATGCTCGCCTCTTCGCAGGCACGGCGGTCGGGTACGAGTACCTGATCCAACCCGACGTCGTCGATCGTGTCTTCGCACTCCTCGCCTCCGAGCGAGACGTCATCGGCGCAACGCAGCAGCTAAATTTCGCCGGCCTGATCGGCGACGAACGCGGCAGCAGCTTGATCGTCGGCCGAGGGATCGTTCCCTGCAATTGCGTCCAGGACTATGAATGCCTCGTCACCGTCGGGGATCCGCTCGCGGAGGACGCCTCGCGGCAGGTGATCCTTGGAGCCGGTCTGGCGCGGAAACTGAACGTCCAAACGGGCGATCGGATCAACATCGCCACCGGCACCGTGTCAGGCAACTTCAACGCCGCAACGGTCGACGTCATCGGTGAACTGACCTACGGCGTTCGCGACGTCGAGCGTCAACTCGGTCTCTTCCCGATTGCGTTCGTCAAGCGGCTGCTCAAGACCGAAGGGGTCGAGCGCATCCTCGTCGGGCTCGCGAATCTGGAGGATGCGGAGTCGTTCTCGACGCGGCTCCAAGCGTCGCTCAATGCGCAGGGGATCCCGCTCGTCACCCGGACCTGGAAGGAGCTGAGCCCCAGCTATGAGTCGATCCGGTCGTTCTACGCCGCGTTCACCGGACTGGCCGGGGTCGGAATCTTCGTCTTCGTCTTCTTCAGTGTCCTCGAGGTACTCACGATCTCCTTTCTCGAACGAACGAGGGAGATCGGAACGATTCGCGCGTTCGGGACAAGCCGCGGTCACGTCTTCCGCGGCTTCCTGCTCGAAGGGGCGGTGCTCGGCCTGCTCGGAGGCGTCGCGGGTGTCTTCTTCGGAACCGGGCTCGCGCTTCTGTTCAATGCCGCAGGCGTGACGTGGACACCCCCCGGCGCGACCATTCCTCAAGCCATCGGCCTTCCAATCACCGCTCGAGTCCTGCTCATCCCATTTCTCGTCGCCATCGCCGCGACCCTGGTCAGCGCCGTGTACCCCTCCTGGAAGAACGCGCGCCTGCGCATCGTCGACGCGCTTCGCAGCACATGATGGCACCAAGAAAGGAGCTCCCATGATTCGGTCGGTCGTCGCCTTCGCCACAGCCGTCCTCTTCCCGCTCGTCGCCTTCGCCCAATCGGGCCTCTCGGACAGCGAGCTTCTTCAGCAACTCGACGACGCGCGCTTCCCCTCCCCTACCGTGAGCGGCCTTCGGGTGCGAATCGTCTCCGAGACGCCGGAAACGACGCGGGAGGCCGAGGTGGTCGTCTACCTCGCGGAGATCGAAGGCGCCCCGTACGCGCGGATCGAGTTCCTCGCCCCGGCAGAACTGGAGGGGCAAATCTACCTCAGCACGCCGGAGGCGACCTACTTCTACGCCCCTGACCTCGATTTCCCGATTCGCACGAGCGCTTCGGCTGAGCTCTTCGGCGATGCCGCCGTCGCTCAGACGAGCGGCATTCGCTTCGCCGAGGGGTACTCCATCGCCGAACAGCGAGCCGTTGCCAGCGAGAACGACACCGATGTCTGGGAGATCGAGCTCGTTGCCCTCGACGACACCGTGGCCTTCCAGTTCATCACGGTCGTCGTCGATCCGGTGCGCCTGCTTCCCCTCTCCGCCACGCTGTACGGACTCAGCCGCTTCCCGTTCTACGAGGTCCACTACGAAACCTACGCGACAAGGGAGGAGGACGACGTCTACGTCTCAAGGCAGCGGATCGTCAACCTGTTCCTCGCCGGGCGCGAGACGGTATCCGAGACGTCCGCGATCCTGATGGACGCCGTTCCCCCTTCCTGGTTCGACCCGCAGACGCTCGGCGGCTCCGAATGACCCGTCCGCGGCCCGCCGTGCGACGCGGGACGTGCATCCCACCCCTCACAGCGAGATGACGAAGCGGCCTCGGGAGAGCGATTCAGGCGGACAGCTCGGTACGGAGCGGATCGCGCCCCTTCTGGCCAAGATGTCCGCCCCGGCGATGGTCGGGCTGATCGTCCAAGCGTTCTACAACCTGACCGATACGATCTTCGTCGGCCGCGGCGTCGGATCGCTCGGGATCGCCGGGATCGCGATCTCCTTTCCGGTGCAAATCCTCGTCATGGCGATCGCCCAGACGTTCGGGATCGGCGCCGCATCGATCGTCTCTCGTTCCCTCGGCGCGGGTCGTCAAGACGACGCCCGCCGGACACTGGGCAACCTGTTCTCCGTCGTCCTCTTATCGAGCGCCGTGATCGTCGCCCTCGGCAGCCTCTACGTCGATCCGCTGCTCCGGTTGTTCGGCGCCACGCCGACGATCCTCCCGTACGGGCGCGACTACCTCCGCACCATCCTCTTTGGCACCCCGTTCTTCCTGTTCGCGATGGCGACGAACGCCGTCGTCCGAGCCGAGGGGAATGCCCGCGTTGCAATGGGGACGATGATCATCTCCGGCCTCCTCAACATCGCCCTCGACCCATTGTTCATCTACGGGTTCCGCATGGGTGTCCGCGGCGCCGCCCTCGCCACCGTCCTCGCGCAGGCGACGACAGTCGTCTACCTTGTCTACTACTTCGCCGCCGGCGGCACGACTGTCCGCACTCGCCTCTCGGACCTGCGCCTGAACGCGCACGTCGTCTGGGAGTCCTTCTCCATCGGCATCGGATCGGGACTGCGCGCCGCCGCCGGCAGCTTCACGGCGATGATCCTCAACAACACCCTCGCAGCTCACGGCGGCGACGTGGCGATCGCCTCGTTCGGCGTGATCAACCGGATCATCATGTTTCTCTTCCTCCCCATGTTCGGCATCGTGCAGGGGATGATGCCGATCGTCGGATACAACTACGGCGCTTCCCAGCTCGACCGCGCACGGCGCGCAATCGCTCTGTCGACCGCCGTCACGACCCTCATGTCCTTCGCAACCGCCGCCGTGCTGATCGGGGCGCCCGGATTCCTCATCCGGATCTTCACCGACGATGCGGATCTCCTCGCCATGGGCGCCCCCGCGCTGCGCGTCATCGTCATCGCCTTCCCAACGGTCGGCTTTCAGACGATCGCCATGGGGATGTACCAGGCACTCGGACGACCCCTTCCAGCGATGGTCCTGGCGCTGCTTCGCCAGGTGATCCTCCTGGTGCCGCTGTTCGTCATTCTCCCGCGTTTCTTCGGCCTCGCCGGCATCTGGGCCTCATTCCCGATCGCCGACGGACTCGCCGCCGTGGTCACCGCGGCGCTGCTCCTGCCGGCAGTACGCGCCCTCCGCGACCCCCCCCTCGATGGATCAACAGGCCTGGCCGCTGAGCCGACGGACCCCTGAGCTCCGTCCACGCTGCAGTCCTGCAGCCGGTTCCCACTTCCAACCCCCCGCTGGCGCGCCGCCGCGCTTTTCACGAACTCGGTTCCATGGTACAGTAGCCCAGCAATCGAAAGGGGGTTCCGATGCGTCTCAACAGGCTCGTTTTCTGCTCGGTGGTGGTTGGTCTCCTCGCCCTTCCGCTTGTCGGGCTCGGTCAAGCGTCGCCGGCGGGTTCCGCGGGCATCCAGGACACCGCCCAGTCCGCCGTCAATCAGGCCCTGACCTACATCGACAGCGTCGCGTCCTATCTCGGACAGGGGGTCCTCTACATCCTGAACCTGATCACCGGCGACCGCGTCTCCACCCAGCTCCAGCAGCCGATCGGATACCTGACGTTCATCACGCTCATCCTCCTCCTCTTCGGCCTGCTGGACTTCGCTCGTCGGATCATCTGGATCGGGATCATCGTCGGCTGGGTCCTTCTGATCATCCGCGTCATCCTGGACGCCCTGAAGCTCTAGCCGCGCAAGAGGCGAAGGATCCCCAGCGCAGCCAAGCGGCGCCAGCGTGTTGGATCAGCGACCCGGCGGGGGCGCGGTACGCTTCTCGCGGAAGACGCCCCACACGCCGAGGAGGACAAGTGCCATCCCCCCAAGAATCGAGGGCGTGACCCGCTCGCCGAGGACCGCCCAGCCGAGCATGACCGCGATTGCCGGGTTGACGTATGCGTAGGTCATCACGACGCTTGTCGGCAGGAGGCGAAGGGCCCGAACGAAAGACGTGAACGCCAAGATCGACCCGGCCACGATCAGGTATCCGAGCGCGCCCCATGCGTGCACCGACGGCGCCGGCAGCGGCTCGCGGGCCGCGAGTGAAAGGAAGATGAAACCGACGCCCCCCGCCAAGTGCAAGTACGCCGCGCTGACGACGGGTGAGACCGCGACGGGCCGCCGCGTCTGGAGGATCGACCCCATCGCCCACGTGATCGGCGCCCCCACCAACGCAAGGATCGCCATCGGATCGGCGCCGCCCCCCGCTGCGAGGCGCGGCGCGGTGAGCAGGGCAAGCCCCCCGAACCCGACAACCAATGCTCCGACGAGCCGCCAGGATGGGCGCCGCCGATCGAGGATGAATTCGAGGACCGCTGCCCAAATCGGTAGCGCGCCGACAAGCAACGCCGCATACCCGGAGTCGGTCCGTTGCTCGGCCCAGTTGACCAACCCGTTGGCTCCCGGCCACAAGAGCAGCCCCGAAATCGCCAGCGTGCCCCATTCGGCTTTCGTCAGCCGAATGCGCGTCCCGCGGAGGGCAGCCCAGGCGAGCAGGACCCCCCCCGCAACGAGAACGCGGACCGCACCGAGGATGAACGGCGCGAACCCCGCTCCATCCCGTACGGCCAGTCGAATCGCGAGATACGTACTGCCCCAGACCACGTACACGATGAAGAGGTTCGCGAGCCCTCTGGGCGATAGGGTCGAACGGAAGCGCTGGCTCATCGCGGCTCCTTTGCACGCAAGGCGAGTCTACCTCCCGGCGAAACCGGTTTCGATCCCTCGTCTCTCCCATATCACGGGGCTCTCCCGACGCGCGGCCCCTTCGAGCCCGGGGACTGGGTCGGCAATAGGCCAAGCAGTACAATGGCCGAGCCAGCGGATCCGGCGAGGAGGGAGAATGGCCGAAGTCACGTTGACGAACGTCACCAAGCGGTTCGGATCCTTCACCGCGGTGAAGGACCTCACGATGGAGATCGAGCACGGCAAGTTCACCGTCCTCGTCGGACCGTCCGGCTGCGGGAAGACGACGACTCTGCGCATGGTCGCCGGCCTTGAGGACGTCACCCAGGGGGAGATCCGGATCGGAGAACGCGTCGTCAATCGCGTTCCCCCCAAGGACCGCGACATCGCGATGGTCTTCCAGAACTACGCCCTCTACCCGCACATGGACGTCTACAACAACATGGCCTTCGCCCTCAAGCTCCGCAAGACCCCCAAAGCGGAGATCCGCCGGCGGGTTCACGAGGCCGCTGACCTCCTTGGGATTACTGAGAAGCTCAAGAGCAAGCCGCGGGAACTCTCCGGCGGTCAGCGACAGCGGGTCGCTGTCGGCCGCGCCATCGTCCGCGATCCGAAGGTCTTCCTCTTCGATGAGCCGCTATCCAACCTCGATGCCAAGCTTCGCGTCCAGATGCGGACTGAGCTGGAACAGCTCCATCACAAACTCAAGACCACGACGATCTACGTCACCCACGACCAGGTCGAGGCGATGACGCTCGGCGACCGGATCGCGGTGATGAAGGACGGCGTCGTCCACCAGTACGCTTCACCTCAGGAGACCTACGACCAACCGAGCAACCAGTTCGTCGCCGGGTTCATCGGCAGCCCCGCGATGAACTTCCTCCCTGTCCGCGTGACACGCGATGGGGATCGCGTCGTCCTCGTCGGCACCGGCTGCCGGATCGTCCTCCCGACGGACAGGTCGCCGCACAGCCTCCCAGAGCACGCCGTGCTCGGCGTCCGTCCCGAGGATCTCGACGGTCCTGTGTCGGAGGCCGAGAATGCGGTAACGATGGGAGTATCCGTCACCGAGCAGCTGGGCCACTCCCTTCTCGTCTACGGGAATCTCGACGGTACCCAGGTCGTGGCGAGCCTCGATCCGCACCGTCGTGTCGAGGTCGACTCGACGATCCGCCTTCGACTGAACCTCAACACGCTGCATCTCTTCGACCCCGAAACGGAGAAGACGCTCCTCTAGACGATGAGATCCCTCAAGCGGCGCATGGGGAGACTCACACCCGAGGCGGCCCAAGAGACGGTTCGCTCGAGGACGCGTCACTTCGCGAGCTCGCCCTCGCGGCCCAGACCGACTCGCCGGGATGTGGTATCGTCGGAAGACAGGGCGCGGTCGCATGGTGCGGCCGCATGGGAGGGCAGGTTTGGGCGTTGACGAGCTCAAGCGCCGCGCGGCATGGCGCGCCGTCGAGTCGATCAAGAATGGGATGATCCTGGGTCTCGGGCACGGGTCGACCGCGGCGTTTGCGGTTGAACGCATCGCCCAGCTCGTGCGAGGGGGCACACTGGAAGGGATCGCCTGCGTCCCCTGCTCGAACGAGGTGGCGAGCCTCGCGCGACGTCTCCGCATCCCGTTGACGACGCTCGACCTGCACCCATCGATTGACTTGACGATCGATGGCGCGGACGAAGTGGACCCAGAGATGAACCTCATCAAAGGCGGCGGGGGCGCCCTCCTGCGAGAGAAGGTCGTCGCCTTCACCAGCGCTCGGGAGATCATCGTCGTCGACGAATCCAAGCTCTCACCTCGACTGGGGACGGGCTGCCCGCTGCCCGTCGAGGTGCTTCCGTTCGCCTGGACGGTCGAAGCGGCAGCGGTTGAGCAACTTGGCGCCCACGTCCTGCGGCGCGGAGGCGATGATCCGTTTCGCACCGACCAAGGCAACTACATCCTCGACTGCGACTTCGGTCCGATCCCGTACGCGTCGAAGCTTGCAGCCACACTCGACGCCCGCCCGGGGATCGTCGCCCATGGTCTGTTCCTTGGCCTCGCCACCGATCTCGTCGTCGCGACGCAGAGCGGCGACGTTCAGCACTTCACGAGAGGATCGCGTCGAGCGATGGAGCTACCGTTTTAGGCGGACTCTGCGCTGGCGGGATCTCAAGCCTGCGATGTCGCGGTCGATCACCAGCGCACGACGAACCCAGAGGAGATCTCGGAGGTTGGGTCTCCCAGCTCTCCGGACCGGAAGACCAGCTCGATCCGGGCGGTGACGTGTTCGCCAAGTCTCGCCTCGAATCCGCCCGTAGCCATTCCCCACCCGAACAGCACCGTCGAGTCGCCGTAGAAGTACGTCGCCACTCTCCACGTTCCCGGAACCCCGCAGCACCCCTCAAGCGGCCCCGACATCCTAATGACCTCCCAGTAGTCGGTCTGCCCGGTGATCCTTGAGTTCTTCGACGGATCAAGCGACGTGGCAGAGACGAGCTTCACATCCCCGATCCCACACTCCAGACGGATTCCGTGGATCGAGAGCCAGTCGATCGACAACGGGGTCTTCACGCCTCCTCCTGTCTCAAGCCCGCCGAACAGGAGAACACACCCTGAGGCCACCGGCTTCCAGACCAGCGTGAGCGAGAGCTGCTTCTCATCCCCAGCAAGCCGAAGCGCCGTTTTCAACGCCGCCCCCGGCATCGCCCAGGAAAGGGCCAGCCCGGAGAGAGAGAACGTCGCTTCCTCGAACCCCGCGCAGGTCACCGAGAAACCGGCCGTCATGTCCAAATCGCACCAGGCCCATGACAGCGCGGCCTCGTCGCGCGCGAACCGAAACGAGCATGCAGCGTCCAGCTCGAGTCGCAGCGTGTTCACAAGCCGGACTCCCCCAAGGTATGCCTCGGCAACGCAAACCTGGTACGAGGCGCTCGCCGGCTGGGTGAGGTAGAACGTGTGTCGGAAACCAACTCCCGCCACCGCGAAGCGCGCCGACGCTGACCAGTAATCGAAGAGCCCCGTCGACGGCGCCTTCGGATCGAACGCCAACGTCGAGGCAAGCGAGAGCGTTCCGATACGGATGTCTCCCTCGAACCGCAGGGCATCGAATACGACCCGCTCCACCCCTCCAACCAACCCGGTTCGCAGCTGCGCCACAGCCTTCGTTGTCAGCCCACCCACACGATACACCTCGGTGAGCTGCGTCCGCCACGCGCTGAACGATCCTGACTGGGCGGACCACGTCGTGTCCATCGACCAGTTCCCCGACGCGAGTCCGACCGACCGCCGCTCCACGACATCGATGCGGATCGCCGCCATCGAGGTCTCGTCGAACGGGTCGAACACCGCCACCGTCAGGACGTCCGTCCCGAGGAACGCCGCCGCAGGAGCATAGGTCAGCGTGACCACCGCGTCGCAAGGATCCTCGTAGCGAACGTCGGCCAGATCGCCCAGCAACAGGCCGTGGCTTGGCCCCTGGAGCAAGACGAATCGCAGCGGGTGCGCAGCCGGGTTCGACGGATCGATGTCCAGATCCTGGGCACGCAGCTCCACTCGAACGGCCGTCCCCTCCACGGTCGCGGCATCGCGATCGACCATCGTCGGCGGCACGTTGCCAAGCGCGGCCGCCGATGCCATCCCCGCCAGCAGCGCGACCAGCCACGGTCCCCGGTGCTTCATTCCCAACCAGCCTCCTAGGCCCGAGCGACGCCACCGACAGACGCTTCGAGCGGCCACGCCACAACAACTGCGGGAAGCGGCCAGATTGGAGCTCCCCGGCACGCGCCCGTTCATGGATCGGGCGCGCAGACCTCGATCGCCATCTCCACCGTCTGCCCGTTGCCCAGAGGGACGGCGAACCAGTACGCTCCGATCGGTAGCTGTGCCGTATCGACAAAGAGGACGTACCGGCCGACATCCTCGTCGTAGAAGGTCGACAGCGCCGCCGCGTGCTCCGTCCCCAACTCAAGTGAGATCAGCTGCAACGAGGCCGGTGCTGTTTCGGCCACGACGCGGAACGACTCCGGCACGATCAGCGCAAGCAGCTCGCCCTGCGCCCGCCTGACACTCACAGGCCGTAGCCCGTCCGCGACGCAGTCCACCACACGGATGTCGACCCGCGCCGTCGCCGCGTCGCCGAACGGATCCTCAAATCGTACCCACAACGCGTCCATGCCGATGAATCCCGTCGCCGCGACGTAGGTCAACGTGATCGATGTAGACTCGATGAACTGGAATGTCGGCACCGAGCGCCCGCCGACCTCTACCTCACTCGGCGGCGAGAGCTTGGTCGATCCAGGATCGCCAAGGACGACCCCATGGGCAGGGCCGTCGATCAAGAAGCACATGAAGGGGACCTCTTCGGGATCTCGATCGGCCCACAGGTCGGCTGCAACGACCGTAAACTCGGCTGCCTCCCCCGAACACGCGATGAGGAACAGACCCTCCATCTCCACCTTCCCGACCACGTTCAAGTAGACCGTGGCGACCTCTGCGGACGCGTTGCCGCACGCGTCGCGGATCGTGTACGTGAACTGGTCGGGCCCAACGAACCCGAGATCAGGCGCGTATCGGATCACGGAGCCTCCTGCGCAGTCGCCCGCCGGATCCTCAATCGTGGCCGTTCCGTGAAGCGGCGGCTCAACGATCTCGTGGAGGAACAGCGCCGCGCAGCATCCGGGATACGCCCCGCAGGGGCCACAGGGATCGAACGGATGCGGCCCCGCGTCGCAGCGGCACGAGCAATTGTCTGCGTCGTTGGCCAGGACATCGATCCGGACCGGAGTATCCTCCCGAACGGCCACCCGGTAGACCCCGAGGTCATCGAGGCGGACTTCGGTCAGCGGGTCGATGATCGCGCTCTCATCCATCACCAGGTCTTGTCGCGGGTCGTCTCGCGGGATCGGGAGGACGATGTCCCAGATGAGCCCCTCACCCTCCTGCGTGTTCCGGGGGATCGCCCAGTTGCCGCAGCAGTCGCGCGCCTCCACGAGCACCTCGACCCGGCCCGGGCAGCTGCTGAGGCACCGCACCACCGCGCTTCCCGTGATGTCGACACGCTGGCCGGTGGTCTGCTCGAGGATCACGTGAATGCTCTCCAGAATCGCGTTGCCCGTCGGCAGGGTCACCGAGACATGGACGTTGTCCGTCACGACGTGGCAGTTGTCGGTGACATGGGCGGAGAAGTAGACCGTGGCTACGCAGCAGTCGTCCACATGGTAGTCCGTGGCCCGCTCCGTGTACGTGGCGTCGGTGTTGAACATGAGATCGTGGACCACCGGCGCGATCGTGCCTTGGATGTCCGCGCCGTTCTGGAACGTCGTCCCGTCGTTGCCGCACCGGTCAGTGACCCGCGCCTCGACTGTCGAGACCGCCGGACAGCTCGTCAGGCGTTCCACCGTGAACGCACCGGTGATCGTGAAGTCCGACTGCAGGCCGGCCTTGTCCGCGCTCCACGTCAACCCGGCGACCGAGGCGTTCGTCGCCGACACGCTCACGGCGATCGCCGCCGGGTCGTCCAGATCGACGCAGCAGTTGTCGTGCACGGAGAACGAGAAGTCGACGACCTCCTCGCAGTTCGCATCGACGAAACCGTCCGTCGGCGTCACCGTGAACAGGCTGAACGTCGGTGCGATCGCGTCCTGGATCTCCGCCCCGCTCTGGGTCGTCGCATTCGACTGCCCACAGCAGTCCGTCGCGCTCACCTCTACGCTCGGCACCACCGGACAGCCCGTCAACGAGTGCACCGTGAACGTCCCCGACACCACCACTTGCGTCGTCTGCCCGCTTGCCGGGACCCCGTTCACCACCAGGTCCTTCACCGAGCCGTTCGTCGCCGACGGCGTGACCGTGATGTTCGCCGGGTCGACACAGCAGTTGTCCCCAATCGTCACGCTATAGCTCACGACCTCCTCGCAGTTCGCATCGACGAAACCGTCCGTCGGCGTCACCGCGAACAGGCTGAACGTCGGTGCGATCGCGTCCTGGATCTCCGCCCCGCTCTGGGTCGCCATGCTCGACTGCCCGCAGCAGTCCGTCACGCTCACCTCCACGCTCGGCACCGCCGGACAGCCCGTCAACGAATGCACCGTGAACGTCCCCGACACCACCACCTGCGTCGTCTGCCCGCTCGCCGGGACCTTGTTCACCACCAGGTCCTTCACCAAGCCGTTCGTCGCCGACGGCATGACCGTGATGTTCGCCGGGACGATGCAGCAGCTGTCCCCAACCGTCACGCTGTAGCTCACGACCTCTTCGCAGTTCGCATCGACGACACCGTCCGTCGGCGTCACCGTGAACAGGCTGAACGTCGGTGCGATCGCGTCTTGAATGTCCGTTCCGCTCCGGGCGAACGTCGCGTCGAGTCCCCCGCCGTCCGTTGCAATCACCTCGACGCTCGGCACCGCCGGACAGCCCGTCAGCGAGTGCACCGTGAACGTCCCCGACACCTCCATCTCGTTCCAGGCGGTTCTCTTTATCGAGAGCCTGGCATCCTTCCACGATGCGTTCGTGGCCGATACGGAGGTGATGTGTCCGCTTCCAAGACAGCAGTTGTCACGAATCGTGCCGCTTACGGTGACCATTTCCTCGCAGTTGCCGTCAACGAGCCCGTCCTCCGGCGTCACCGTGAAGCCAAAGATCGTCGGCCGCGTGTCATCGACCACTGTCACCGCATCGTTCGCCGAACCGCTGTTCCCACAGCAGTCGGTTGCGCCGATGTCAAGGTCTACCGCCGCCTGTCTGTCGGTCAGTTGCGAAAGGGTGACGTCGCCCTTGATCCGCACTGTCTTCGCGTCCGCCTGCGTCTTCGTCAGCGTGTGCGTCACCGTCACGTCCGCCGGGTCGCTCACGGTGATCGCAACGTCCGCCGCATCCAGACAGCAGTTGTCCTCGACTAGAATCTCGATCGGGAAGGTCAGCGAGCAGTCGTCGTCCATGTCCTGCGTCTCGCTCGGGAATCCCTGGACCCACGCAATCACCGGATCGGCCGTGTCCACGGCGATGTCGTTGTTGTCCGCGAGGTTGCCGGAGGTCATGCTCTCCCTCGTCTTGTCCCAATTCAGATCGTTTCCCGCGGCATCTCGCAGCGGGCCGGACACATTGATCTCGACGATGTTCAGATCGCAGCTGTTCTCGCCGGCACCGACGGTGTAAGTACCGTTCGTCGACACGTCGCCCGTCGGCACGGCAAGCTGAACGTCGACCGCTCCCGAGTCGAGGTCGACGTTCAGCTGCGGAAACCCGCCCAACAACGTCACGCTCTCGGAGAAGTTCATCGTCACGTCGATCGCCGCGCCGACGTTGTAGTAGCCATCCGGGGTCGCCGACGTGATCGACGAGATCCACGGGTTCAGGGTGTCGATCTCGAACTCGTGCTCCGGCGCGTAGTCGACCTGGGGATTCCCCGCCAGGTCCTGCGCGCCGGTGACGTCGATCGTCACCGAGCTCTCGTCGACCCCTCCGTCGGCGACGTCGTAGAACGCCGTGTAGGTGTCGTCGTCGGCCCACCCGGATCCCGCGGAGTGCGGCCACAGGGTCGTCGCGAGGACCGGATCGAAGGTCAACGTCGGCTCAACGCCGGTGTCCATCGGCTCATTGAAGTCCACCGTGACCACGAACGTCCCGTCGCCCGGGGTATCCGCGTCGGTGATCAGCGGGTCGCTCGCCGTCACCTCCACGACCTGTGGAGGTGACGTGTCGATCGG
>Ga0209164_1003225_pt1 | contig 15717 bp, 16 predicted proteins | sample MTBNYHSulfiMetaG_FD_187458 | JGI IMG/M metagenome (GOLD analysis project Ga0209164, IMG submission 187458) | Enrichment culture microbial communities from rom New York Harbor, USA that are MTBE-degrading - MTBE-NYH (New York Harbor Sulfidogenic)... | ecosystem: Environmental > Aquatic > Marine >...
CGATAGAGGACGAAGTGGGTCACTTCCATCTTGATTTCCGGCAGCTCGATATGCTGATGAGTGTAATAGGGTCTTGTGTCCGGAAAATCTTTGTTCCCACAGACGCATGCCTCAGGCTGCAAATGTTCGGTTTTGCCGGGCTCCAGCATGACCTGCCGATGACCTTTGTGGCCCTTTTTGCCTCCGGGCTTTCCTGAACCCGTTTTTTGCCGTTTCCCCTTGAAGGGAGAGTCGGTTGACGGAGGTTGGTTGGAGTTGGACGAATTGCGGTTCAAGCGAGCTTCCAATTCATCGACACGCTTGATGAGAGCTTCGATGATCTTTTGCTGCTCGGCTATTTTTTGCTCTAAAGCGATGATGTACAAGCGTACGGTATGCGGGGTCTTCTCCCAGTCTTCCTTGGGAAAAGGCAGGCTCCATTGTTCGGATATACTCAATCGGTCTGTATGATCGGGCACCATGGGCTCCATAAGTAACCTCGGTCTTTCCCATGGTTCCATAGCACAATCGAGTCGGGCTGTCCAGCGGAAAATGCATCATCGCCTAATTTTTTTCGACCCTGTGATCAGATACAATTTTTTTCCCTTGCTTACAATGACTTAGAACTTGGATGGAAATATAGATGCCCCTCAAACCTCAAATCCATGCACTTGTATGGGTGTATCGACACATTGCCGGAAAACTGAAAATTCCTGAAATGAGTACGATTGAAACATTTCTAAACCCGGAAAGCATTTGTTTTGACGTTGGAGCTCACGGAGGGGCATGGGCCAGAGCACTGGCAAAAAGTGCTTACAAAGGCCACGTGTACGCCTTTGAAGCGCTTCCTTACTATGCTGAGGCCTTAGCCGCCACAATAAAGCTCATTGGGCCAAAGAACATAAGTATCATTAAGTACGCTGTCTCGGATAGTGATGGAGATTTGAGGTTGAAGAGGAAGGACGATTTGGGAAACACTTTGACCGGTAAGACACATGTTGTTCCTCCTAGTGAAAGATATAATGAAGGTAACGTTGTCGTACCTACTCTGTCCTTAGATGGCTTCTGGAAACAGCTTGGTGAAAAGAAGATTGACTTCATCAAGTTGGATGTGGAGGGATTCGAGTTATTCGTGCTTAGAGGCGCCAGAAAGCTGGTCAAGAATTGTCGTCCGGTATTCTTCAATGAAGTTAACGCGGAGTGGTGTAAACGCTATAATTATAATCCGTCAGAAATATTCCACTTTTTTCAGGAGCGCGATTATGCTCCTTTCTATATTCGTGCGTCAAGCGAGTTACTCGCCGTGCATGTTGTGAATCATGTAAATCGGGATGTTCTATTTTTGCCAAAGGAGCGTGTACCAAATTGAACTTTAGGTCAAGTTTTAATCAGGCCCATGCACTTATCCTTGCACCGACGTGGCCCAGTGCCACCGGCGGCTTCGGCATTGCGCTTCGAGCGTCTCTACTACTTTATTTGGAAATTTTCTCCACAGTTAATTATATTTGTATATCAGATCAATTCTTCGAAGCGTCGGAAGCGTGGCCTAATGACAGGATTGAATGGACGCATGTTCCGACTAGTGTTAGGCCTAAGTGGATACGTTTTCTTAGAAGTCTCAGCGGTACTTTGCCAGCCATTACTATTCGGTATGCCTGCGCACACAGGGGGGTGATGCGCGCATTGACCAATGCTCTGTATAGAAGCGGTGGGAATACATATCTCATTTTCGAAGACATTGCCATGGCTTGCTTGCTTTCGAGTGTTGTGCGTAAGTTTCCCAAAATTCCTATAGCCATAAGAAGCCATAATATGACTGAGAAGGCTTTTGAGCCCTTCTGCCACCTTGGCTCACCGCTTCAGCGTTTGGCTTGGCGATTGGAATTGGCAAAGATACGGCGGTTTGAAAGAAAAGCCTGCGAACGGGCCGACAAAGTGTGGGCAATCAGTCCAACTGATGCCGAAGAGTATAACAAACGGATGTTCATCCAACCTGATGGAGTGCTAGGTGTTTGCATGGACGTAAAACGCTACCGAGGTATCGGCTCAGGAAACACCACAACTGCTGTCAGTGTTGGTACGATAAACTTGCGCAAAGAAAAAGGCATTTTGGATTTTATCCATCGAGCCTGGCCAACCGTGAGGGCCAAAATCCCCGAAGCTCGGTTTGTATTGGCCGGTCGCGGTACGGATCGTTTTATCGATGTTGGGCTTGCCGTTGACGGGCTGGGCTTTGTTGATGATGACCGTGATATTTTGGGACAAGGTCTCATCTTTGTAAATCCGCAGCAAATTGGGGCGGGGGTGCAGCTCAAGTCGATTGCGGCAATGCTTGCAGGAAAGGCACTCGTCTCTAGTAGAATGGGGGTAGCAGGTGTTGAAGGAAAGAGCGGAGAACACTTCGTTGTAGCTGAGTCCATGGAAGATATGGCTACACATATAGTGTCTCTTATGCGCTGCCCGGAAAGAGCGCTTGAGATTGGGGAAAACGCTAAGCGCTTGGCTGCTAAAAATTACAACGTGGAACGACTCCTAGAAGCGAGCAGGCCTCTATTAAACGATTTCATCTGTGGATTCTATAAGGAACCCAAATTCAAGTGAAGCAAATACTACAAAATTTAAGAAGTGGTCAGATCGAAGTTGCCGATGTCCCGTGTCCGATGATGGGGCGGGGTGAACTTTTGATTCAGACTCGCGTGTCTCTGATTTCGGCTGGGACAGAACGCATGCTCGTGGAGTTCGGCCAGGCCGGAATGCTCCAGAAGGCGCGCCAGCAACCTGAAAAAGTCAAACAGGTGATAGACAAGATTAAAACCGATGGCTTGATGCCGACGGTTGAGACGGTTTTTCGCAAACTGGACGAGCCAATGCCGCTGGGCTACAGCAATGTCGGCGTAGTGCTGGAAGTGGGTGCCGGCGTTCAGGGCTACCAGCCGGGGGATCGCGTGGTGTCGAACGGCCCACATGCCGAAGTGGTCTGCGTACCAAAGAATCTGTGCGCAAAAATTCCCGAAGGTGTCAGTGACGAAGAAGCGGTATTTACCGTCCTTGGGAGTATCGCTCTGCACGGTGTGCGGTTGGCGCAACCCACGCTTGGCGAAAAGTTCATGGTCTTCGGCATGGGGATGGTGGGCCTCTTGATCGTCCAATGCTTGCGGGCCAGTGGCTGCAAGGTCATGGCAGTTGATCTTAATCCACAGCGTCTGGTACTGGCTGAAGAATTCGGAGCAAAGATACTCAATATTGCTGAAGGTGCCGATCCGATCACGGCAGGTCACACCTGGACAGAGGGCAGAGGCGTCGACGGCGTTCTTCTGGCTGCAGATGCGCCAAAAAATAACGATATCATCCACCAGGCGGCGGAGGCGTGCCGTAAACGTGGCCGTATTGTTCTGGTGGGTAAGGTGGGCCTGGAACTTCGCCACGCCGACTTTTTCAAAAAAGAAATTCGCTTCCAGCTCTCTACTTCATATGGCCCGGGACGCTATGACGAAGCCTACGAGCAGGCTGGCCATGATTACCCCTTCCCGTATGTTCGCTGGACCGAGCAAAGAAACTTCGGGGCCGTGTTGGACTCCCTGCAGGCCGGCCAGATAGTGGTTAAGGACCTGATTACGGATCGGTTCCCGCTGGCCGATGCAGTTGCAGCGTACAACAAGATTTCAAACGATTCCAAATGCCTGGGCATTCTGCTTCAATACTCGGATGACGTGGATCGTTCCCCTCGCGTCAGTCTTGCGCAGCGGCCTGCCAATGCCTTAGGCCCGGTTAAAATCGGAGTCATTGGCGCGGGCAATTTCGCTAAGGCCATGCTGCTGCCGGCGTTGTCAAAAACGAATGCCCAGATTCTTTCCATAGCCAGCAGGAGTGGGGCCTCCGGACAACACGCCGCCCGTAAGTTCGGCATTGCGGAATCCGTTAGCGATTACCGGCTGATCCTCGATGATCCGGAAGTGAACGCCGTACTGATTCTGGTGGGACATCACCTGCATGGTGACATGGTCTGCCAGGCATTGGAAGTCGGCAAGCACGTTTTTGTGGAAAAGCCGCTCTGCCTTAAGCCTGAAGAACTGGATCGAATCGGCGAATTGGTTGCTCGCCGGAAGGACCGCTACTTATTGGTGGGCTTCAACCGCCGTTTCAGCCCTCACACAATCAGAATAAAGGAACTGCTTGCGGGCCGCAGCGAACCCTTTTGCATGAATATGACGGTCAACGCCGGTGCTGTTGCCCCCGACAGCTGGCATCAAGACCCGGAACTCGGAGGTGGTCGAATAATCGGCGAGGGTTGCCATTTTATCGATCTTTTGTCCTTCCTCACAGACAGCGCGGTTGTTTCCGTATCTTCGGCAATGGTTGGTGACGGGCCGGCGATTCGCGATGATAAGATGTCGATCGTGCTCTCCTTTGCAGACGGATCGATCGGTACGATCAATTATTTCGCGAATGGGTCGAAGAGTTATCAAAAAGAAATGCTTGAGATCTTCAGCGACGGTCGCGTGCTGCGGCTGGAAAACTTCCGGGTCACCCGAGGCTACGGTTTCAGGGGATTTCGAAAGTTTAGGACTTTTCGCCAGGACAAAGGCCATCTGAACGAGATGAAGTATTTTGTCGAACGAATTGAAAGAGGCGGTGATGCTCTCATTCCCTATTCCCAACTGGAAAATGTAACCCGCGCGACCTTTGCGGCTGTAAAATCGGCCCGTGAAGGGATAACGGTTAGGCTGTAAAGCAATCAGAAAACCACGGATTTTTCCCATCTTAATGGCGCTAATGAAAAGAGCATTTGTATAATGCGTATCAGTATCTTTGGCATGGGATATGTCGGTGTGGTCAGTGGTGCGTGCCTGGTGCGCGACGGCCATACGATTGTCGGTGTTGATCCGGTCGAATCGAAGGTGAACGACTTCGCGGAGGGGCGGAGTCCCATCCAGGAGCCCGGTATAGCAGAGTTATTGGTTGGCGGCAACGGCGCCAAGCGGCTGTTCGCTACTACCGATCCCGAACGCAGCCTTGAGAATGCCGACATGGTTTGGATCTGCGTTGGGACACCATCCTCGTTAGAGAATGGACTGGATCTGACTCATATCGAGATGGTGATCAAGCAAATCGGCAAGGCGCTTCGCAGCTGCGGCACACGCCCGTTGATTGTGCTCAGGAGTACCGTGCTGCCGGGAACTACAGAAAATGTGGTGATCCCAATCCTTGAAGAAGAATCCGGGTTAGAGGTGGGAAAGGATCTTCACGTCGTATTTCATCCGGAGTTTCTGCGCGAGTCAACGGCTGTGGACGACTTTGATAATCCGCCTAAAATTGTAGTCGGTGAAACAGTTTCGGGTGCAGCGGACCTGCTCATGGAGCTCTACCGTGGGTACGATGCGCCCAAATTCCGGCTGCGCACCAAGGAGGCCGAATTGGTCAAGTACTGCGACAATCTCTTTCACGCGGTTAAAGTAACTTTTGCCAATGAAATCGGAGCACTTGCGCACTCGGCAGGTGTTGATGCGCGCAAAGTGTCGGAGGTGTTTTGCGCCGATACGAAACTAAACATCAGTACCCGTTATCTGCGGCCGGGGTTCGCATACGGAGGCTCGTGCCTGCCCAAGGACCTTCGAGCCATCCTGCGCTACGCAACCTTGCAGTCGATTCCAGTGCCGCTTCTAAATGCCACTCTGGACAGCAACAAGGCTCAGATCGAGACATTTGTAAACCGGGTGCTGGCGTATCAGCCGCGCAAGGTCGGCATGGTCGGCCTGGCATTCAAACCCAACACCGATGATATGCGCGAGAGTCCGTTCGTGACCGTGGCTAAGCGGCTGATCGGGGAGGGAGTGACACTCAGGATTTATGATCCCAATGTGCACCCCGATAAGCTGATCGGCAGTAACAAGTTTGCAGTTATGGCAGCGCTGGGACATCTCGAACGTTTGCTGGTCGGTACTCCGGAAGATCTCGACAAGTCGGATGTCATTCTCGTCAATCATCCAACCGTTAGCAGTGAACAAGTGCAGGCCTGGCTGAACGCTGGCGTCAGGGTGATGGATCTCGTGAGCCTAAAATCAATTGAAAATTCATGCCCCAACTATGAGGGCATTGCATGGTAGGCAATGTCGTCCGAAGATATGTACTGATATGGAGCTCCACAAAAGACCAGAAATTAATTCAATGGTGCTACAGGATAAAGAATGTACTGCTGGGCCGGGTATACTGTTTTCATCCCTTGCTCGCACGGCGATATCTTGAGCATCGAATGGCCCGTGTACCCGAGCTCACCTCGGTGGTCGGCCGAAAGGTCAGCTGGTTTAACAAGAACTATGACGGAGGCCACGGGATGTTCTGTGCCGCGGATTTGATGGATGGTCGATTCACCTTCCTCAATCAAACCAAAGCATTCAAAGGAACTGATATAACCTGGAAAAATGCGGAGCTCACCTATCTTTGGGATTTTAATCTTCACTATTTCGAATACCTGCATGCTCTTTCGCCGTTTCTTTCGAGCGGCGACGTTGGACTTCAGGCAAGAGCACGCAAAGTGATCGAGGGCCTTCTGGCAAACTGGATCGAGTCCAACTTGTGCCCAGCCATGCCGGCCTGGCATTCCTATACCACTTCCTTGCGCATCATTAACTGGATCAAGCTACTCAACAACTTCCCCGAATTCGCCTCAAGAGATGTGCTCACAAGCCTCTACACACAACTGCTGTTTCTGGAAAGAAATCTCGAAGGCCACCTCCAGGTCAATCATCTCCTGGAAAATGGGAGGGCCTTGATGTTCGGAGGCCTGTACTATGCCAGTGCGGATGCTGAACGGTGGCTTGCAGCAGGGCTTAGGATAGCGCGGCGGGCCATGAACGAGCAGTTGCTGCCTCGGGGCGGCCACATAGAACGTTCGCCGATGTACCATGCGTTCGTGCTTGAAGGGCTTCTGGATCTCTATGCGTATCTGACTGCCGCCATGCTCGATGCCGATTGGCTGCGGGGTCCGCTGCTGCAAATGTGCCGCTGGCTTGAGCAAATCGAGTGCCCGGACGGGTCCTTACCCTTGTTCAATGATGCGGCTGAGGGAATAAGCGCTTCCGCCGCTCAAATCCTGGAAAACGCTCGCCGCATGATAGGGTATGAGCCGTTACAAGAAAACGGGAAGGTGCGGAACTGCGATGATTTTTTCGTCTTCGCGGATGACCCGCTGCATTGCGCAATCGACGGGGCACCCATAGGACCATCCTATAATCCAGGGCATGCCCATTCCGATAATTTTACTTTTGAGCTTTTCTTCAATGGAAAACGGCTTGTCGTGGATTCCGGGACTTACAACTACGATAAAGACGAGGTTCGGCAGCTGTATCGTTCGACACGAAGCCATAATACATTAGTTATTAATGGTTTTGAGCAATCGGAAGTTTGGAGCGGATTCCGCGTCGGCAGACGATCCAATCCGCATATATCAACAGCGTTTCTTTGCGATGGATGCTGCGTCTATTTTGGTGAATATATCAACCGATTGTCAGGTTCTCAGAGGATCAACCATGCAAGGTTGATCGTCCAGCGTGGAGGGGAATGGCTGCTGGTCTGGGACCTTGTTCGGGCGAGGGGACCTATCGAAGCTATGAGTTTCTGCCATATCGCACCTGGTTGGCAGGTTGGCCAAGAGGATGGCTTCATTGGATTGAAGCACCAGTATGGCGACCTTGTGAGGTGTTACCCCTTGGAGATGGATGGGATCGCTATCGAGAAAGGACATTATTCTCCTGAATTCGGAGACAAGCAGGAGATACCGGTTTTGTCATTTGCAGCGAACGGCAATCTGCAGCGGCAGATGGGTTACTTAGTTTCGGCGCGGCCTTTTTCAACCAACCCGGTCGTGCATCCCCTTCATAACGGACGACTGCGAATCAAACTTGATAATCATGAATACAACATCTCAATTGACGGTGTAAGCTGATGAATATCTTGATGGTTGCTCCCCGATTGCCACATGCGTTGGGTAAGGCCGACAGCATGACGGTCTACAGGATCGTAAAATTCCTTGCGCCTCGACGTCGAATCACTTTGGCCTGCTTCTACGAGTCTGAAGATGAGCTGCAATATTTAGAGGAACTGAGGGATCTATGTAAAGAGGTTTATACTGTCCGCCTGAAGAAGCCCCAAAGCTGCATGAACATGCTTCCGTTTAACGGCAGGAGCCGATGGCCGCTGCAAGTGGCCTATTATTGGGATCGGGAGATGCAAGGGGTCGTCGACTCGCTGATTACCAGCAGTAAACCAGACCTCGCGTATGCGCATCTTATCCGCACCGGTGAATACCTCCGCCCTCACTCAACAGTGCCCCGCATCCTTGCTTTGCAGATCTCGCAGACATTGAATTACAGGCGCATGATCGAGAACATTAGGTCGCCATTTTACAAATTCCTCTACACGATTGAGTACAACCGCGTGCGTCATTACGAGCCGCTGGTAATGAAAGATTTCGACAGCTGTTTGTTGATTTCGCGGCATGATAAAGAGTCATTGGAGGGGCATCAGCATATCCATAACGTTTTCTATTCGCCCCATGGTGTGGATGTGGAGTACTTTACGAAAGAGACGAACAGCGTCGAGCGAGAAAGGGCGGTAATGTTCTGTGGAGTACTTGAAACACCTACCAACCTCGATGCGGTGACTTACTTCCATAATCAGATATATCCGCTGATCAAGCGCGAAGTGCCTGATATTCAATTCTATGTTGTCGGCAAAAACCCACCCAATGCAATCAAACGCCTGGCGGAGATCGATCCTTCGGTCATAGTCACTGGATTCGTTAGAGACATCAGACCCTATTATGAAAAAGCCTCGGTGGGCATTGCCCCGCTGCGCATTGGGGCCGGTCTGCAAAATAAGCTGCTGATTGGCATGAGCATGGAACTGCCCATGGTTTGCACCTCAATCGCAAATGAGGGGATTGCGGCGCCGGTTGACGAATGCGTTCTGGTGGCTGACAGCCCTCAGGAATATGCAGCGGCCGTTGTCCGACTGCTCAAAGACCACGAGCTCGTCGGCAGAATTGCCACAAATGGCCGAAACTATGTTCAGAGCAAGTGGACGTGGGAGTATTATCTGGAACAGTTGGAGGAGCACATGGGAGCCCTTATGCGGAAAGGTTAATTCATTGGATAGAAAATATAAGCTTGAGAGCGGGCGGACCGAGAGATTTGTTCGAACGACAGGAAAAGGGCTCAGGAGTTGGGCGTAAATTCGCTCTTAAAGTGCTCATTTTGGGGTCGAAATTGCCGCTTTAAGGGAATGCGGGGCGGACAGGTTCGTTCAGGTTTTAGTCCGTGAATCGTGAAACGCGGAAATGTTGGGCGGCGCAGTAGGGGGTGGGGAGAAGATACTGGGGTGTTGGTGGCTGACGAGGTTAAGGAGACAATAGCTTCAAGCCACGAAAATAGCCGCGATAAAATCCCCTGTCTCGAGTGATCAGCCTTTCTGCTTGAATTTTCGCATGGCCTCCTATCCAAAAGTCACTCAAAATGTGTTGGCGGACATTAATGGTTTTCCCACACGAATCGCACACCATGTTTCGGCTCAAGCCACATGAAGGACATACGATCCCGCCCCTCCTTTCGGCTGAATACTTCTTCCAAGCTGATGCAGCCTCATTCAGGGCGGTCATGGTCGAGGGCAACAGCCTGATGCCTGTATCGCTGAGAAATCCTTGCAGATCATCCAGCGACAAGAATTGTGATGCTAATTCGGCAAATACCACCTCACACACTACCAATTCATCATCGCGCCCAATGCTCGAAAGACTCTGCAACGACCACTCGAGGTGCTCCTGGTTGGGAAGCAATATGTCCAACAGCACATTCGTATCAACGGCCGAAATCATGCGCCCGGCCCCCTGAGCGCATCCACGATTTCATCGGTTTTCTTGTTTTCTTGATGAGAAAGGTAACCGACGTATTCCTTAATGACCTCGCTGGAAGCCCGTTTCTTTTTAACCAGGACCCTGCCATGATCTACTTCAAATGCAATTTCATCCCCTGCCCTTATCTCCAGTATTGCACGGATTTTATGCGGTATGGTTACCTGTCCTTTTCTGGTTAGCCTCGGCATGTCACTCTCCTGTAAAGTCGGTCTTACTTATGGTATTACCTATCGGATCACAGATGACTTGTCAAGATGGGGTGAGCCGAGTGACGTTGAATTATCTATCTAACTTCCAAGAACGAGCCTTTGAAATCAATCGTTCACTTTTTTGAATCCAGTTATATGTCGATAGAGGCGGCACAGGTGCACATTCTCGTAAAAGCGGCGTGTTCTTCACCACGAAGAGACGAAGGACGCAAAGAGACGCAAAGAGGCATCCCTTTGAGAACCTTGGAGCTCTTTGCGCCTTTGCCGTTCATTGCCATAAATGTCTCCAATCTACAGCCGGGAACAAAGAAAGGGGTTAGGGGACTAAGGATTGAGCGAAGCTGCCGACCATTGACCAGGACGCTGTGAGTGTATATACTGATTGTGTATACATGGGAAAGGAGGTGAAGGCCAGTGGCGACAGCGAAAGTGTTCCGTTCGGGAAATTCCCAGGCGGTCAGACTGCCAAAAGAGTTCCAAATGGACGTGAACGAGGTCGAAATTTTTAGACGAGGTGATGAAATCGTACTGCGTCCGAGACCCAAAAGCTGGGAGGACTATTTCAGGAGCGCCGGCCGCTTCACGGATGACTTTCCAGACAGGATTGAAGATGCCCCCCCGGAAGAAAGAGAAGTGTTGTGATTCATTACCTGCTAGACACCAACACCTGCATCCACCTCATTAAACACCGTCCTGAATCATTCCGATTGAAGATGTCCTCCGTGCCGGTCGGAGAGATCGCTATCTCTAGTGTCGTGGCTGCCGAACTTTGGTACGGGGTGGCCTTTTCCGTCAAAAGAAAACAGAATGAGGCAGCTTTACAGGATTTCCTGAAGTATGTCGATGTGCTGGATTGGCCCAAGGAGGCGGCTCCCATCTATGGAAAGATCCGGGCTGAGTTGAGAAGAAAGGGAAGTCCCGTTGGTGCGATGGACCTACTGATAGCCGCTCATGCTAAGTACTTGAACACTATTCTGGTCACCGACAATCAAAAAGAATTTGCACGCGTTCCCGGGCTGAAGATCGAAAATTGGGTTGATCGCGAGCAGGAGTAGTTTGGATTGGCCGCAGATGAGCTCCATTGGGCATGGCGAAGGTGTTGGAGGGTTGCCTTCTGTGAAAACTGAAAAGCAAGCAGGTGAGAAGTTAAGAAAGTAAGAAGATCAGTAAGGAATATTTCGGATAGCGGATCTCGGAAAGAAGAGCGGAAGATGGAATGCCGCAGATTACGTTCTTCACCACAAAGGCACCAAGGACGCAAAGAGACGCAAAGAGGCATCCCTTGAGAACCTTGGCGTTCTTTGCGCCTTTGCGGTTCATTTTCATGAAGGTGAGTAAGGCGATAATTCGGATTGCGAATTGCGGATTTCGGAAAGAAGAGCACAAGATGAAAAGCCTTCCCCGTTATCTTCGTTGCTGTCTGCAGGAATGAAAAAGACATCATTGTTGAATTGACGCCTGAGCGTGTTCTCGCTATATTGAATTACAAATCCAATGGATAGGTAATTCAGGGAGGCGATCATGCGAAGCACAATCACTGCCAGGGGACAAACAGTCATTCCGGCAGAAATCAGACGACGTTTCCACCTCGACCCTTCCAAAAAGCTGGAGTGGATTATCGAAAACGGAAGCATCAGAGTCGTACCGGTCACAGACGATCCGATTGAGGCATTCCGAGGCAGGGGAAAAGGCGGTTCAACGGAGCGACTTTTGTTCGACCGAAGAGCGGATCGGAGCCGCGAATGAAACGATATCTGTTGGATACTTCCGCATTTCTGACCGGAGCTCGAAGCGCTCGATTGCGATCAAATATGCTTGCCTTATAAAGTTTAAGCTCTTGAACCAACGAGCAGCTTATCAACTCAAGGGCTTACCAGCCACATCATCCGCCAAAATTCCAGTAAGAATGCGTACTGAACAAGAAGGTTAGAAGATTGGTAAGGGATACTTCGGATTTCGGATAGCGGATTTCGGAAAGAAGAGCGGAAGATGGAAAGCCGCAGGTTACGTTCTTCACCACAAAGGCACCAAGGACGCAAAGAGGCATCCCTTGAGAACCTTGGCGTTCTTTGCGCCTTTGCGGTTCATTGCCATGAAAAAATCTGTGAAAATCTGCGTAATCTGTGGATGATAAAGCCGATCCGCAGACTACGCAGATTAGAAATGGTTAAAACATTTGCCTTCAGCGTTTATCCGCGGACACGCAATAGATTGGCCGCGCATAAAGTCGGCAGGAATTCAGCGTATCCACTCGATTGGGACCAGATGAGAGACCAACCTGAATTCAGGGTCTCCAGTGACCAGCACCGCGGACTCTTCGATGGCACATGCAAGTGCAAAGCAATCGGCAAATGAAATGGGGTATTGCGCCTTGAGCTCGGCCGCATGGAAGACAAGTGCATTGGGCACGGGCAGAGCTCTAAAACCCAATTGATTCATTCGCCCCAATATTTCAAGCTTCTTTTCATCTCCAAAGCGTCGTTTGGTCAGATAGACTATTTCACCGACATTCATAATACAGATCAGGCGGCTGATGTCCTCCTTTATGGCTTTTCGCAGGATACCGGAAACCACTTCGGCCCCCTCCTCCCGTTGAAAGAACGCCAGCAGAGCGTGGCTGTCGAACAGATAACCCGCCGGCGTCACGAGAAATCCCTGGTTCTCTCACGGAGCAGTTCCGCCGTCAGTGAAGGTTCAACCGGCAGGCATCCCATTGCATTCTCAACCGGGTCCTCGACCGGAGGCACAATATAAATGAGGTTCCCGTATTCAAAAATCTGCACCTCGCTTCCCGGTTGAATGCGGTATTTTTTTCTGAGCGCCGCCGGGATGACAATCTGCCCCTTTGCCAACACTCTTACAGTATCCATGTAATGCTCCTCATGATAGGTTTAACGAATACTGTATTTGTATAACGCTCCAGGTAAAATGTCAAACTACAGGCCTGGCCGCGCATGCACACAGATAAAAGGAAAACAATTCTGAATTTTGAATGTTTAGTTTTGAAGCAGCGTTTATCTGCGGCTGATTTCCCACGATGAAAGCAGTCCTTTAAAATCTCAAAGGCGATCCGCAGATTACGCAGATTAGAAACAGGGCTCATTTAGTCACCAAGAAATCTGCGCAATCTGTGTAATCTGTGGATAAAGAAGTTTTCTGAGGAAGCAAATCCTGCAGAACCTTAGGGATGGCAAGACGGCGCTGGCCGATGTGCCATGCCCCGCGGAAAAACCGGGCCAGACCGAGCGAGGTGTTTGCAATAACATTAGAAATGCCTCGATTGGGCTTTATTCTGTAGGCAGAGCTACCCGCCTGGTTCCATCCGCTTCAGCCAGCTTAAGCGGTCGTAGTGCCTGTCGTAAGAATAGAGCTCGGTTATTCCGTTCATTTTGAGGATAAATGCATTATAGGCATCGATATAATCAACGTTTGATTGCTCGGAAACGGCGAGTGCATTGAGGATTATTTCCCTGCCGGGACATTCCAGGTTTTTGGTATTGAGTATTTTTTCAACCTTCTCTCGGACCTCTTTCATGCTCAGGCCGTAATAAGATTGCAGAACCCATATGATTTCAGCAATTACCATATCCGTGGTAAAAAGGGCTTCTTCACCCTGGATAGCTTTCTTGAAAAGCATTTCACAGGCATCCGCCTTTTCCGGATCGTCATTGACGAGGAAACGGAGAAAAATGTTTGTATCCACAAATCGCATCTAACCGGTCTCGACTAGTTTTTTTGAAATTTTTTTTCTGGTGGCCTCTCGGATTTTTTCGAAATCAGCCGGCCTCTCTTTTGACGGCACACTGCCCCGCAGATCAAGAATGTCGCCATGGATAGCCTTGAGGACAACCCTGTCATCCTCGACCAAATATAACAACCGATCGTTAGCTTTCAGCTTGAGCAATTCTCTGATCTCTTTGGGGATCGTCGTTTGCCCTTTGCGGGTGACAACTGACTGTGGCATGAACCCTTTTCCTTTCTTTTTATGTTTTGCATTGAATTCTAAAAAATGCATTACTTTTTGTCAATGGGAGGGAGGGTTTTTGAGAAATCCTTTATAGGCGGGGGATGGGACCATCTCCGGCAGAGCTGGACCAATACCGCCGAGCGAGCCTTGGCGTTCTTTGCGCCTTTGCGGTTCATTGCCATGAAATCCGTGAAGATGGCCCTAACGATCCAAGGATTACACCGATCAGGAATGAGGAGCTCTAGCTTTCCAGCCAGAGATCGTTTAGCCCTATCCGCAGATTAGACGAATTCTATTTTGTTTCCGACAGCAAATCAAGGTGTGATGCCAATTCCGAAATCCGCTGGGGCAGCTGCTGGAAAACCTCATCGATTACTAGCCGCGGATGCACGCAGATGATCTATCCACAGATTACACAGATTACACAGATTACACAGATTACACAGATTACACAGATTACGTTCTTCACCACAAAGACACGAAGGACGCAAAGAGACATCCTTTGAGAGCCTTGGCGTTCTTTTCGCCTTTGCGGTTCATTGCCATAACGTTCGAAATGTGAGCCCGGTTTGAAGGCAAGCGGGGATTTCCCGTATTTAACCACGATTACTCATCCACCTTTTTAAATCACCCACCGATTGACTCACAGGTACAATTAGGAAACAGTTATGACTACAATACTGGTCTTTTTTGCTGGTAGCTGCTGTCTGGCGCTGGCGATCACTCCCCTGGTGAGACGAATCGCGCTTAAGTGCAACATCGTGGATCGGCCCTCAGCCAGAAAAGTCCACACCGTTCCGATTCCTCGGCTGGGCGGTGTGGCCATCTTTGGCTCTTTTTTCATCGCTCTTTGCACCACCTTCTTTTACGAGACCAACGTGACCGCTCTCCTCACCGCCGACATCAAGTTCACGTACTGCCTCGCCGGGGCTCTGCTGGTTTTCCTGGTCGGCCTGGCAGACGATATCTTTCGTTTGCAGCCGGCCGTCAAGTTTTTGGTCCAGGCCGCTGCGGCCTCTCTCGCCTATATAGGCGGTGTCCGCATTCTGCACCTGCAAGTGCCCGGACAGATGGGCCTCGCTTTGGGGCTGCTGTCGCTTCCGGCAACCGTATTCTGGTTTCTTCTGGTCATCAATGCGGTAAACCTGATCGACGGGCTGGACGGGCTGGCGGCCGGAGTTTGCCTTTTTGTATCGCTTGTTCTTTTGGCTCTTGCCGTTATGGCCGGCAGACTTGAGGTTGCCCTGGCCCTGGCGGCTCTGGCGGGCGCATGCCTCGGCTTTTTGCGCTACAACTTCAATCCGGCCTCGATCTTTATGGGCGACAGCGGCAGCTACTTTCTCGGGTACATGCTGGCATCTCTCAGCATCCTCGGCTCGATGAAAAGCCAGGCTGCGGTCGCCATGCTGATTCCCGTGATCGCTCTGGGGCTTCCTCTGATGGACGCCATTCTCGCTCCCATCAGGCGCTTTGTGGTGGGCAAGGCGATGTTCCAGCCGGACAAAAGTCACATTCATCATAAGCTCATTAAAATGGGGCTGACCCAACGCAAGGCTGTGCTGCTAATGTACGCGGGGACCATCTTCCTTGGCGCATTCGCTTTGCTCATGGTCAATGAGCGGGACGAAAAGATCGGCCTTGCCCTCTTCATCCTC
>Ga0209164_1003226_pt1 | contig 15715 bp, 13 predicted proteins | sample MTBNYHSulfiMetaG_FD_187458 | JGI IMG/M metagenome (GOLD analysis project Ga0209164, IMG submission 187458) | Enrichment culture microbial communities from rom New York Harbor, USA that are MTBE-degrading - MTBE-NYH (New York Harbor Sulfidogenic)... | ecosystem: Environmental > Aquatic > Marine >...
AGATGGAATCCTTGTTTTCATCAAGGGAAGATATAAGAAATATACTTCGAGAGAAGATACCAATGATGGAAAAAAGAGCTCTAGACGCCGGAAAATATTTACGTCATCTCATTGATGAGTGTGAAATTCAATGCCAAAATTTTCGGTGATTATTCCACTATACAATAAGGGTCTATATATAAAAAGAGCAATTGAGTCAATACGTAATCAAACTATTCAAAACTTTGAAATAATTGTAATTGATGGTGGGTCAACTGATAATGGTCCAAATATAGTTAAAGAGTTAGATGACCCACGAATACATTTTTTTCAACAGATTGGAACTGGAGTTTCGGTTGCTAGAAACCAAGGGGTAAATAAAAGCAAAAGTGATTTCATTGCATTTCTAGATGCTGATGATGAGTGGATGCCTCATCATCTAGAAACAATCCAAAAGTTAAAAGAAAAGTTTTCACAAGCAGGAGCCTATACGACTGCATATAAATTTAAAGAAGTTAATGGTAAGTTTCGAAAAGTTAAATATCGAGCCATACCGTCTGCTCCTTGGGAGGGTCTTATTCCAAACTATTTTAAATCAGGTGCACTTGGAGAACCTCCTGTGTGGACGTCAGTGGTCTGTATTCCCAAAAAAATATTCATTGAAATGAATGGATTCCCCGAAGATTCATGGTTTGGAGAAGATCATGACCTATTTGGTAAAATTGCGTTGAAATATCCTATCGCTTTCAGTTGGTACACGGGAGCAGTCTATCATAGAGAGGCGGCTAATAGAATCGGCAATCAACAACTTCCCCTCACTCCTGAACCATTTGTTGAAACTGCATCAAAATCGATAGAAAATGGAATGATTCCAAAAGATATGTTAAACGATTTAAAAGAATATATCGCGAAGAAAGAGATAAAGAGAGCAGAAAGAAATCTTTATGCTGAAAAAATAAAAGAAGCTACTGAAATTCTGAAGATATGCAAAACACATTATAATTGGCTCCATAGATTGAAATTACTTGTAATCGTTACTATACCTTTTCCGCTATTAAAACAAGCCCTTAAAATTAAAAAAAAATTAAATTAAATCAATTAATGTCATTATAATCTCTTTTCCCCAATCAAAAATGAAATCAGATTTAATATTTTTACATAATTTAAGATGTTTTTTGTATTCTTCCTCGTCATTTAACAATTTTAAAAGTTTTTGGATAACCTCATTTTCATTTCCATAATCAAATAACAAATCATCATATTTTAAAATCTCAGGAACACCCCCAACATTTGAGGCAATAACAGGAGTGTCAACATATAATGCTTCTAAGATTACCAGAGGGAATGCTTCCATTCTTGATGGAAGAATCATAATGTCAAAAGATTTTATATATTTAATAGGATTCTCAACAAATCCAACAAATACAACATCATTCTGTAAATTAAGTTTGTTTGTTAAAGATATTAATTTATTATAATCTGGTCCAATCCCAATTATGATAAGTAAAATATCTGATTTTTTTTGTTTTAACTTATAAAATACATTTAAAAGAAATTTCAATCCTTTACCTTCTGAATATAGATTTCCTACAAATCCGATTATCTTCTTTTTTTCATCAAAAATAAAAGGTTTTTCTTTACTTAATTCAATTACTCTATTTGTATCTATATTATTATAAATCACTTTTGTTTTATCAATTACTTTATAATTTAAACGTTTACAAATATTCTTTCTAAGATATTCAGATACAAAAATTATCTTATCAACTCTTTTCAGAACATATTTACTAATAATTTTTAATAAATTCATCATAAAATATTTATTAATTTTATTTTCTTTTTCAATTTCAATACCACTGATTTCATCAGCATGATAACAAATAATTACTTTCGTGTTTGAACTAAAAAATTTAAAAAATACTGCTATCAATGCCTCAATTGTAGAAAAAACAACTATAAAGTCTATATTTTTCTTTTTTTTTATTAATAACATAAAAATCAATGTTTGGAAAAAAAAAGTAACATAGCTATGAGCATGAAAGGGATCATATATACCTAAATGATAAAAATTTTTATGATTAATGTTTTGAAAACCTTTGGGTGAAATGTGAAAAACGTTCCAATTTGATTCGAGTAATTTTTCAATCAGCTCTATATATCTTCTGTATGCCCCACCAAAAATGATATCTTGATTTTTAATTTGCATTGTTATTACATTCATTATACTCACTAAGATTTAATTTATAAATTAATTTTTTGAAATTGATAATTTTAACTTAGGTAAGATAATGAAACACTTGATAATCACCATCTGAATAAATTTGATTAAAGTAACTAGAATAAACCACTAGAGGATGATAATATTTTCTGCCAACAAATGTTTTACCCTTTTCAGAATTTTCTAGTATAATCATATCGCCAATAGTGAATTTATCTAGAAATGTAGCATTCTCAGGTAATATTTTTACGATAGGTCGTTTGTTTTGATCTAATAAACTCATGAACATATGTCTTTTCATAACCATATGTAAATGTAAAGTTTTATTAAATATATAATTCATCGAAAAACTAGCTGGAGCGTAATCAAGGCTATCTACATTCCAATAGTTATAATCATCGATATTTGTAACGCCTCGTATAGGCTGTGTTTCACCGATTATACTACGTGGAAATTTTGCTAGAGAAGTAGAAATTATTAGTATTATGAAAAATGTTGAAAGTAATTTTATGAATATTTTATAGCGTTTTAGTTTGATTTTTGAAAGGAGCTTAAAAATACAAAAAGCAATAACCGTCCCAATTAGAATTAGGGTAACTGTGTATACTCTTGCGGTGTTAAGAGTTCCTGACATTGTAGAAAGGATAAAGCCGAATAGAAAAAGTGTTGAAAAACTAATAAAAAAAGCTGTTTTAAGTACATCAAGTTTTTTAAACAATATTTCTATTAAAATATAAACCGATCCAATTATGAATGCACCCCAAAAACAGTACATAAACCACGTTATAAAATTTCCGTAAATAACTTGACCAAATTGAGGGGAAGATAATTCATTTGCGAAAGAAGTTCCTAAAAGATTGATCATGGACATCACTGTAATTTTTAATGATAATCCAATATATAATAGATAAGAAAGGAAGAATACACAAAAAATTATTATCATTAAAGGTGTTATTAAAATATTATTCTTTCGTTCAAAAATAAGAGTTGTTCCTAAAATAGATATAAATAAAATTAATGCAAAAACCCATGAAACAAATGAAGTTATTACCAATGCACCAAAGAGTAATAAAATAATTATCGTCTTTCTAAATGATTTAATCTCTCTACTAAAATAAAATATTGCAATTATAAGAAGAATTCCAAAAAGGAAAAATGTACCTAAAGTTTGTGTTCTAAACTCCTGACCAAATAGTAAAACTTGATCGGACCATCCGAATATCATTGTCGCAATTATCGCAACTCTAAAAGAAAAAAGACGGTTAATCAATAAATATACTATCAGAGTTATTATTATGTTGATAAACGGAGGTACTATGATTGCGAGCCATATGATATCCATATTAGATATTATCTCAATGAACTTTTGAAGAATGTAAAAACCAACAAAATTAAAAGAAATATTCTGCACCTCGGAAAACAGAATTGTTCCGTTATAAAATAAATGCTCGTATTGATAAATGTTGGCGTGAACGTCTTGAAAACCAACCGGTAAACCATTTTTTAAAAAATATATATAATTAATTAAAATAAGAGGAAAAAAAACCGATATTAGCAAAAGTTTTTTATTAATCTCGCTTTCGTTCTCTAAAAAAACGATTAATATAATTGGTATTGACAATAGTGCAACTGCAACTATAAGAATACCATAAAAATTGATTAAATTTTTTATATTAGTAAATAATAACAATGTTCCACAAACAACCGATAAAACTAATAATTCTGAAATGTGCTGTCGAACTATTGACATAGGTTATTCCTCAAGAGATTTTAAATAGATTTCTATAGATTTTCTAGCAATAATTTCCCAAGAGAGTTCCTTTTCTACTAACTTTAAAGCTTGCGTGCTAATCTTTTCCCTTTTTTCTGTATCTTCAATCAATATATTGATTTTTTCAAACAAAGAATGAAAATCTCCTTCTTCAAATCCCAATACTGATTGATTATTCAATAATATAGAATATGGAGAATTTTGCGATGGAATGATTATAGGTAAACCTGTTGCTATCGCTTCGATTATCGTAATCGTAGGAGATCCAGGCCAGACACCAATATCAGCCGCATTGTAAAATTTTGGTAATTCAGTATTAACAACAAAATCATGAAAAATAACCTTTTCTTTTATCATCAATGCTTCAGCTAAATCCCTTAGATATGTCATATACTCTAACGGACCATTTCCAATTAATAATAATTTTGAGTTTGGATATTTTTTATACACATCTTCAAATGTTCTAATCAAAATATGGATGTCTTTTTTTTGAGTGAATTTTCCTGATGAAATTATAAGGATTTCATCATCTTTAATATCTAATTCTTTTCTACCTTTTTTTCGTAGGTCTTTAGATTCTTTGAAAATATTTACATCTACTCCTAGATGTAACAATTCTATTTTGTCTTCCGGAATCCTAAGTAAAGATTTAATTATGTTTTTTGAAGAATAGGTAACCGGAAGGAAACGAGAAACATTTTTATTATAACGTTTATAAAATTGTTTAACAACCTCCAAATAACTTTTAGCTAGAATAGAATTTGGTAAAAAATTATAACTATCACTATGGTCATCAATAACTACTTTATATTTATTTTTTCTACCATGAAAAACAATTTGCAACGTTGAAGGGGTGAAAACACCATGAGCATGGACGATATCGGGTTTTAATTCCATTAATTTTTTCTTCAATCCTAGGTATACTATCTGTCCATGCCTTTTGTGTTCTAAAATACAAGGTAAACGATAAATTGATATCTCCCTATCAGAAAATACACCAATTCCTATTTTTCTATCACCAATAAGTCTTCCAATATGATTATGATATCCCTCATAGGACGGTAAGCGATCTGATGTTATTATTGACACATCGTATCCAAGTTTTTTTTGTTCTGCAGGTAGTACATTCTCTTGATATCCTAGTCTAGGGATAAACCAATCCATAACGTGAACTATTTTCATTTTCTCAAAATTTAACACAATCGCTATATATTTTTTCTAATCCTTCAATAATCACATCATAATTGAATTTTTCTTCCAATAATTTTTTAGCATTTAATCTAAAATTCTTTTTTACCGCATCATATTCCAAAATTTTATAAATCATGTTATTTAATTGATTTTGATTGTAATCAGTCACATATCCAACTTTATCATCAATCCAATCAAGATTATCTCCATTTTCCGTAGTAATAATGGGGATACCACATGCTATTGCTTCAAGAAATGTTATAGGAAATCCCGAAAATCGTGGAGTAATAAAAACATCAGAATCAATAAATATCTCAATTTTGTCAGTATGAGAAACAAACCCGGTAAAAAGAACTTTATCCTTTATATTTAACATTTCTATAAGCTCTACTAATTTTGATTTATAACTATCATCTGGACCAACTATTACTAATTTAGCATTAGATAATTTCTTCAAAATATCTGAAAATGCTCTAATAAGCAAATCAATGCCTTTACTTTCGTGTAATCTACCAACGTATAATACAATTTTTTCGCCGTCACTTATTCTGTATTTTTTTCTAAAAGAACCTGGGTTAGGTAGATTTTCATACATACGTAAATCAATACCATTTGGTACAATTTTAATTATATTTGATTTCACCCCCATCTTCTTATATTGTTCCACTTCTGTGTTCGTCAAAGCAATAACTTTTGATGCATTCCTCAATATTTCATATCCCCATATCGAGTCATAAATATTCTTTAATCTTTGTTTAGCAAAAAAGGGCAATACGGAACCGTGAGACTGTACAATGTAGGGAACCTTATTTTTTCTAGCATAGTAGGAAGTTATTACTGATAAAGGCGTTCTATGAGCGTGAATATGTATAACATCAAAATCCTTGATTTTATTTTTAGCGATAAAGGGGAAATAATATGGAGACGTTGTGCCAAAAATTTTTATCAAAGAAGTAGAGATATTTCTAAAATAATAAACTTCTACCCCATCAACATCAACGGATTTATTTTTTTCAACAGGTAACCGGGACGTATAACCATCCGTAGTAAACACAGTGACTTCGTGTCCGCGGTCTATTAATCGTTTTGTTTGCTCATAACAAACTCTAGCCATACCTCCTGAATCCCACGCAGGTTTAAACTGCTCAATTACATGTAGTATCTTCATTTTAATCCCGTTTGGTCATCCTAAATCCCTTAACCAAATCATGTATCAGGATTTTAGGATGCTTGACATAATTGTTTCTTCTACTAATTGCTCTTCGAGCAAGGTTACTAATTTTTTTATTATGGAGATCGAACGCTTCTTGTATCTTTATCTCAATTTTCTTGAATTCATCTGGTTCGATATCTGACACTCTTTTAGTCGGATCTTTAAAATAGTAATCCTTTGGATTTGTTTTAAAAAAATAATCAATATCAACATTTTCTTCAAGTAGACCTAGTTTGATGCCTTGGTCAAATAACTCTGTTCTTGGAAAAGGATTATACAAGCCAAGACCTGCATAGTTTGGATTTAACTCCTGCATAAAAGTATAAGTACTTTGTATATCTTCAACTGTTTCTGAGGGTAAACCATACATAAAGTATCCTGTCCACATCATTCTATTTTTGTTAAGTTTTTTTGTAATAGATTTTACTTGATTAAAGGTAATACCTTTCTTTGTTTCATCTAAAATTCGTTGACTTCCAGTTTCTATACCAATTCGAATATCATTACAGCCAGCTTTTTTCATTAATTTTATAAGTGTTTCATCAACGGTATCAACCCTTGTTGTGCAATCCCAATTAATACCACAATCAATCTCAATTAACTTATGACATAACTCGGTAGTCCATTCCTTATCAACTGTAAACGTGTCGTCCTTAAAGGAGATTTGAATAGCACCGTATTTCTTCTTTAGAAGAAGCATCTCATCTAGCACATTCTCGACAGAGCGTTTTCTTACCCGCCGCCCAAACATATGGGCACAATATGTACACCCATAGGGGCAGCCTCTTGTCGCCATAATTATACCAAGATCCTCTGATGAGTAGTTGGGTAAATACAGTAAAGACTCACGATCCGGAAAGGGTATTTCATCAAGCGTCTCAATAAGTTTTTCTGGTTCATTATGTACAATTTTTCCTAATGAGTCTCTATAGGAAAGATTATTGACCTTTTTTATATCAAGGGCACCAGCTATAAAAGAGAGAAACGACAAAATAGTCCTTTCAGATTCACCCTGCATAACATAATCAATGGAATCGACCTTAAAACACTGTTCAGGAATCAGCGTTGCATGAGGACCTCCAACAATAATCGGAATATCGGAAAAATTTTCTTTCAATATACGTACAGTGCGTATGGCTGAAGCAATTTTTGTCGTCATTATCGTTATCCCAATTACATCTGGTTTCTGACCCTGAACTGTCTGAATTATTTCTTCCCAAATTGGATTTGTAACATCATTTACTGCTTGTTTATATAACTCGAGTTTTTGATGCTCATGAGAAAAATCCATATCAATCGTTTTTGTTTTCTCCTGTGCATCAACCTCGTACACAACAGCAGAATGCCCATTCTGATTACATACCGCAGATAAATATGCTAAACCCACAGGAAAATAAGGATTACTAAATCCTGTAAACCTCTTAAATGGCGGGTCGATAAACAGAATGTTCATTATATGTTCACCACAAATTATTATCCTCTTTTCATTTCGACTTATTCTTTTAAATGAGATTGAAAAATTCTTTTAGTCACCATCCATTTTTCTAGTAAAGATTTCCTCATATTTTCGTATATTGTTTTCCAGATTCATGTTCTCCTCAAGAAATCTCCTACCATGTTCCCCAACATTCTCTTTGTCTCTTATAGTCTTTCTTAGATGTAACACGGTATTAACGAGATGTTCATCATCACCTGGTGGAACCACAATACCACTTCGTGTTTTTCTAAGGATTTTTGCTGTCTCACTCTTCAAAGGAACTGCTGCTATAACCGGTTGTCTCACCGCCATGAGATTGATCAACTTCCCAGGAAGACACGGTGCCTTCATCCGCTCATCCAAAGAGACCAACGAAACATCAGAAGAATTGATGATATTAAAATAGTCCTCCCGGGACTGAAACGGAAGGATCCTGACATTGCTGATGTTTTCCTCCTTGACCCGTGTCTCTAACTGCTGTTTCATCATCCCGTCACCAACCAGATAAAAAACGATATCATCATGACCCTCCATCTTCTTCGCAGCATCCAAGATTAAATCAACACCCTGGAACGGTGATAAGATCCCAGCGTACGACACCAAGAACTTCTCTTCAATCCCCTCCTTCTTCTTAAAATCCTTCCTAGCAACCAACGGCTCAAGCTCAGAGAGAAGCACCCCATTGTACACATGAGAAATCCTCTGAGGATCACCCCCCCGCTTCACAATATACTCTATTCCACCCTGAGAAAGAACCGTAATGTAGTCCGCGTTCTTGTACGCCTGTCTCTCAATATGTTTCATGATTGTAATCAAAAGCGGATTCCGAAGCACTCCAACATCGGTTAGCTCCTGAGGATGGAAATCCTGGAAATTAAGCACCGACTTCGTCCCATCATACCGCTTGATCTTCCGAGCCAGATAATACAAGGGAAGCGGTGGAATATACATTAGACATCCGTCAAACTTCTTTCCCAGTTTCTTATATCTTTTAAAATAGTAACGAGGCAAAATGAAATGCTCAAGACCACGTAACACTACATTATCCCGTTGCGTAGGATGAACACACCGATGAATCACGATACCATCCAAGGTCTCCTCAAGCGGAAACTCCTTTCCTTTATCCTCCCTACTTAAGTTAAACTTCCGTGGATACGACGTGATAACATCAACACTATGACCTCTTTTCACAAAGGCTTTCGCCAAATCAAAATACACATGTGCCGCGCTGCCGATCTCAGGCGGAAAATACGCAACAACAAGAAGAAGCTTCATACAAACACGCGTTCTTTAGGAAATTCCGCGCTTTCTTGAATCTGGTCCCAATGATTGATGAACCACCGATAAACCTGCTGTAAACCATCCTCAAATGATGTCTGCGGCTGATACCCAAGCAACCGCTTCGCCTTATCAATCGAAGATAACAACCGTTTCTTCACATCCCAGTCCCGGCGTTCCGTAAACCGAATACCAGCCTCATTACCAGTCAACTCATTCACCATCTGTGCCATGTCAATAACCCGTGTCTCTGAAGCAGACCCTAGGTTGATCGCCTCACCAACCGCCTCCTGACGAACCCCCATCGCAAGCAAGCCATTGACAATATCACCAACATACGTCCAATCCCGCGTCTCACTCCCATCACCGGTGATAGGCAACGGTTGTTTATGCATCGCCCAGTAGAAGAAATTCGGAATAACATTGCGATACCGACCAGGCACCTCCCCGGGTCCAAACACGTTAAAGAACCGCGCATTCACGATAGGTACCTTATAGAGGTTATGGAAATAGTTCGTATAAAGCTCCCCAAGCAGTTTCGTCACCTGATACGGCGTATGCAGACGAATGGAGATATCATCCTCCTGAAACGGCATCGTAGAATCCAAACCATATACGCCACACCCAGACGACGAGTACACAAACCGCTGCACCTTGTTTTTCTGCGCATGCTGAAGCACCCGGAGGATCCCCATCCCATTCACCATCAGGTCAAGCTCCGGGTGATCCACGGAGTTCTGATTTGCGAAATGCGCAGCAAGATGAAACACATACTCCGGTCGTTCCTTGAATACCAACGTAAGCATCTCCTCATCAAGGATATCGCCCTTTACAAACCGGATGTTCTCCGCCTGTGGGATGTTCCATTCGTACGCCGAGGAAAGATTATCAAGAATAATGACCCTCTTTGCCCCAAGGGTCGATAACCGTTTACATAAGGAACTACCGATGCACCCAGCACCACCAGTAACAAGCACCGTCTTGCCTACATATTCTTCGCTGTCACCCATGACTTCTTTGCCTCCATTTTATAATACTCTTTCATCCATTCCACCGTCCTGGTAATCCCTTCCTTCGGACCAACCTTCGGGTCATGAGAAAGGTCACGGACCGCCTTTGAGAAATCCATGGTTTTCACCTTGGTCGTCTGCGGCTCCGCCTCCTGATACGTCACCAGGGAATCATCCCTGCCACACGCAGCAAGCACCAGATCCGAGTACTCCTTGATATCCATCTCCCATTCCACCCGACCACCCACGTTATACACCTCACCAGCAACAAAATGATCAACGATATTTGCAAATGTCCGACACGTATCCTCGACATAATCAATAATCCGTTTATGACCCCTGTACACCGTGTAGGGTTTGTTACACAACGCATGGTAGATGAACTTCGGGATAAACCCACGATAGGGAGTATACACCTCATGGGGACCATAGCAGTTCACCGGACGGACCCGCACGGTCTGCGTCCCAAACATCGTCGCAGAGTTCAGACACATCAGCTCCCCGGCCCATTTCGTAATCGCATAATCATTCATCTGATACACGTCTTTGATGGGGGTATCCTCCATCACGCTCTCCGTCATCGTCCCAGCGAAATCCCCATAGACCTCTGCACTTGAGAAAAATATCATCTGGAATTTCTTCTGCTCCTGCAGACGAATCAGATGCTTGGTCCCAATCACATTCGTCTCCCAGAGGTTCTCATAGTACTCCTCACCGTTCCACCGGCCGTACTCCGCAGCAAGATGATACACACAGTCAAACGGACCAAACGATTCAAACACCTTCTCCAGCTGCCGGTACTCCCGCACATCCGCACGGACATACCCCGGCAGCTCATGGTTCAATAAATCACACACCACAACATGATGACCACGACCTCGAAGCTCCGCAACAAGGTTTGTCCCGATGAACCCAGCGCCACCCGTCACCAAGATGGTTTTCCCATCAGATGTCTTCCTCATAACTTCTCCTGCAAAATATTCATTATCTTTTTCCCAGACGTCCCATCACCAAACGGATTAACCCAGTCTTTCTTCTTTTCGAACATCTCTGTCGTACAGTTCAGAATGTTCTCCGGGTACGTCCCTGCAAGCAGGTTCGCACCAACCGCAAGGGTCTCCGGCCGCTCCGTATTCTGCCGTAGCGTCACACAGGGCGTGCCTAGGATGCAGGATTCCTCCTGCACACCCCCGGAGTCTGTTAACACCACCCGTGCATGCTGCTCCAGTTCCAAGAACCCGAGAAAATCCATCGGCTCCACCAGCTGCACCCCAGGAACCTCCAGCCCAAACTCCTTGATTTTCTTACTGGATCGCGGATGCACCGGGTAGACCACCGGGAGATCAAACTTCATATGAACATCACGCAACCCGCGAAGCACATTCTGAAGCGACTCTACATCATCGACGTTCTCCTGCCGATGCATCGTCACCAGGAAATACTCTTGTTTCCGAAGCCCCAGGTCCTCAAGCACATGCGTATGGTTCCTAGCAAGCATTCTACTGTGGAACACCGCATCCACAATCGTGTTGCCCGTCACAAATATCTTATCCTTCGAAATCCCCTCCTCGCGTAGGATCTGCTCCGCCTGGGTGGTCGGCGCAAACAGAAAATCAGAGCAATGATCAGTCAGCACCCGGTTGACCTCCTCAGGCATCCGCCGATCGTAGCTTCGCAACCCCGCCTCCACATGACCAACCCGGAGATGCAGTTTTGCGGAAGCCAAAGCCCCGGCAAGCACCGTGTTGGTGTCACCCTCCACCAGCACCACATCCGGCTGTTCCTTCAGAAGCACCGGTTCGATACCCATGAGAATTTTGCCAGTCTGCTCCGCATGCGACCCAGAGCCCACATTCAGGTTATACTGCGGCGGGGGCAACTCAAGTTGCTTGAAGAACACCCCGTCCATCGCATAGGAATAATGCTGACCGGTATGAATCAACACATAGGGAAGACCCATCCGACGACACTCCCGGATGATCGGAGACATCTTGATGATTTCCGGACGAGTACCAACGACTATTCCTATCTTCATAGATTCCTACCTGTATTGCCCCATGAATTATAATTGTTAATGATACGTATCACCATTCATTTCCGATGACCTGCGTTGATCACCGCATGCAAAATAAGCCCAGTCATCCCAAGCAGCATCCCCAGCACCACCAGCGCAACCGTAATAAGCGCACTGCCAACCGCAAGCACCTTCGACGCCAAATACTCCATATACACGGTCCATCCAAACGCCAACCCCAAACAAAACAACACAACCCCAGGCACCCCGAAGAACAGCAACGCATGCTCCACCTCCATGTACTTCAGGATTGAGACGATCACCCCTAGACCGTGTCCAACAGGTCGTTTCGTCGAACAATCCCCGGTGTAATCCACAGAGATCGGCACCTCCGTATACGACAGGTTCCTCTTCCGCCCCTGCATCAAAATCTCCGCGGACACCCCCATATCAACATCCTTCGGATCAAGAGCCTCAATAGCTTTCCGTGAATACGCACGAAACCCGCTCTGCCCATCAACCACCCGATGATTCACCGTAGAGCCTGCGTTGGTAAACCGCGTCAGAACCCAGATGCCAAACCGCCGGTACAACGGCACACTGTTCTTACTCGTATCCAGGAACCGGGACCCAATCGCGATATCCACAGAATCATCAATCACCGGCCGCATCACGCTCTGTATCTCATCGGCATCATGCTGCCCGTCCCCATCAAGGATCGTCATCACATCAAACCCATGCGCCCGGGCATACGAAAACGCACTCTGAATCGCGGCACCATACCCCTTGTTGCCGCCATGACGCAGCACCGTCGCCCCGGCACGCTGCGCGATGCTTACAGTACCATCCGTGCACCCGTCATCGATCACCACGACCTCATCGACATGCTCCAGCGCCTTCAGAATCACCGAACCAATGGTCTTCTCCTCGTTAAAACACGGGATCGCCGCAAGCGTCCGTTTCCCACTATCATCGATAGACGAACCATGCTCCGCATACACGTTCCGTCTATCCTTATACATACTCCTCTTCTACCCTCCGCTCGATATCATATAGAAGTATATTAATTAATCTTTTCCATACCAACCCAACGATATATTATACATGTTCCTCTTTTTAAATCTCATAGACCCCTTCTATCCTCCCTACCAACATCCAGACCCTATATTAAACCCTGCTTTAGAAAAATCCGACAAACTGCCAAAAACCACGATTTTTTTTCCGATTGACGGACCAGACACGAAACCTGCGGTATATCCGTACGCATCAGAGAGCCAACACTCCCACAACGCATCCTTTAATATCACACCACTGGTGAAAAAAAGGAGAAAAAGAAGGAAGGATGTTGTATTTTTTCCTTCCAGTCCACGATTTACTGCGTCACCTGGATGTCACTAAACGTCACTGAATGCGTCGCACCATACCCATACAGGCCATAGAACACCTGCAGATTCTGCATATCACCAGCAAACGTCATCCCTGCCGGTGTCAGCTCAATGGTATTCCAGTTCCCATCGGTTTCAAAACCCTGCCACAACCCATTGATCTTCATGTATGCCGTACCTGTTGTCGGGCTTGTCGCATGCAGGGAGATCTCAACTACATACAGACCAGCGGTGTTTGCTGTTGCTGGGTTCTGCCAGGGGTCCACGCCATCCCGGTCCCACCAGAAACGATGATTGTTTCCCGGTGCAGGAGGAACAGACGGGAGGTTGTATGCTGCTTCACCCTGCCCACCTTTTCGTTGAAGTATCAGCTTGTCATCCAGATCCAGGCTTGGGAATCCCTCCGGGTCAGGGTCAAAAGTGTCTGCAACATACTCGAAATCCGTAGCCAGCCACACACCCGCTCCAGTAACAACCGTGCAGATCGGCTCAGCCACCACATAGGTCGCCCAGTTCTTACCAGGGAACGACGCACCATCGCCCCACGCGGTCTCCGTATACGGCTCACAGATCATCCCTGAGGCACAATCCGTATACAGGTTCGCGGGTATTGGTGTGGGCGTAACCAGGGTAACCGCGCCACTAGTGGTATCGATTGTGTAAAACGCACCAGGTGCACCTGACCGATGACCGTACAGCTCGCCATTCGAGCCAAACGCCAGCTGCAATGAGTTCTGATACGCGACATTATACAGGGTAAACACCATCGACACGAGATCATAGGTGAAAAACTCGAATGTCGCATGGATGCTGCAGCGCCCCCACCCGTAGACGACGCCGTCTTTCACTGCGATATCCCCATCAAACGTCCACGCATGCATATTGCCGGAAATATCAGCGATTTTCACACACGCGGCTATCGTCCCATCAGGGTTAAAGCTGACCTCGTAGAGGTCATCGGTCCCCGGGTAGCTTGCGATGTAGTAATACTTCCCGTTAAAACAGTCAGCGGCTGCGATTTGATTGGCAAGCTCACCAGCGAGATATTCCGTCGCCGTGCCATAGTCCCAGAAATACAGGGTCTCAGGAAGTGCCCCTGTCCGATAATCAACATAATACATCCTCTCAGTCACGGCATCATAGCCAAGGCCGTTAGGTGAAATCGTCGATGGCGGTGGTGTGATCGTCTGAAACTCCTCCCAGGCGGTCCCAGAGACAACATCAATGCCCCAGACCTTCCCCGTGGACCGCTGAATACCATAGACAACCCCAGTCTGATAACAGCTGATGTCCATGACCACGGCATGAGCAGCGACATACAAAGTCTGCCCCCGCCATGAAGAGATATCCTTCGAATAGGTGTACTCGGTCACCGGTGGATCATGAACCATTTTATACTCAAAATGACCAGGGATAGGGTTTCCGTTCTTCATCGGGAACAACGCAGGATCAGTGGTTATATGAAGATGTGTCTCTGTGATAACCCAATCAGGATCAGTGATTAGATACTGCACGTATAAGGTGTCCCCCTCGTTCCAAATATGCACCGAACCAACGACAATGGCTGTGCTGGGGTCCCCGCCATCCGCGATTAACTCTTCAGTGGTATCATAATCACAGATGGTAAACGTCCCATACGGGTTAAAATCACTAAAACCAACGGTCCGCACCCCAAGCTCTGCCCACGCATGGGCACCGGCATCATCGACGAGCCCATTCCCATCATAGGTAAAACTAAGGGTGATATCCCCAGCGGTCAAATCCCACACGTCCGTAAAATGCCCTGTCTGATATCCACCGGAAAGACTGACGGTGCCATAACTAGTTGTGTCAGCAGCTGCGGTTGGAAGCATACTAAACAACGTCAGTACGACTAGCACTGCAGCGATCATACTTGCTTTAAATTTCTTTATAAGTGTTTCTTTCATGTTTTTTTACCTCCCCGTTTAAAAAAAAGGGGAATTAATAAACAAACACTAATATATAAAACTTATTAATAAAAATAAATATTTTTACGATGGTACAAACGTACCAATTTTTATTATAACCACCAAAAACCTAAGGAACCTTTTGGTACAAATTTCCCACACAACACCCAGAACCAACGAAAACCACCAGGACTCATGCGACACCACGAGAACAAAAAAACCATTTCCCCCTTAATTTTTTTAGCACTGTT
>Ga0209164_1003228_pt1 | contig 15706 bp, 14 predicted proteins | sample MTBNYHSulfiMetaG_FD_187458 | JGI IMG/M metagenome (GOLD analysis project Ga0209164, IMG submission 187458) | Enrichment culture microbial communities from rom New York Harbor, USA that are MTBE-degrading - MTBE-NYH (New York Harbor Sulfidogenic)... | ecosystem: Environmental > Aquatic > Marine >...
CTGTCAAAGTCCTCTTTGCGGGGATAACTCGTCAAGGCCCACATCAGAATCGAGATGCCCAGGATGATCGTGCCCGCCTTCTTCAGATAGAGCCAGGCCCGTTGCCAGGCGTGCAGCAGAAGCCCGGACCAGGTCGGCCAATGGTACGGGGGCAGCTCCATCACAAAAGGAGTCGCTTCGCCCCGGAACAGCGTCGAGCGCAAGCCCTTCGCCAGGACCACGGCCAAAACGATTCCGATGGTGTAGATCAGCCACAGCATCACGCCCTGCCAAGCCTGCGGAAAGAAGGCGGGGATCAGCATCGCATAAATCGGCAGGCGCGCTCCGCAGCTCATCAGGGGCAGGACCAGCATCGTCGTCAGCCGGTCCCTGCGGCTCTCCAAAGTCCGCGTCGCCATAATCGCGGGCACCGAGCAGCCGAACCCAACTAACATGGGAATGAAGCTTTTCCCCTGCAGGCCAATCTTGTGCATGACCCGATCCATCAGGAAGGCGGCCCGCGCCATATACCCGGAGTCCTCCAGAACCGCCAAGGCCAGAAACAGGATGAAGATATTGGGCAGAAAAACCAGGACGCCCCCGACCCCGCCGATGATGCCGTCGGCGACCAACGATTCCAGGGCACTCTGCCCCGGGGCGAGCCGGTGAACGGCCTCGCCCAGCCACGCGAATGCGGCCTCCAGGCCGGCGACAAGCGGCTCTCCGAGCGTGAAGGTCAACTCGAAGACAAGAAACATCAGGAGCAGAAAGATCGGCAGGCTCAGCCCTCGGTGGAGCAAGAGGTTGTCCAGCCGGTCCGACAAAGTCGGCCGATGATCCTCGGTGTAGCGCAAGGTCGCGCTGCAGATCTGCCCGACGACGTCGTAGCGTTGCTTCGCAATGGACACTTCCGAGCTGTGGCCGAGCAAGTGCCTCAGCCGGGCGGCGCTTCGACGCACCCCCGAGAGGATTTCCTCGGCGCTTCCCGCTCGGTGGCGGATATAGCGATGGATCTCCTCGTCGTTTTCCAGGAGTTTGATGGCCAACCACCGGGAGGGGAAGCCGTCCAGGGTGCCGACCTTTTCGGCGATCAGCCCGTCCAGCACCTGGATTTCCCTTTCAATCTCGGGGCCGTAGCCGATCGGTTGAGGTTGCCAGCCGCCCTGGCCGGAAGCAGCCCGATTGACAATCGCCTGCAGTAAGTCGTTGATGCCTTCCTTGCGGTGTCCGACGGTCGTCACGACGGGACAGCGCAGTTGTTGCGAGAGCAGCTCGAGGTCCACCTGATGCCCCCTCGCCTCGAGCCGGTCGCTCATATTGAGCGCCAGGACCAGGGGCGCTCCCAGCTCGAGCAACTGAAGCGCCAGATAAAGGTTCCGCCCCAGATTGGAGGCATCCACAATATCCACGACGACGTCCGGCCGCTCCTCCAGCAGGGCGTTGCGCGCAATGATCTCGTCTTCGCTGTGCGCCGTGAGACTGTAGATGCCGGGCAAGTCCACCACGGTCAGCCGGCAGCCCTGAAAAAGCCGGTGGCCTTCCTTGCGCTCGACCGTCACCCCGGGGTAGTTCCCTACCCGCTGGTTGGTGCCGGTGATAGCGTTAAAGAGGGCGGTCTTCCCCGAATTAGGATTCCCGGCCAACGCGACCCGAATCGTCTGATTCATCCCTTTTCCAGCAATGCGAAGTTGAACCGGTGCAAAGTGAAATCTAAACCAGCCGCACCGCGATGTCGGCCGCCTCTCGCCGCCGAACTGAGAGATGGTAACCCTTGACCTTGATATCGATCGGATCGCCCAGCGGGGCGACTCGCTCCACCTCCACCACGGTGCCGGGCGTCACGCCCATGTCCGCGACTCGCCTCGACAGAGGCCCATCGACGTGATCCACCACCGCCCGTTGTCCCACTTTCAGCGCGCCCAGGCTGATCGGCGGCTGCTCCTGCGCCTGGCGCTTCTTTCGGATGCTTTCGAGGCAAGCCTGGATACACCGGTCACAATTCTCGGCGGTTCGGTTCACCGCGCAGAAACGAGCGAAACTGTCCAGCCATTCCGGCCCGCCCCGCGGACAGGTCTCCACAAAATCGAGAAACTGCACAAAGCGCTCCAGGACCTTCTCCCCCACAGCGTGTTCCATCCGGCAGGCGTTCTCTTCCGCCTCGTCGGGGGGAAGATGCAGGACGCGGATCAGAAAATCGGTCAACACCTCGTGATGACGAACCACTTCCCGGGCCAGCTCGCGGCCTTCCTCGGTCAGGGTGATGTACTGATAGCGGTCGTAATTCACCAGCCCCTTCGCCGAAAGGGTCTTCAAAGCCCCGGTCACCGAAGGCATACTCACACGCAGTTTCTCGGCAATATCCTTCACCCGAGCGACCTGGCTCCGCTGGATAAGCCAGTAAATCACCTCCAGATAATCCTCCATGTTCGCGCTGAGCGAGGCATTGGCATCCACTTCTGATCTCCTTAGAAAGTTAGATTAGTCTAATAATATATAGCCCTCTTAAGATGGAAAGTCAAGGGTCATTCTCACCGGTTGCTCTGAACATAAGTGATTGAATCAGAATGTGTTATGTAACATTTAAGGCAGAAGCTGCGGTTCTGCACTCCACAATCTGCCTTCCGTGTGGAGTGCGAAAGCGGAGCTTTCGCAGGATTTCGCAGCCTTCCTCCCCGCAGAAGCTGCGCTTCTGCACTCCACAAAGCCGCTTTTGAAGCTAAACCCTTATCGTGATATCTTCGTCTCATAGAAGGAGGCCGTCATGGGGGCTCAGAGCAAGGAGCGGAGCGAGGATGAGCGGCTCGTCGCCCTCATCCGCCGGGGGGACCGACAGGCTTTCGACCGCCTGGTGATTCAGTATCAGGGGCGGGTGTATTACACGGCGCTGCGGATGTTGCACCAGCACGAAGAGGCTTTGGACGTGGCCCAGGATGTCTTCTTGAAAGTCTGGATGCAGTTCCACTCGCTCAAGCGGGGCACGAAGGTGTATTGCTGGCTTTACCGAATCACGGTCAACACCTGTCTCGACCGGCTACGGTGGCGAAAGCGCCATCCGGCGGCGCCGCTGTCCGAGCAGGACGTGGTGACCATTCCCGAGTGGCGTTACGAGACCAGCCCCCGGCAGATGCTGGAGGAGGCCCTGTGGAAGCGGCGCATCGAGAGTGCCCTGGAACGCCTGCCGGCCAAGCAGAAGGCGGTCTTTGTTCTCCGCCATTACCAGAACTTGAAACTGAGAGAGATCGCGGAAGTTCTCGACCGGCCTTTAGGCACCATCAAGGCTACCTTGCACCAAGCCATCCACCGGCTGCGAGCCGAGATTGCCCGGGAGGATCTGTTGCCGATCGAGGAGAGCGAATCCGCCCGGGGTAGAAAGGCTAAAGAAGTCCGATGAACGCGCAGTGCAGTAAGGTCCAGCAATTGCTGGTCGAGTTTCTGTACGATGAGCTGCCCGAGGACCGGGCGGTCCTGCTCCGGGAGCACCTGAGCCAGTGCGCCGCCTGCCGGGAGGAGTTCGAGTGGTGCCGGCGCACCTTGCGCACCCTGGATGCCGTCACGCGGGAGCCGTCGCGAGCGATACCGACGGCCGGGCTGCTCCAGCGCCTCAATCGCGAAATTGACACCCGGCCCGAGTGCTGGCGGCCGCGGCAAGCCGCCCGCTTTACCCTGCCCAGCCTGGCCTTGGCTGCGGCATTCTTGTTCGGCGTTTTCGTTGCGCCTTTCCTGTATCCTTGGTACAGCAGCCGAAACACCGCGTCCGCCCGAGCGCGAGGGGATACCCGTCCCATTTACGGCAATGTTACCGGCTCCAATCCCTTTCTGCGGTCGAACGACGACGGCGAGCCGTCGCTGCGGGGCCGGGCGCAAGACGATCCGATGCCGGCCATCGAAGAAGAACTGGAGCAACTCTTAAAGCCTGCGACCCTGGGCCGACGTTCCCTGGGCCGCTCGGGAGAAAGAGGCGGCAATGGGGCCGGCTCGGTGATGAGCTCAACACCCGAGGGGTTTTAGCGCTGCGTCTAAAAAGGATGACTGACACCCGACGCTTTACTCTTTCGCTGCCTGTCTATCGGCGCTCCCGCTTGACCGGAGAGCGCCCTCGCCGCGCTTTCACGATGATTGAATTGTTGATTGTCGTCAGCATCATCGGCGTCCTGGCCGCCATCGCCATTCCCAACTTCCTCGAAGCCCAGACGCGGTCCAAGGTCGCCCGGGCGAAAACCGAGATGGCCATGCTCGAGCTCAGCCTAGAGCAGTATTATCTGGATCAGAAGGCCTACCCGCCGAATCAGCGGACGGGCTACGGCCTGGATACCGACCTGAACCGGTTGACCACACCGTTCGTTTACGCGAGCCAGCTGCCTTGGGATCCATTTGGACCCGCAAAGAGCGGCGCTGCCGGTTACGCCTACTGTCTGGCGACTCAATCTGCCTCGGCGGGATTGAATCTCGTGCCTTACGGCATCCGAGGCAGGGCGTACTATCTTCTTCAGTCGCGCGGCCCGGACCTCGACGGGGATATCGCCTGGGGGGCTTCCTTCCCGCCCCCGCTGGTGCTCTACGACCCGACCAATGGAACCGTCTCGAATGGCGACGTTATTCACTTCGGCCCGCACTAGGAAGGCAGCGAAGAACCCATTCGCTCCGGGTGAAAAACTGTTTTGTCATTCTGAGCGAAGCGAAGAATCTGACTCTTTTTGTCGATTGCGAAAGTCGCGAGATTCTTCATCCCGCCTGCCCTGAGCGAAGCCGAAGGGATGAATCGGTGTTCAAGTAAAGCTGCCCGACAGCTGCCTGGTCGGGCGTAAACGGCACGCAATGGAGCTCTGTGGAATGCATGGGCGATGGGACCAGCGGATCCTGACCCTGCGGCACCTGACCAGCGCATTGCAGCTGAACCTGCCGCTGCATGAAGCCCTGTCCCAGCTGCGGCACGAAACCACCGACCGGGCGTATCGCCAGGTCTTGACCGAGGTGGAGGGGGACCTCCAGCAGGGGCTTTCGCTCGATGAGGCGTTGTCCCGGCATCCGGACTGGTTCGGGCCGGAGGTGCTCTACCGGATTCGGATCGGCCAACAAGCGGGCCGGCTGCCCGAGGCGTTGCGGCAGGCGGCTCAGTTTGTGGAGAGGACCTTCCTGCTGCACCAGCGGCTCAAGCGGGCGCTGGTTTACCCGGTCACCGTTTCGAGCCTCATCCTGCTTGATCTGTTCATTCTGTCCCTGCTGGTGCTGCCCCGGCTCAGCACTTTGTATGAGTCCCTGGCGTTTCTCCCGGCCGGCTTGGGCAGCCGGATGTTCGCCGCGTTGAACTCCCCTTGGGGCTATCTGCTGATGGCCCTGATCATCTTCAGCCTCATCGGCCTGGCGGCCACCTTTCTCTCGATGACCTACTCGGAGCGGAGTTTCTGGCACCGGCTGGACCCCTTGCGTTTCCGCTTTCCTTTCTGGGGACGCATTCAGCGCCAAGTCGAGGCCGTGCGGATGTGCCGCTGTCTGGCCCTGCTCCTGCGGGGCGACCTCGGGCTACCCGAAGCGCTCGGGGTTCTCCAGCAAAACAGCCCGGGGCGTTGGATGAAACAACTCTACGGCACTGCTCGGGAACAGGTCGAGCAGGGCGGGCGGCTTGTGGAGGGCTTTCAGCACGCCGGCGTGTTTCCGCCGACTCTGCTCTGGACCGTGGCGACGACCGAAAAGCGGGGCAATCTGATCGAAGCCCTCGAACATCTGGCCGACTTCTACCAGGAGAAGACTGAGACCGACCTGGCGATCATCCGGGAAGCGATGGAGCCGGTGCTGATCGTCCTCGTAGGCGTTCTGGTCGCCTTTGTCATTGTGGCCCTTTACCATCCCTTGTTCCAGGTCACCCAGCTATTCGAGACGGGATTGATTCGATGACAGCGCCTTTGCAGAAGTTCAGTACGCAGGATGAGGAAGACACCATTTCCCGGGTGGACCGGCTCTTGCGCTGGGCAGCGGAGCGGGGGACCAGCGACATCCACCTCGAACCCCGGCGCGAGCGGGGAGAGATCTATCTTCGCCTGGATGGCGTTCTCTTTCCCGCCGGAAGACTTCCTCTGGAGCTGTGGGAGCCGACGATCAGCCGGCTCAAAATCCTCGCCGGGCTGCCGGTCTATCTGCGCGAGCAGGCCCAGGACGGCCGGCTGAACCTGCTCTGGAACGGCGAGGCCGTTCAGGCGCGGCTTGCCCTCCTGCCGACGTTGCATGGCGAAAAGGCCGTCGTGCGGTTTTTTGATCTGCCGGGGCAGCGGATTCGCTGGCCGCAGCTGGGCCTGTCGGATGAGCAACAGGAGCAACTGCTGGCCGTGGCCCGGCAGAAGCAGGGGCTGATTCTGTTCACAGGCCCCAGCGGCTCGGGCAAGACGACCACCATCTACGCCCTGTTGGAGGAAATCGCCTCGGCTGCTCCTGACTCTGCAACCCCCCGGGTCAACATCGCCACACTGGAAGATCCGATCGAGCGGGAGCTGCCCTTCGCCTCGCAGACAGAAATCCACCCGGCGCTCGGGATGACCTTCGCGCGGTGCCTGAGCACCCTCTTGCGGCAGGATCCCGAGGTCATCGCCATCGGCGAGATCCGCGACCCGGAGACCGCCCGCATCGCCACCCGGGCGGCCCTGACCGGCCACCTGGTCATTAGCACGGTGCACAGCGCCGACACCGCTGAGGTCTTCCTCCGGTTGCTCGATATGGGGGTGGAACCTTACCTGGTGGCCAGTTGCGTCTCGGCGGTCTTCGGTCAGCGCCTGGTTCGCACCCTCTGCCCGGCGTGCCGGTCAGCCCCGCCCTCGGGCGAGGAGTCGCCCTGCCCGACTTGCGGGGGAACCGGCTACCGGGGGCGAACCTTGGTGGGAGAGCTGTTGGTGCCGGACGAGGCCTTCCGGGAACACATTCTGAACAAGACCCCCATCCGCCTGCTGCGGCAAGCCGCCCAGGAGTTGATCGAACCCACGCTTGAAGAACATGCCCGCCGGAAATGCGCTTCGGGACTCACCTCGCCGGACGAGCTGGAACGGCTGAAGAAACTCCAACCGGAGCGAAGGGATGAAGAAAAAGAGAGCCAGTAGCGCCGACAGGAGGGGGTTCACCCTCATCGAGCTGCTCATCGTCATCGCGATGCTGGGTATCCTGGCCACGGGTATGACGGGCTTCATCATCCGCACCCTGGACGCCCAACAGCGGACCACCGAGACGCTGCTGGCCATTGAGGCTGCTACAAGCCAACTCGAGTATCTGAAGGCGCTTAACCTGGCTCAAGGGCTGGAGCAAGGGTTGGGCCAGCCCTTGCCGGTGGCCCCGGAAACGCTTGGCTCTCTCCCCGCCCCCACAGGCCGGGTGGATGTTCAGCAAGCCGCCCTTCCCGGCGTGTGGGAGGTTCACCTGACCCTTGAGTGGGGCGATGAGCGAAGGCAGGGAAAGCACGAATTACACACTTTCCTGCCCCGAATTGAGAGAATCAAGCGATGAGAGCAGCCAGCGTGAAGAAGCGCGCTTTCACCCTCATCGAGCTGGTCATTGTGATCAGTATCATGCTGGTGCTGAACGGCGTCGGCATCCTGTTCCTGGTTCGCTACCTCGAGGTGCAGCACACAGTGTCGGCCCGGGCGCAACGGGCCGCCCGAAGCCATCTCTTTCTGAGCCATCTGAGGGAAGATGTAAGTCTTTCAGAACGAGCCGATTTTGAATTTCAAGGCATCCACGGCCCGAGACCTCGAGTAGGGCCGACGAAGTCGGGCCGTATCGAGAGGTCGGACCGCGACGCGAGCGAGGGCTTGATTCTGGAGAGCGGCCAGCCCCCGGAGCGCCGGATGGTCGTCTACCAGGCGGAGGAAGGACAAGTGCGGCGGAAGGAGTACCGGGAAGAGGGGCAGGAGTTCCATCTTCTGAGCGACCGGGGCGTTCTCTCGACCGGGCTTTCAATCTTTTTCAGGCGGGATGAGACGCTGCCCCGGCTGCTCTGGGTGGAAATCGAAGGGCCGCCACCGGAGCGAACCACAAGCCGGGCCTTCAAGACCAGGGCTGCTCTGTGCCTGCCCTTTGCACCCGAGGAGGCGACAGAGTGAGATGGCATGGCCATCTTGCCCATGAAAGACAGCCACGGGCTGGAAGCCCGTGCCACCCCGCTTGAGGAGAAGAAAGAGTGAAGAAAGAACGTCTGCGGCCCAATCAGGGTTCGTCTCTTGTCCTGATGCTGGCGACGGTCATGTTGATCGCCCTGCTGCTTGCCGGCGTCCTGCACCAGGTATCTTCTCTGGTGCGAAGCGCCGAGCTGGCCGCCGTTCGCAGCCAGTGCCGCGCCTTGGCGGAGGGGGGATTGGAAGTGGCCCGCTCCCAGGTCGCTTTGAAGGCTCCCCTGAGGGAGCCTCTCGATATCGAAGTCCCGGCCCAGACGGGCCAATGCGAGGTTCGGGTAGCGACAGAGGAGCCGGCCGGGCTGTACCATGTTACGGTTACCGCGAGGCAGGATTATCGTTCAACCCAGCTAGCCTCGTACGAAATTGAGGCTAAATTGAATACAGGGGCGGGTGTGAGCGTCTACTATCTCGAGGCCCGACGTTTTGTGCCACGCTGAGGGCAAACTTTGTTCAGAATGACAGGTAGGCAGGGTCACCTGACGGGCTCCCAAGAGGTTGGACTACGCCGAAAGTGATATAGCAGGTTCTAAATCAAGAAGTTAGCCTAATTTGCCTTAAGTTTTTTTGAGATCTATTTTGGGGCTGAGTTATGACCTAAGCTTTTATCTATCAGCAGGTTATCTCCCTAATCGCTTCGGGGAGCAGGCTGGAGCCGAATAATGGTATTGACATTCAAAATACTTAGCGGTATATTTCGGGTAGCTTTGGTGTAAGTGTGCCTTATTTCCCATAGTTACGTCGGTATTGCCACCTTGTCCGTCCAAACTGGGTGCAAGAGAGGAGGGATGCTTCCGCAAATCGCACGGGCGCACAATTGGTGTTCAGGATAAATTGAGTCAGTCAGTACCCAACGTTTCACATAAACCAAAAGGGGGCTTTGCCAAGATGAAGAAACTCACAACTCTCTTGACTGCGCTCGCAGTCATCAGTTTGTTCGGGACCGCCTTTGCCCAGCTGGACATCGGCGGTGACATTAAGGTGCTCGGCTTCTGGGAAGACAACGTCACGGACGCCGACGACGACGCCGACGATCAGGAAGCTTTCCTTCGAACGGAAACACACCTGTGGTTCCAGGCCGACCTGTCCGACAACGTAACGACCAAGATCAGCGTCGAAACGGATCGGGTTTGGAGCCAGGACGATGCCGAAGGCGGCCAGAACGATCTCGACGTGTTCCTGGAAGAGGCTTGGATGCAGATGATGTACCTGTACGACTCGGCCTTCAGTGTGAAGCTGGGTCGCCAGTTCGTTGAGTTCGGCGATGGTTTCATCGTGGGAGATTCCAATCCGTCTTCCGAGGCCACCGTGGCCGATAAGGGCGAGTGGGAAGTAGATCCATTCGACGCGGTCCTGGCCTGGTATGACGGCGATGACTGGATCCTCAACCTGATGGGAGCCAAGGTCGTCGAGAGTGGTATCGGCAACGACGACATTGACGTGTATGGAGCCTACTTCTCTTACAGCGGCGCTGAGGAAATGGTCTTCGACGTGTACGGCTTCATGGCCAAAATCAAGAGTGCCTACATGGGCATCACAGATGCTGATGCTTACTGGGTGGGCGCTCGCTTGGCCGGCACGATGGTGGAAGGCCTGTCCTACAAGTTGGAAGGCACCTACGAGTTCGGCGATGTGGATGCCCCGGTCGAGGGCGACATCAGTGCGTGGGCCGTCGAAGCCGGCGCCAAGTATATGTTTGACGCCGAGTACAATCCGTGGGTGGGCTTGACCTATGCGTTCCTCAGCGGTGACGATGATCCCCTGGACGATGATTTCGAAGACTTCATGGCGCCGTTCCAAAACCGCATCTATGGTGAAATCGCCGATCCTTGGGTCAACTGTAACGCTCACATCTTCAACCTGGCCGGTGGATTCGACGTCAACGAGGATGTGGCCGTCAATCTCAAGTATTACTACCTGATGGCGGCTGAAGACGAAGTATACGGTGGCGAGGACGAAATTGGGCATGAAGTTGACGCCTACCTCGACTACCAGTTCAGCGAAGAGACCACAGCGACCTTGGCCGCTGGCTTTTTCTCCCCGGGCGATGCAGTAAAGAACGTCCTGGGCACCGACGACGAAGCCTTCTTCGTTCGCGGCGGCATCAAGGTTGAGTTCTAACTCGACCTGAATCGCAGGAAACCTCTTGGGGGAGTGTGAAATCACACTCCCCCTTTTCTTTTTGCGTCTTGGCGTGAGAGGCTGGAAGTATCCCTGTCCCCCCTCCCCTCGCGGGAGGGGGCTAGGGGGAGGGGGCGGCCAAGCCCACTCTCTGTCTGAAGCAGAATTTCCAGGGTTTTAGAATTCTCAGAATTCGTCGCAGCGGGGTCGCGTCCCTTTGCGGCTTTGCGTCTTGGCGTGAGAGGCTGGAAGTATCCCTGTCCCCCCTCCCCTCGCGGGAGGGGGCTAGGGGGAGGGGGCGGCGACGCTCACCCTTTGTCTGAAGCAGAATTTCCAGGATCCAGACTCGTTCCCAAGTTTAACTTGGGAACGAGAGAGCAAGCCAACACTGTCCTGCTCAAAATCGAACACAAGACTGCTCAAAAGTAACCAATCCCGAAGATCCTCTAAATGCAGCCACTGTCGGAAGAAATCAGAAAACCAGAATCTAAAACCCTGAGCGGACAGAGCGTTTTTTGTCCTTCCAGCGGGCGGAATCCGCCTCTAATAACCTAAGATATCACTATTTACGACGCCAGACCCGGGCGAAGGGCGTTCCCCGCGACAGCATCCAAAGGTCTGGGCGGCAAGACACAAGCCGGGACTGGGGCCTTGGCACAGGGATTGCGCACTCGGCGTGATTGAATCGAACTCTCGTTACCTTGAAGGAGGCAGAACCAAGCGATGAATCCCGCCGAGATTATCAAGAGTGTTCAGGATCATCAGATCGAGATCGTTGATTTCAAATTTATGGACTTTGTCTCCACGTGGCAGCATTTTTCCGTGCCGGCCAGCGCCTTGGAGGAAAGCAGCTTCGAAGACGGCTTCGGCTTCGACGGTTCCTCCATCCGGGGCTGGCAGGCCATCAACGAGAGCGACATGCTGGTGCTGCCCGACCCCAAGACCGCCTTTGTCGACCCGTTCTGCAAGGTGGCGACCCTGTCGCTGACCTGCACGATTATTGACCCGGTCACCCGCGAGCCTTACAGCCGGGACCCCCGCAATGTCGCTCTGAAAACCGAGGAGTACCTGCGCTCAACCGGCATCGCCGACACCGCCTTTTTCGGGCCTGAGGTGGAGTTCTTCATCTTCGACGATGTCCGCTACGCCAACGCAGCGCACCGGTGCAGCTACATTGTGGACTCGGTCGAAGGCATCTGGAACAGCAGCCGCAAGGAGAACCCCAACCTCCAACATAAACCCCGGCACAAGGAAGGGTACTTTCCGGTGCCGCCGACCGATTCGCTCCAGGACCTGCGCACCGAAATGGTCCTGACGATGCAAAGGTGCGGCATCGACATCGAGGCGCACCACCATGAAGTGGCCACCGCCGGGCAGTGCGAGATTGATATGTTGTTTCGCAACCTGACCCTGGCGGCCGACCAGGTGTTGCTCTACAAGTACATTGTGAAGAACGTCGCCAAGCAGAACGGCAAAACGGCCACCTTTATGCCCAAACCCCTCTACGGCGACAACGGCTCGGGCATGCACACCCATTGCAGTCTATGGAAGGATGATAAACCGCTGTTCGCCGGGAATCAGTATGCCGGCCTGTCGGAGATGGCTCTGTATTTCATCGGGGGCCTCTTGAAGCACGCCGCCAGCATCCTGGCCTTCGCGGCGCCCAGCACGAACAGCTACAAGCGCCTGGTGCCCGGATACGAAGCCCCGGTCAACCTGGCCTATTCCCAGCGGAACCGCAGCGCGGCCATTCGCATCCCGATGTACTCCCCCAGCCCGAAGGCCAAGCGGGTGGAGTTCCGGCCTCCCGACCCGACGGCCAATCCTTACCTGACCTTCTCGGCCATGGTCATGGCGGGCCTGGATGGCGTCCAGAACAAGATTGACCCGGGCGACCCGCTCGATAAGAACATCTATGACCTGCCGCCCGAGGAGCTGGGCGAGATCGAGTGCGTCCCGGCGTCGCTCGAAGCGGCCTTGGAGGCCCTGGCCGCCGACCACGATTATCTCCTCAAGGGAGACGTCTTCACGCAGGACGTGATTGACAAATGGATTGAATACAAGCGAACGGTGGACGTCGAGCCTTTGCGCCTGCGACCTCATCCGTACGAGTTTTACCTGTATTACGATATTTGATCCAGAAGAAGTGGCACGGGCTTCCAGCCCGTGGAGCGTCATGGGCAGGATGCCCATGCTACCCGGTGGCTATGCGAGCCGAGCGTGGCCCGCAGCCACGCACCACACGCGTCCGCCTCGGATCGGCGGACCTACCCCCATTACCAGTGGGCGTGGAGCGATACAGTCTTACAATGGGGGATAAGACCGCGCCGCGGACGAAAGCAGACCGCTTGAAAGCGTTGATCATCGCGGGGGAAGTGGAATGCTCGGGGCGGGAGGCAATCCGCTATTTGGGCAGCTCCTTTTTCTTCTCCTCCGAGTCGAGCTTGTTGTCCGGCTCCGGCTCGCCCTTGACCGATTTCTTGAATTCCTGGATCCCGCTGCCCAGCCCCTTGCCAATCTCCGGCAACCGGGAAGCGCCGAAGATGATCAGCACGATGGCCAACAGCACCAGCATCTCTCCCCAACCCAGTCCTAACATCGGCTTTCTGCCTCCTTCTGTCGGCCTTGGGGCCTGGAAGTGAAAATGTGCTCCATCTTCTTTTGAGTATCCTACGCCCAAGGGGCCGTCCCGTCAAGATCGCCGGCCTTCAAAAGCGGAACCCGAAAGCCACTGGGGCCTTCGGGCCGCCCTCAACAGGTTCGCTGTAAGAATGCAGGAACTACAACTTCACCACATTAACGGCCTGCTTCCCTTTGTCCCCCTCGACAACCTCAAATTGAACCTGCTGATCCTCCTCCAAGGTTCGAAATCCGTCCCCCTGAATGGCCGTGTGATGCACGAAAATATCTTCCGCGCAGCCATCCATGACAATAAACCCATAGCCCTTCTGATTACTGAACCATTTCACTCGTCCGACCGCCACAGCAAATACCCTCCTTCATGTTCAGGTTCTCCAAACCTCCTGAATGTGACTTAAACACATCGGCCAATAGCCTACCGAGTTGCCACTGAATTGTCAAGATTTTTCTACGGTTTGACTTCAAGAATTCTTTCCTATGGCCCAGCGTGTCATCCCGTTCGTTTTTGTCCTTGACGGGCTTTCCCACAGCATACTATGATGCCCGGTCGAGAAGTGGCGCTGAATTCCCGAAGAATAAAGGAGTTAGCCCATGAGACAGCCGGCCTGCCTGATGATGGCCGGCGGGCGAGGGGAGCGCTTCTGGCCCGCCAGCCGGAGCCATCGGCCGAAGCAACTGCTCCGTTTCGGAATGAAAGACCCCCTGGTGGTTCAGACGCTCCGGCGCATAGGCCCCTTGGTGTCCCCTGCCCGCACCCTGGTCATCACGAGCGCCCCCCTGGTGGAGTCGATCGCCGCCTGCCTGCCTGAGCTGAAACCCGAACAAATCCTCGGCGAGCCGGTCGGCCGAAACACCGCGCCCTGTATCGGGGTTGCCGCCGTTTGGATGGCTCAGCACTTCAGCCCCGACTGCGTCATGATCGTTCTGTCGGCCGACCACTACGTCGCCCGGCGCGATGCCTTCCTGGACGCCCTGAGGACAGGGACCGAGGCCGCCGCGCAGGGCCATCTGGTCACCCTCGGCCTGAATCCCACCCGGGCGGAAACCGGCTACGGGTACGTCGAGCTGGGCCGGCCTCTGGACGAAGAAGCCGGGCTGTACCGGGTGGCCCGCTTTCTGGAGAAGCCCGACGCCATCACCGCGCAAAAGTTCCTCGCCGCAGGAAAATACCTCTGGAACGGCGGCATCTTCCTCTGGACCTGCGCCCGCATCCTGGAAGAGATGGAGCGCCACCTACCCTCAATCATGCCCCTGCTGAAGGAGTACCAGGAAGCGCTCAAAGGCGGTCGGCCGGGGCAGGTCCTCGAGCGCATCTACCCCCAGTTCCCCGACATCTCGATTGACTACGCCGTGATGGAGAAAGCCGAGGACATTGTGACGCTCAAGGCAAACATCGGCTGGGATGACCTCGGCAACTGGACGGTGCTCGAACGGCTCCGACAGCCGGACAGCGAGGGCAATGTGGTGCTGGGGCCGTTCGTCGGCGAAGACACGCGGGGGTGCATCATCAGCGCCGACGCGGGCCTGGTCGCGACGCTGGGCGTGAAGAACCTGGTGGTGGTCAAGGATGGGGACGTGGTCCTGGTGATGCCTAAGGACCGAGCGGCCGAGCTGAAGCAGCTGATTGGAAGGCTCAAAGAGGAGCCCAGCTGGGAGAAGTTTTTGTGAGTCCCCCGAGTCGCTCAGAGTTCAACCTTCAGGTTGCAGAGGGGAGCGGACGCAAACTGAAGCTTGAACTCTGAGCGGGAGGATAGTGAGAAATCATCCCGGTAGTAACGACTTCAGTCGTTCTTCTGCAGCATCATCCTGAAACAAGGACTAAAGTCCTTACTACCGCTATGGACAGGGGGAGCGGACGCAAACTGAAGTTTGAACTCTGAGCGGGAGGATGGCGAGAAATCATCCCAATAGTAACGACTTCAGTCGTTCTTCTGCATCATCATCCTGAAACAAGGACTAAAGTCCTTACTACTGCTATGGGGCAAGGACTGAAGTTTTTACTACTGCTTTGACCCTGAGAAGGAGAGAGGCTGATGAACGAGGAGCGCTATCCACCCGAGGGTCCCCTGGAACCTTTGCCGCCCGAAGAGGAAGCGTGGGACGAGGAACAAAGCGGGGGCGAGACCTGGTTGCCACCGTTTGAGGGCACCGCCGAGGAAGCCTTCGCGTCGCCGCCTTCACCGCAAGAACCCCAACCGCAGTTGCCCGGCCCCGGCACGCCTTGGGATCGCCGCAAAGAGCTGGGCTTTCTGGAGGCTTTCGCCGACAGCTGGCGCATGCTGATCTTCCGCCCCTCGCAATTCTTCGGCGAGCTCTCTCCAAGGGGAGGATTCGCCGAGCCGCTGCTGTTCTTCATCATCTTCTGCCTCGTCCTGACGGTCTTCTCCTTCCCGGCGGAACTCTGTGCCAACTACCTCCAGCAGTGGATCGTGCGGGAAAACCTCCCGTGGTACCAGAATCTCCTCAGCCGGGCCGGGGCGTCCGCCGAGCTGCAGCAACTCTATGAAAGCGTCTTACAGCAGCCTGCCAACTGGACCGATATCCTGCTCGGACGGCTGTGCTGCATGGCGACCAATCCTATCATCTGGCTCATCAGTCTCTTTGTCATTGCGGCGATCTATGCCGTCTTCGGGCTGCTGTTCAGCGGGACGATGGACTACGAGATGATCTTTCGAGTCCTGGCGTTCTCGGAGGTCGCCCGCTCGAGCTATATTATCAACCCGATTCCGTTGCTGCGGGAGTTGATCTTTCTCATCCATTGGCTGGTTCTGCTCGCCATCGGCTTCAAGCTCGTCGGGCAGATGCCGACCGGCAAGGCG
>Ga0209164_1003229_pt1 | contig 15706 bp, 10 predicted proteins | sample MTBNYHSulfiMetaG_FD_187458 | JGI IMG/M metagenome (GOLD analysis project Ga0209164, IMG submission 187458) | Enrichment culture microbial communities from rom New York Harbor, USA that are MTBE-degrading - MTBE-NYH (New York Harbor Sulfidogenic)... | ecosystem: Environmental > Aquatic > Marine >...
GCGGCGTAGCAGTATTCCAGGGGGAGGAATGCCTGCCGGCCGAGAACAAGATTCTTCCAGCCCCTATTTTCGATCAGGTACAGGGAGGAGATTCGTACCGCAAGCGCGCAATCATGTTTTCCTTCCGCCAGTTCCCGCAATACATCCTCCTGGGTCTCGGCAAGGGAAATCTGGCCCCCCAGCCCCTTCTCCATCAGGAAGTCGCAGGCCGCATCCCCGCGTTGCACCACGATCCGTTTCCCCGCCAGATCGTCGAGCGCAGCCGGCGGATCGCCCTCGCCCCTGCGCACCACGCTGACGTAATGACTCACCATGTGCGGCTGTGTGAAGTCGAACTTCAGGTCGCGTTCGGGCAGGTAAAACATCCCCTGCATCACATCGACCTTTCCATCTTCCATTTCCCGAACCATTTCCACCCAGGGACCGAGCCGAAAGGTGACATCGAAGCCCATCTCCGCGGCAATGGCGCGTGTCAGTTCCACATTGAACCCGGCGGGTCGTCCCTTTTCGTCCAGGTATTCAAAGGGCGGGTAATTGAGATCACCGCCCACCACGATGGGTCGGTCGGTGGGGATTTCAAGGGCCGCAAACCACTTGGCGTGCAGATGGCGGTAGGTCCCGTCGGCCATGACGATGGAGAGCCCTTCATTGAGAAGGGCCAGGGTATCCCGGTCCCCTTCCCTGACGGCAAAGCAGAAATCCTGGCGGAATCCCTCAATGGGCCGGTCAATGATCCGGAGGTTGGTCAGCCCGGTCTCCTGGATGAGGCGCAGGGCCACGAGCCGCTGGATGACCACGGCGTCGTATTGGCCCTTGGAAAGATCTCGCAGGGCCTCCTCAAAGGTGGTCGTGGAGTGGATCTCGACGCCGCGATCTTCCCTTCGCAGAAACTCCTCGGCATTGTCCCCTTTCATGACCGCGACCTGCCGGCCCCTCAGGTCGCCCAGGTCATGGATGTCCTGGTTATCTTCCCGGACCACGATGGCGCCGTGCAGGGTCATATAGGAAAATGTAAAATCAAACAGGCGTTCCCGTTCCTGGGTTCGGCCCACCAGGGGAAGCGCCTGGATTTCGCCTCGCTCCAGCCAGCCGCGGACCTCCTCCCACGGTCCGGTGCGGAAGGTGACCTCGCGGTTCATGGCCCCCAGGGCCGCCCGCATCAATCCCACTGAAAACCCATCGGCCCGGCCATTCGCATCCACGATGGAAAAGGGCGGATAGTCGATCTCAGAGGCGCTCTGGATCGGCTGGGTCTCTGCTATTGCGGCCAACGGCACAGCCAGCATACACGTCAGAACAAGAGACAGGAAAACGCCCCATGCGGAACGCGGAGTACGGAACCGTTTGAGTAAGGAGCAAGGAACAGGGAGCGTAGAGCACGACTTCATGACCAGATTATAACCATCCATGACTACCCTTGATAATGAATAAGTATTATTGAAGATTGATTTCCAAATACCTCTTCACCTGTTCGACAAAGCGGTCGGGATCGATCGGCTTTTCAATGTATCCCTCGCATCCTGCAGATAGAACGGCCTCCCGGTCCCCGGCCATGGCATAGGAGGTCACCGCCACGATCGGGATCGACTGGGTCTCCAGGGCCTGTTTCAGCCGCCGAGCCACCTCGTGCCCGTCCATTATCGGCAACTGGATATCCAGAAGAATCAGGTCAGGGCGTTCGGAAAGGGCCAAATCGACCCCCTCTTCCCCGTTCCGTGCCTGGACCACGTCATAGCCCTGTTTTTCCAGCAGGAACGTGGTCAGATAGAGGTTCTGTTCATTGTCTTCAACGATCAGGATCTTCTTTTTCATCATCTTTCTTCTCCGGTCTTAACGGGAGCGTGAAGGCAAAGGTCGAGCCTTCCCCAAATTGACTCTCGACCCAGATCCGGCCCCCCAGCAAATCGAGAATCCGCCTGCACACAGACAGACCCAGGCCGGTCCCTTCATATTTTCGGGACGTACCGGTATCGAGCTGCTGGAATGGCTTAAAGAGTTTCCCCATATCCTCTTCTCGAATGCCGATGCCGGTGTCCGTCACGCGAACTTCAACAGCTGAATCCCGTCTTCGGCAGGCGATTTGGACCCCGCCCTTTTCGGTGAATTTGATCGCGTTGTTGGCCAGGTTGATGAGGATCTGCCGAATGCGGCGCTCGTCGCTCACCACCGCATCCACGTCAGGGTCGATCTGCGCAAATAAGGTCAGGCCTTTTTGCTCGGCCAGGGGTCGAAGGGATTCCACCACCTGGTCAATGACCTGAGGCATGCTGAAGTCGTTTTTGGTAATCTCCACCTCGCCTGCCTCGATCTTGGAGATATCCAACACATCGTTGATCAGGTTGAGGAGGTGGTGGGAACTCCCCTTGACCATCTTCAACTGCTTTTTCTGCTCCAGATTCAACGGACCGGCCAGTTCATTGAGGATGATCCCGGTAAACCCGATGATGGAATTGAGGGGGGTGCGCAGTTCGTGGGACATGCTGGCCAGGAAGGCGCTTTTCACGCGGTTGGCCGATTCGGCTGACTCCTTGGCTATCACCAGTTCCCCTTCGATCCTTTTTCGAAGATTGATCTCACGGGCCAGACGATGGTTCCAATACAGGACCGCAGCGAAGATCAGCATCACGGCGAGGATGATTTTCCACAGGAGTTGGTAGTCGAACTTCCGCTCATAGGTCACTGAAATCCAGCGCTTGAAAATGGCGTTGCGATCCTCCTCGCTGATGCTGTTGAGGGCCTTCTGAACGATGTTTGCCAGTATGGGCTGATCTTTGGGCACCGCAACAGAGATCTCATAGCTGTAAGGGGTCTCCCCGGAGACCTTGACGCCGGATATGCCCTCGCGGCCGATGACATGGCTGATGGCCGCGAGGCTGTCGATAAAGGCATAGGCCTTTCGTCGAGTCACCTCAGCGAGCCCCATGGTGACGTCATCCACCAGAAGGAGATCCAGTTCCGGGTGGTTGTCCTTCAGGATGTCGTGGCTGGCGTATCCGTTCACCACCGCAATCTTCTTTCCCCGCAGGTCTTTCATATCGCCGATGTAGGGGGCCCCCTGGCCGGTCACGATCACCATGGGAAACCGGAGGTAGGGGTCGCTGAAGAGGAGAGATGTCGCCCTCTGGGGGGTGCGGGTCGCAGAGAAAAGGATGTCGATCGATCCCTCCCTGACCTCGTTCAGCGTCGTTTGCCATCCCTGGGGTTTCGTCGGTCGAATGTCAATGCCGACGATGGCGTTGAGCTTTTCCATAAAATCCGCCGACATGCCCACCAGGTTCCCCTCCTTGTCCACATATTCGACCGGCGGCCAATCGGGATCATATCCCAGACGCAGGACCGGATGGTCCCTCAGCCAGGCCCGTTCCTGGGGCGTAAGGTCCAGGGAGGTCCTGGCATCCTCCATGACGTCGAGCCACTTTCGATGGATGCCCCGGACCTCCTCACGGGTGATGGAGGCCAGCGCCCGGTCCAAAAGGCCTGCGAGCAGGGGCCAGTCCTTGCGCACGCCGATGCACAGCACAGCCGGTGGCTTTTCCATGCGGCCCATCACTCGAAGGTTGGCCATCAACTCCTTCTCAATCAGGTAGGTCACGGCCGCCCGGTTCCCGGCATAGGCGTCGGCCTCGCCCCTGGACACCGCATCCAGTGCCTCGCTGGTGGACGCGTACTCCCTTGTCTTCACGTCGGGAAAATGGTCGCGGAAATACTGAACGTTGTAATAGCCCCGCTCCAGGGCCACGGTCTTTCCATTCAGGTCCTTTTCGGAGGTGTAATAGGGCCCGTCCCGACGGCCGACAAGGACGTGGGGGATGGTCAGATAGGGAATGGTGAAATGGAAATGGGGCTCCCGGTCTTTCGTCGGGGTGATGTCCATGAGGGCATCCAGTTCCCGGTTTTTCACGCGGTCCAGGTTGTTGTCGAACGGGCCTGCTTCGATAGTCAGAATGCCCCGCAACCGACCATTCAGGGCCTCGACGAAATCCACGCCGATCCCCTGGGGCTTCCCTGTCTCGTCCACGAAATTCATGGGAGGCCAGTCATTCATAATGGCGATGCGCACGTCCGGGTGTTCCCGAAGCCAGGCCTGCTCCGCCTCTGTCAGTTTAAGGAGGAGGGCAGGTTGTGTGACCGCCTCCACGCGGGCGATCTCGGGGATGCTCCAGCGTTGAAAGACGTGCAGACGCTCCTGCTCGGACAGGGAATTGAGGGCCTTGTCGAGGATGGCGGCCAGTTCCGGCCAGTCCTTCCGAACCCCGAAGCGCTCGTCCGAAAACCCCTGGGCATAGAGGGCTGCAAACTTCAGGTTCAGGAATCCTTTTTGGGCAATCAGGTGATGGGCCATGCCCATCCCCAACACGGTGGCATCGGCCCTGCCAATGGAGACCGCCTCAAGGGCCGCTGTCAGGCTATCCACCTCGTATGGCCTGACGGTCGGGAATTCCTCCAGGATCTGGGCGGTCGTAGCGTATCCCTTCACCAGGGCCACGGTCTTGCCGGCAATCTGCTCCCGGCTGCGGATATCATCATTGTCTTTGCGGGTGATGATGTATTGGGCGATGGACAGGTAGGGGCGGGTAAACTCGAACCATTCCCGCCGTTCGGGCCGCAGGACCAGGGTGGCGATGACATCCACCTCCCGTTTCTGGGCCGCGGCATAGAGACGGTCCCATACCCCTTCGGGATAGACCTTGAGTTGTATGCCGGCACGTTTCGCCAACTCACGGGCAACATCCACGGCGATCCCGATGAATTCCCCCTTGTCGTTCTGAAAGCTGTAAGGGGCATAGTCGCCGTCAAATGCGATGGTGATATCAGGGTGCTCTTTAAGCCAGGCCTTCTCCTCCGGCGAGAGTTGAATCATTGGGGCAGCCGCTTCCTCATCAATATCGACCCATTTCCTGAGGATGGCGCTGATTTCTTCTCTATGGAGATCGTCCAGGGCCTTCTGAAGGACGTCTCTTAAAACAGGCCAGTCCTTGCGGACACCGATCGCATTGATGGAACGGGTTTCCCGGATCTTGCCATGGACCTTCAGGTTGGGTATCAGTTCCCGTTCCATGATGTACATGGCCACGGCGCGGTTTCCAACGTAAGCATCTATAATCCCTTTGGAAACGGCATCCAGGGCGTCGCTGGTGGTATCGAACAGATTCACCCTGATCCCGGGATATTTTTCCTGGAGCACGCGTTCAATAAAGAACTGACGTTCCACGCCCACCGCCTTGCCTGTGAGACGGGACAGATCCTCATAATAGGGTGCGTCTTTTCGCGCGATAATGCTGTGGGGAATATTCAGATACGGTTCGGTGAAGTGAAAAACGGCCTCACGATCGGGCCGTGGCGTGATGTCCATCAGGGCATCGATTCGCTTCTCTTTGACCCCCTCCACCATCTCCGTCCAGGGGAGGGGCACGACCTTTAGTCGACCGCCCAACCGAGAGTTGAGCGCCTTGATGAACCCGACGCCGATCCCCTGGGGAACGCCGTCGAGATCCAGATAATCCATGGGAGGCCAGGCCTGATTGACGGCGATGGTGATCTCGGGATGCTCGGCCAGCCAGGCCGCCTCCTGGGCCGTAAGAGAGAGGTCCTGGGCCGAAGGACCGCCCGGGTCATCCCGAGAGGCACGGGGTTGGATTTGGGAGACGACGTCCTGGACTGGACCCGAGGCAACGGCATCACAAACCGGCTGCGACTGAATAACGAACACCGCCAACACGAGGATTGTCAGCGATTGCAGAAAGTGGCGAGAGTCCCGGTTTGTTTTTTGGCTCATAGACCTCACGCAGCAATACGTTTCGATTTGGACGGTGGAATACCCGCTTAAAGCCCGGACTTCTTGCGAGACCATCGCACCCTCTTTCTGTAACGGGTGCTGAGCAGTCCCTTGCTTAAAACCAGGTTAAAGGTGGTGCTGGTTTTCGTGAGTGAGGCCACGCGACGTGTTGAAAAACCCCTTTTCTGACAGGAGAGTATAGAAGAATCGTTTCGGCATGTCAAGATTCGGCCGGGCGATCATCAATTCTCATTTTGCCTTTGGCACTGATGCGACCCGTCTGCAATGGAGCCGTTAGGCCGTGAAAAAAGGCCTGATAGCAACACTACAAACGGGTTAAGAGGCGCCATCGATCGCAAAATGACAATTGCTGCCGGGCGATTGATTGTGTGGGGCACGCCCGGTTGACGCAATAGACGAGGAGGGATTTTGCGGAAGTTAATTGGGTACAGATTGATTGCCCCTGCCGTCGCTATATCAGCCGGCAATAGACCTGCCGTGACGTGCCATCCCGATCATCAACAAGGTCTGGAGAATGGAAAGGCCCGCGAAATACCCGAGCCACAGGGGGATTCCGGCCCACCTGGGATGGATGCTTCCCCAGGACCAGAAGTCAAGGGAGAGAAGAAACACTCCCAGTAGGAGGTAAACATAGGGGTCTGACACCCATTCAGGCATGCCTAACCGGAGCAATCCCTCCCGCCATAAGAGTAACCCGTGTACGACCAAATAGACCAGGAATGTCAAGGCCATGACCGGGACCACGGGCAGGAATCCCCAGGTGGGCGCCGCCTCGAAATAGGAGAGGGTCATCCACCCTTCGCCTGCGAGGATGGACAGGATGGCCGGCAGAGGCCACACTCTTTTAAGATAGAGGCCGAATATAACCGTGGGGAAAAGGACCGCGAGTCCGGTAAAGGTCTGGGTGGCGATCTGTAGGATGGTTGCGGGAGGTCGGTATGCGAGGGAAAGGCCTGCAAGGCTCAGGACAATAACGAAAATCCTGCCTGCCGCATGCCCCATCCAACGTTTTTTTGCAGCGATGGGGAGCATGTCTCTTGTGAAGATGGAACTGAGGGTAAGGAGCTGAGAGTCCATTGTGGACATGAGCGCGGCCAGTCCGCAGGCAATGACCAGCGCGGCCATGACATCTCCCGAGACCAGGGTAATCGCCATGGGGAGGATTCGGTCGGCCTCTTTGCCGACAAGATCCGGAAATGAGAGGTGTCCGAGGACCCCTATGGCAACCGGCATAAAAAAAACAACGGTGCAGATGATGGGATAGAAAATCATCATCCGGTAGATGGTCTTCTCATTTTTTGCCGAGAAAAAACGCTGAAAAAGCTGAGGAAACATAGGATCGCAGAAAAACCAGAGCATGATGAAGCTGAACCAGATGGGGAGGGTGTATCTTCCGGAAGCCCCCGGCCGTGAAAAAAGGCCCGGATGGATGGCCAGGACCTTCTGGTTGGCCTCGGCAAACCCGCCATGGTGGTCGGTTATCAAAAAAAGAGAGACAATGAGCAGGACGACCATGAGCAACCCTTGAAACAGGTCGGTCCAGGCAACCGCCCGCAACCCGCCGCGAAGGGTATAGATGAGGATAATTGCAGTGACGAGGCAACATCCGCCGAAGTATGGAAGCCCCACCAGTTCCTCGAGTGCATACCCTGCGGCCATGGGCTGCAAGGCAAGGTATGGGATGGTGAAAACGACCATAACCAGGGCAAAGAGAAAGGAGAGGAAGGGGCTGTCGTACAATACCCGAATGATTTCCGGTGGGGTCACCGCCCCCCGTTCCCGGCCGACGCGCCAGATTTTTCTCCCGATGATCCAGAAGGTGAGGGCCATGAAGCCTGTCCCAAAGCCCATGATGGGAAAAAAGGCATAGCCGTCCCTGTAGCCCGCCCCCGAGGTGCCGAACACCGTGAACGCGGAGAAATTGGTCGCCACCATGGTGCCGAGCAGGACAAACGTGCCTAACTTCCTGTCCGCCAGAAAATAGGACTCGGGCGATGACTTCCAGCGGGTTCGCGCGAGAAATCCGATGATCAGCACAAAGACAAAATAAGTTGCCAGCACGCCTATCTTGACCGTCATTAGTAAGAACTCCTTCCAAAAGGCGGCGCCCCGGTTTCCCGAGAGCGCCAATAAAAAAAGCCACCCCAAAGTCGGGATGGCTTTTGCCTGGCATAACTTTGTCCAGAACCGGTATTCAGTTTCGGGCTATTTTATTCAATGAGGATGCCCTGTCAAGGAGTTTCTTGCACGATGCCTCGAACGACCCCGATCCTGACTTGCCGGGCGTGCCCTCTTCCACGGAGGGCACTGCATCGGCAAAGGGTGGCTGTGCTTTCTAAGCATGCGCCCCCACAGGAATCCATAAGGGACTCGCGCTAAAATTCATTGACGTCGTCGTCCTCGAAGGGGATGACGTCTTCGGGCTTCGTCTTCTTCCCCTCTTTCAGCGCAAGTCTTGGCGTGCCGGTCCGTTTCTCATGATGGACCGCGGCTCTTGAGGCGGGCCGATGGCTTGTTTGCGGAGAGGCCGTTGCCTTTCGGCCCTCATCTTCGTTTCCGCCGATGACCCGAACCAGATCACCTACAATACTGCGCATCTCTTCGGCCTGGGCGTTCATCTCCTCGGACGCGGAGGCCGACTCCTCGGCATTGGCCGCGTTCTGCTGGGTCACCTTGTCCATTTCCACCACGGCCTGATTGATCTGCTCGATCCCCTTGGCCTGTTCGGTGGATGCCGCCGCGATCTCGTTGACCAGTTCGCCTACCTTTCGAACCCTCACCACCGTCTCGGCAAAGGCCTCGCCGGTCCCGCTCACCACCTTGGAACCCTCCGCCACCTTTTTCACCGTGTCTTCGATAAGACCAGCCGTGTTTTTGGCTGCCTGAGCGGCCCGCAGGGCAAGGTTCCTTACCTCATCGGCCACCACGGCAAACCCGGCCCCGGCCTCTCCGGCCCTCGCCGCCTCCACCGCGGCATTCAGGGCCAGGAGGTTCGTCTGGAAGGCGATTTCATCGATGGTCTTGATGATCTTCTGCGTTTCCTCACTGGCCGTGGAGATCTCTTTCATGGATACAGTCAGCTTTTCCATGGAGGCGTCCGCCTGGCTGATCACCTGATTGGCCTCCTTCATGAGGCTGTCCGCCTCATTGGCATTGGCCGCGTTCTGCTTGGTCATGGAAGACATCTCTTCCAGAGAGGAAGAGGTCTCTTCCAGAGAGGCCGCGGATTCCGATGCCCCTTCGGCCAACGACTGGCTGGCAGCCGATACCTGACTCGCCGCAGACGCCACCTGCTCCGAACCCTCATTCAGCCCGTGGGCCGCGGTCATGATGGGACGGGTGATCCCCCGCGCGAACCAGAGCACGGCCAGGATCGTGGCGGCGAGAAAGATCCCCCCCACGAGCAGGATCATGTTCCGGATGGCACGGGCGGCACCCATGAATTCCTCCGAGGGCTGGGTGACGCCGATACTCCATCCTGTAATCGGTATCGGGGCATACCCGGCGATCTTGTCCTCCCCTTCAAAGTAATAGGAATCCACGCCGGTCTTATGGGCCAGCATACTCGCCATGATGGACTCCATCCCCCTGGTCTTTGCAAGGTTGGTCTCGAGGATATGCTTCTTGTTGGGATGGGCGACGACAAGCCCGGTCTTGTCCACCATAAAGGGATAACCGGTTTGCCCCACCTTGACGGAGATGATGTTGTCGGTCAGGAAATCGGTTTTCAGAAGGGTTGCGACGGCCCCCAGGAACTTTCCATCGCTGGAAAGAATGGGCGCGCACAGGGGGGCTATCGGGAGACCCGTGTTCCTGGATTTGATGACCGTGCCGACATTGGTTTTTCCGCCCTTGGCAGCAATGAAGTAATCACGATCGCCTACCTTGATCCCCTTTTCGGTCCCGCCGGAGGTATCCGTGAAAAGCGCCCCGGAGGCATCGGTAACCAGAATCGACTCAAAGCCACCTCCCACCTTTTTCATGGTTGCCATGAGCATCGCATGGAGCCGGGCGATCTCATCGGCAGCCTCTTTTGTACCTGATGCGGCCACCTTGGCCGCCGCCTCCCTCGTCTCGGGTGCAATGGCTATGTTTTCAATAAATTTCAACTCTTCCAGCAAAACAAGCTGTGTCATGTTAGCCAGATCCCTGGCGATGTTGACAGCCTGATCCTTTGCCAGTGCTTCGAGCGAACTGGATGCCTTGGTCACCGCAAAAACCCCTATCACCATCAGCGGGATCAGGACCACCCCAATGCCGCCTGCAACCAGTTTAAACCCAAGTGATCTTTTCTTCATCTCTTTACTCCTTTTATTTTACATTTGTATGATAAAATTAGGGCAGGTTTCGCCCCACCATAAAAAACTGTTTGCCGAACAAGGGACTCACAAATGGCTCACGCCTGAATTCCAGAATTGCCTGCGTAACGGAACCCGCCGGTAGGTTTAAATCGGAGAACATGGAGCCCTGGTTCCCACCGGCGCCGCCACAAAGAAGATATGTCTCGGGAGGCCGCCCAGATCCTCGAAGTAATCGGCGGCCTGCCAGGCATACGGAACAACATCTGATTTTGACGCCTCTTTCCCTTTATAGACCTGCGGAAAGCCCTCGAAATCACCGGCCACGAGAAGATCTGCCAGAACGGGACGCTGATCCGGATAGAAAGGCGCCCACTGGCGGTCCGTGCCGATCATCTCCCTGGCTGAAAAACCTGTCAGCAACTCGCATGCCCGGTTCCAGCAGGTAATTCTGTGATCCAGCCCGATGGCAAATTGCGCGATGGGCGTACAATCCAAAACATTCAACATCGGTTTCTCTCTCTTTCAGTCGGAATGGGGGACATGGTTGACGTCGCCTGAGCCCGTCATTAACTTTATGCAAAAAGTGAGCCCATTTTGCCCCTTTCCAGGCCTGTATCGGATAATACTATCGATATCGAATGGATACCATGGCCCGGGCACGGCGTGCCCCCGGATCGATCCGTCAGAGAATTTGCCCTCCGGAACCCTGCTTGACGATGGCTGAATGGACGGATCTTTTTTTCTGAACTTGGTTGCCTTTTTCTGCTATAAAAAAGCCAAGGGAGATCGGACATGGGCAGGGCAATAAAAAAGCAGCAATTCTGCGGTCGGGAATTCACCCCGGAAGAGGTGTCTCTGATCAAGGAGGTGGTCGAGACCTGCAACGGGATCAGCCGGACGGAACTGGCCTACACCGTGTGCGAGTTGCTGGACTGGAAGCGTGCCAACACCCGGCTCAAGGCCCGCGAGTGCCTTGATCTCCTGGAACGGCTGGAAGACCAGGGGGTCCTGAAGCTCCCCGGAAAGAAAGAATATCATCCTCGAAAGCCTGTTACGGAGATGATGCCCGTTGAACAGGAGCGCCCCTGGGCCGACCTCACAGGGAGCGTGGAGGCATTTACTCCGGTGGAGATAGAATTGGTAAAAACCCCGGAGCAACGGCGCCTGTTCCGGGAACTTGTCGCCCAATACCACTACCTGGGATATGCCATGCCCTACGGCGCACGGCTCCAGTACCTGGCCTACGTGACCTGGCCTCGGCGCTTGGTGGCGGCGTGCATCCAGTTTTCGAGCCCCGCATGGCGAATGAAGGTCCGGGATCAATGGATCGGCTGGGACGATGCGACCCGGGGGCGTCGGCTTCAGCATGTGGTCAACAACAGCCGGTTTCTGGTCTTGCCGCAAATCCGGAACCTGGCGAGCACACTCCTCTCCGCCGTGCTGAAACGGCTCCCCTCGGATTGGGAGAAAGCATATGCCCAGGCCCCCTATCTGGTGGAGACCCTGGTAGATCGGTCGCGGTTTGACGGCGGGTGTTATCGTGCGGCCAACTGGATCGTTTTGGGAGAAACCACCGGCAGGGGCCGGATGGATTCTAACCACGAGCGTCGCGAAGACCGCGTCAAGACCGTCATGGTCTATCCCCTGGTCAAAAACGCCAGGCGTCGGCTCAGGGAAATGGAAATTGAAAAATAGCACCGTACAGGTTGCAGCAAAAGCAGCGCGGTTTCACTGGGCCTGGATCATCTTAGGGACCTGCTTTTTCAACGTTTTTATCAATTATTCGATCCGCCTCGGTTATAGCGTCGTCCTTCCGGAAATGATCGAGGACCTCGGTTTCAGCCGTACGGCCGGGGGCTCCATATACAATGCCTACTTCCTTTCGTATATAGCCTTGACCCCCCTGGCCGGGTATCTCACGGATCGCTTCGGCGCCCGGTGGGTGATTTTCGCCTGCGCGGGCATCCTCGGGGCGGGGGTCCTGTTGCTGGGCAGCATCCATTCTTTCTGGATGGCATGCACGGCCTTCGCCGTTGTGGGCCTTGGAAGCGCGGGCATGTGGACGCCGGTCATCACGGTGCTCCAGCGCTGGTTCGCCCCGAACCGGAGGGGAATGGCCCTCGGCATCCTTTCTACCGGTTATGGCCTCGGTTTTGCCACCATGGGAATCGCCTTTCCCTGGATCGTGAACCAGTGGAGCTGGCGCTATGCCTGGTATTTCCTGGGGGCCGGGGCATTGACCATTGTCCTGGCAAACGGCTTCCTCCTTCGAAGTGACCCGGAGTCGGCAGGGTATGAACCGTGGGGGCAGAAATCGACCGGAATCAAACGGGCGCCGGTAATACCCTCTCGGCCTCAAGAAATGCCCTTCTCCACGCTCTTCAGGGCCCGCACATTCTGGCTCGTGGGGCTCTCCTATTTTGCCATTTCATACAGCCTGTACGGGATCACCACTTTCATGGTGGATTATGCCGGCACAGAGCTCGGTCTGCCGTTTGAAAAGGCGGGTCTCCTCGCGACGGTCCACGGGACATGCCAGATAATCGGCGTATTAACGGTCCTTCCCATGTCGGATTATATAGGCCGAAGAAGAATGCTGATCATTTCCAATACGTTCATTACCGCGTGCATCGCCGGGATCATTTTGAGTGGAAACTCGTGGGCTATGCTCTACCTGTTTGTTGGGATCATGGCCGTTTTTTACGGCGCCACCTTTCCCATGTACGGGGCCTGCGCCGGCGATTTTTTTCCAAGAGAGATGATGGGCACGGTGATCGGCGTGTGGACGCCTTTTTACGGCCTCGGGGCGATTTCAGTCCACTGGGTGAGCGGACTGCTGCGTGATGCCACCGGATCCTATGATGGGCCTTTCATGATCAATGTGGCCATGGCAGCCGTCGGCGGCGTGCTCATGTGTCTGGTCAGGGATGAACGAGCCCATGGCGCATAGCTGCTGGCTGATAGGTGAGGGCTGCGGGGGAAGAGATGCTATCCGACATTCTGGCCCAAGCGCATTTCACGCATGGCCGACCGCTCGATAGCCAGACAGGCCAGCTTCCCAAGACTCTTGAGAAAATTGATTTCGTCGTGGGTCGGGACCTTTTTGGAAGCGAAGTAGATCCTCAGGATGGCATATGTGGTCTCGTTTACCGTAAAGGGAATGCCGATCACCGCGGCCAGGCCTTCGCTTTTGGCGGCTTCCCGGTTCTGAATCCGGGGGTCTTTGTCAAAATCGTTGATCAGGATGATGTCCCCCTGCATGATCTCGGTGATGCTCTTCCCGGAATCGATGGCCCCTGAGTTGAGATATCTTTTGCTGAGACCATAAGCTGAAACCACCTTGAGATGAAAGGTCCCATGTTCCAGGACACGAAGGGTGCTCCCTTTTGCGCCGGTCAGCTCCGCTGCGAGGGAGACAATGAAGTGAAGGACATCGCTCAGTTCCTCTTCGTCCTGGTAAATAACATCGATCACCCTGCTTAAAGCGAAGGAAGAGATATCTAAAAAGCTCTCTGCCATAGTGGCACTCCTGCATTCCTGCGGTTTCGGGTCACGGCCGGTGCGACAACCGGCCGGTTCGTTCTTGCTACTCTGTCACACTTCCATCTTCCATGCAACTATTAAGTTGATGCTGGATACTGGATGGCAGGATGCGTGGATGGCAGGATGGGCGGGTGCTTTCAGCCTTGAGCCTTTGCCTCCTCGCTCGTTGCTGTTTTCTTGTTAAACCGCTTCTTCCCTTGCGCCTTGCACCTTTACCGTATTGACCGCCAAGGGTTTTATGTGATAACAATTAAAGATAAACGGCGAAGCCAACCGGGAATGAAAAACCCAATGAACCCAAACAACTCTACAAAACCGGGAAACACACCCCACGACCTGGAGGCCCATGCCTGAAGCGTCTCGACATATCCTCCCCAGGCGCTCCGGAGCAGCCGTCTTCAGGCTCACAAGCGTTGTTCTCCTCCTTTGTCTGGGCCCTGTCCTGACGGCCTTGGCCGAACGTCCCCTCCCCAAACCGAATGGCCTGGTCAATGACTTTGCCCGGGTGATTTCCCCCGCATACACGGAAAAAATAGGCGCTGTCACCGGGGAACTGCTCCAGAAAACCGGCATCCCCGTGGTGGTCGTCACCATGCCCGACATTGGAGGGGCAGAGTATAACGACTATGCAAACCGTTTGTACACTGCCTGGGGGATCGGGAAAAAGGGGGAAGACAAGGGCGTCCTGATCTTTGTGACCGTCAAGGAGAGAAAAATGCGGATCGAGACCGGGTACGGCGTGGAGGGCATTCTCCCTGACGGCCGAGTCGGCGAGATTCGAGACCAGTACATGGTGCCGTACCTCAAGGAGGATAAATTCGGCGAGGGTCTGTTTGCAGGCGCCTCGGCCGTTTCACATATCATTGCGAAAGATGCAGGGGTCGAGTTGACGGGTCGAATGCCTGAAAAGCCGGCAGGGAAAAAGGGCTCCGGGTTCTCCATGCTTCCGATCCTGATCATCTTTTTTGTAGTTATGGCCATATCGAGGCGCCGAGGCGGTTCCTGGCTCTTTTTTCTCCCCCTTCTCTTTGGCGCAGGCGGCGGGCATGGGACCCGTTATGGCGGATCGGGAGGAAGCTTTGGGGGATTCGGCGGCGGGTTCGGGGGCTTTGGCGGAGGCATGAGCGGCGGCGGGGGCGCAGGCGGGAGCTTTTGAACCGGGCCTTTACAGCAAAGGCTTGAAGGAGCGGATATGGGAAGGCATACACAGGATCCAAAGACCATATTTTCAGAGGTGACGGCTGACTACCAGGCGCTTTTTGGGGAGGATCTTGTCGGCATCATTCTCTATGGGAGTGCGGCCGGTAAGGATTTTCAGCCCGGATCATCGGACATCAATTTTATGGTGGTGCTGACGGAAAACGGCATCGAACACATTGACCGTTCATTCGGGGCCGTGGCCAAATGGCGCAAGCGAGGCGTGGCCCTGCCGCTCTTCCTGACCGAAGCGTATGTGAAAAGCTCTATAGACGTATTCCCCATCGAGTATCTCGGTTTTCAGCGCAATCATGTGCAGGTTTTCGGTAAGGAGATCCTCGACGACCTGGAATTCAGACCGGCATTCCTCCGGCTCCAATGTGAGCGGGAGATCAAGGGGAAGCTGCTCCTTTTGCGCGAGGCCTTTATGGAAAGCAACGGAAAGGGAAAGGCCTTGAAGGTCGTGATCCAGGAGGCCCTTCCGGCCTTGATCGCCATTTTTGAGGGGCTTCTTCACCTCAAGGGGATTGCCCTGCGCGGAACCAAGCGGGAGATTATCCGGGCCGCAGCAGGTGCTTTTGCGATCGAGGCGGGCGTCTTTGAAGGGATCCTCGACATTCGGGAAGGGAGATCCGCGCTTCGGGATAAAGGGGTGGTTGCGCTCTTTAAGGGATGTCTCAAAGAAATGCAACGGCTTTCGAGCATAATAGATTCATTCAGTTAGAGTCTTTGTCTGTAACTTCTCTGCAACGTGCGAAGAAGTTTGCCCGTGGGGGTCTCTGCTTCCCGCCCAGGAGGCGGGACAAAAACCGAATACAGCTCCTGGGGACGGCAGCAGGGCTTTACAATACAGTCTGTTCCAGCCCCA
>Ga0209164_1003235_pt1 | contig 15694 bp, 14 predicted proteins | sample MTBNYHSulfiMetaG_FD_187458 | JGI IMG/M metagenome (GOLD analysis project Ga0209164, IMG submission 187458) | Enrichment culture microbial communities from rom New York Harbor, USA that are MTBE-degrading - MTBE-NYH (New York Harbor Sulfidogenic)... | ecosystem: Environmental > Aquatic > Marine >...
AACATATATGAAGAATTATCAGGGTGGCGCCATAACCCCGATCATGAGATGGCTCCATAGTGCGATCACGGGGTGGCTCCATAACCCCGATCATCAAGTGGCTCCATAGTGCGATCATGGAATGGCTCCATGGTGGCGATCATTAACAATACCAAAATGGAAGGCAAAAAGCAAGCAAAAAATGAGCATATTTACAATTATTTCAATCGGTTAATTCACTTTTATTTTTTACGAGACCATCAAATTTAGTTCACAAAACATATTTCATATTTCATGAAATAACTGTTGACAACATCTTATAGTGTGGTATATACTTACTTCTAATAGGGGAAAATCCGTATGGCCATTATAAAACGTGAAATTCTTAGCAGTCAGGTATTAGAAGCCCTAAAGGAAATGATTGCAAACCACCGCTTCAAGCCTGGAACCCGAGTCAATGTGGAGCAACTGGCCAAAGAGTTTGGTGTCAGTCGAACCCCTGTTTGGGAGGCTGTAAGGCGTCTGGAGCAGGAAGGTCTTGTTGTTAACATCCCTAATCGGGGAGTGTTCATGGCTGTACTTACTCCTGAAATGGCCATAGACCTCTATGAAGTCCGGGCTGTTCTTGAAGACCTTTCTGGGAGGCTGGCCGCCCAAAAGATCAAGACTCAGACCCTTAAAGAAATGGAAATATGTCTTGAAAACCAAAGGATAGTGATCGAAAAACAGGATCTTATCGGCTATTCGCGATTGGATTTCGAGTTTCATGCTGCAGTGTATCAGAGTTGCGGCAACCAATATTTGCAGGAATTTTTGCAGGCTATCAAAAACAAGATGCGCCCAATTTTGATGCACATTGAACCGATCCTTCCCAGACTGTACCAGGATCACCAGAGAATTCTTGAGGCCTTGAAAGCCAGAGACCCGAAAAAAGCTGGAACGGTTCTTCGTGAGCACAGCGAGAAGATGATCAAACAGATTAAAAAGACCATCCAAAGTAAGAGTTGGGTGCAAAAGGCTAACCTAATCAATTTAAGGGATCATAGTGTAAACGGATCTTAATTTAACCGTCTGCCTTTTATAGGATCAAGTGAGGGCGGGCAAGGAGAAGTGGTTCTCTGTTGTGCATGATCATTCACGCTCAACCCTTAGAAAGAGGCGGCTCGGTACCAGGTTAACAGATAGGTTTTCCTGGAATAGGGAGCATGTTGCAGTTACACAACCTAAACAAAGCAAAAGGAGGGAAGGCATGGGAAAAAAGAGCAGGATTTTTTTTGTGTTCATCTTGGTTGGTTTGTTCATGTACAGTCTATTAATTCTGGCAGATGCAAGTGCTGAGTCACCCAAGTCTGTCAAGGCGGGACTGATGTTCGGCATGACTGGTGCTGCCTCCCCTGTTGGGCCTGTTCAGCTTGACGGGGCCAAACTCGCGATTAAGGAGATTAATGAGGCCGGCGGGGTGAATATTGGCGGTAAGAAGGTGCCGCTTGAATTTCAAGCAAGGGATGACGAAACTAAGGTCGATGTAGCCATTCGGAGGTTCAGAGAACTTGTAAACGATGAAAAGGTAGATTTTGTCGTTGGATCAACTTTTGCGTCGATCGCTGGTGCACTCAACGAGGAAACTAAAAAGTTGCCTATAGCATATTTCCCAGTGAACGTTGCGCCAATAACCATTTTCCCAAAGAAGGAAATGGCACCAACAACCTATTGTGCCCATGGAAATGACTACTCAATTGGTTTCGCTGGAGCAGCTTACATTGTTAACAACCTGGGCTACAAGAATGTGTTCTTTTTTGCACCTGCTTACGGTTTTGGAAGGAACCAGTGGGCGGGAGCGAAGGATGCATTAGATAAATACGGAGCAAAATACGAGTACATGGAAGCCCCTGTCGGAACAGCAGATTACACGTCATATTTGCTGAAGATCGCAGAGAAGAAACCTGATATCGTCATGCTGGCTCACTGGGGAACCGATGCTATTAATGTATTAAAACAAACCTACGAGGTTGGTCTCAAAAAGAAGACGAAGATATGGTTCAACTGGATGACCAACGTTTTTGGAAGTGGTGTTCCCCCAGAGGCGATAGAGGGGGTTCACTCTTTAATGTCTTTCTACTACAACATGCAAGGATTTGATGACCCGACCATCGTAACGGCTGCGAAGGCTTTCACTGAGAAATTCGGAAAAGAATATAACTATCCGCCAGATCCTTATTCAGCAGCAGCTTATATCGGTGTTAAGGAAGCGGTCAGAGCTATAGAAGTTGCCCAGTCCACCGATGCTAAGGCCATAGCTGGGGCACTGAAGACCCATCCCAAGTTCGATTCTATCCGAGGGCCTGCGGTGTGGAGAGATGATCATCAGCCTCTGTATAAGTACGGTGCTTTTGTTGTGGTCGGAAAAGGCGCTAATGAAAGGGAGGACAAGAAATGGGATATCGTTAAGATCGTAGGCGCCTATACGGGGGATGACTATATACCGCCGGTCTCCACTTTTGGATATTAATATTCCTAAGAGCGATCGTGTTGTTCAATAGCAATGTATTTCCTGCGCTGAGTTTCTCAGGCCGCTTCCTGGCCTGAGAACCGCCCAGGGAACAGAAAGTGCCCTCCGCTTTGACGGAGAAACCTAAGGATATTTGCCCTGAATATTGAAACGGTGACAACGGAAATACCATGACACTACCTGTGATCTTGGAAACCAAAGGTCTCATAAAACGGTTCGACGGTCTAAAGGCTGTTGACAGCGTTAACTTTCAGATTGGCGAGATGGAAAGTGTGGGAATTATCGGGCCGAACGGGGCAGGAAAGACGACATTCTTTAACTTGCTCACAGGCTTATTTCCGGCAACCAACGGGAGCATCTATTACTATCAAAGAGGAAAGAGAGACATAACAGATGTACCTGCCCACAAACGCGTTCAATTGGGTCTGATCAGGACGTTCCAACTTGTTTCCGTGTTCAATTCCCTTAGCGTTCTGGACAATCTCGTCTTGGCAACTATTCGATTCAGCGATAATTTTGAACGTAAGAGACTATTTTTTTTTAGAGATCGATTTCGGCCTGAAATTGCGGAGAAATGCTTGAGAGCCCTGAGCGTCTTGGCTATTGATAACAAGGCCGGGCTGATGACGAGCCAACTGTCTTATGGTGATAAGCGAAAACTGGAAATCGCCATTGCATTATCCCTTGAACCCAAGGTGCTGCTTCTTGACGAGCCGTTCGCAGGTTTAAGCGATGGGGAAATTGAAGAGGTCTTAGCCATCATAAGTAGAATAAGCAAAAAGTTCGCGCTGGTAATTATCGAACACAAAATTTCACGAATTGTAGAGCTTGTTGAGAGATTATGCGTTATGCACGAAGGGAGAATAATTGCGAACGGCATTCCGAACGAAGTGCTATCTGACTCCTTAGTTCGAGAGGTCTATTGGGGCAAGGAGGTCTTGTAATGCGCTTACAGGTAGAAGGTGTCAATGTGGCCTACGGGCATGCAAAAGTTTTGCACAATGTCTCCCTCCAGATCAAACAAGGTGAGCAGGTATTTATTGTTGGTAGAAACGGGGCCGGAAAGACGACTCTACTTAAAACAATAGCAGGATTTTTGACGCCTACGAAAGGCTCGATATCTTTTGACGGCCAGGAGATCACACGAATGCCTCCGGAGAAGATATCGCTTATGGGTATAAGGTATATTTTCCAGGACAAACGGGTTTTTACTAAGCTCACAGTGAGGGAAAATCTTGAAATCGCAGCATATCCGACGGGAGAAAGCATCTCAGACGCTATCGATAAGGTCGTAAGAATTTATCCCAGGATCAAGGATTTTTTGGGCGCAAAGGCGGGGAGCTTGAGCGGAGGGCAAAGGCAGATTTTACTTATCGGCCGAGCGACTATTGGAAAACCTCGAATCCTTTTGATTGACGAGCCCACGGAGGGATTGGCGGCTGGCGTAATTAACGATATTTTCGTATTACTGGGAAAAATGAAAGGAAAAACCTCCATGTTGATTGTAGAACAGAATATCCCTATCCTGAAGAAACTTGCTGACCGGGTATATATTATGAAGGAAGGGAATCTGTTCAAAGAAATCACCCAAAAAGATGAGATAGAATCAACCGAAGAATTGGAAAAGTATTTATAGACATGAATGTGAAAAGGAAAGGAGTCTAATCATGAGCAGTGGGAAAATAGAGGCATCCAAGGCTGCCATCGTGCTTATCGAGCCTCAGTATGATTTTTTGAAGCCCGGAGGTACGATGTACCAGTATATTAAGGAACAGCTTGCCGAAAGAAAAGTGATCGAAAACCTTCAAAGGCTTTTGGAGGGAGCTAGGAGCAAAGGAGTAAAGATTTTTTATGTTCCTTTTCACGCTTTTGAAGAGGGTTTTCCAGAGTTAAAGAAGGGAGGACCCGCATGTGAAGGATTGCGAGGGCTTGAAATGGAGATGAAAGCTGACTGGGGTAAGGGTGCCTGGTTGAAAGGTACTCCCGGGCCGAAAATCATCGAGGAATTGACCCCAAAAAAGGGTGATATCTTGGTGGAGGGAAAGTTAACCCTCGATGCATTTCATTCCACGGCAATCGACTATCTGCTCCGGGCAAATCAAATCGAGTGGGTCGCTTTTACCGGTTTCCACACCAACTGGTGCGTTGAATCGAGCGCAAGATCAGCTTATGACAAAGGGTACAGGGTGATCGTCGTGGCTGACTGCACGGGTACCGACACACAAATCGAGCAGGACTACGCAGAGAAGTTTATTTTTCCCAAAATTGGTTTCGTGATGAATCACCAGGAATTCCTATCAAGAGTTGGCTAATTCAATAAGGCCATGTCCCGGGAGGTATGTCCTCCTTGGAAATTAATTTAGTACAAGACCAGAGTCTGCCTAATGAAGATGATAGACGTTATCCAGTACAAAGGAAATGGTGGGGGGGTCAATAGCCTTGTAGCGGTAGTTTTGATCGCCTTTGGCTTCTTGATTCTGATACCCATCATCGGGGTGCAACGAACAACGGATTTCATCATATTTTGCATATATGTGCTTGGCTACTCGATTCTCTACGGGTATATGGGAAGACTTTCCTTCGGGCATATGTTGTATTTTGGGACAGGGGCTTACGCAACAACCCTTTTTACAGTATATTTTTCGGAGAACCCATTTCTGGCCTTGTCCTTTGGGATTGTTGCAGGTGCAATGGTTGGCCTGCTTCTCGGTCCAATTATTATCAGGACGACAGGAGCCTGTTTCGCTCTCATAAATCTTGCCTTCAATCAGGTGGGATATTTTTTTGCGCTTGTCGCCTTTCCCGAGTACACGGGAGGGGAAGACGGGAAATCTGCGGCGTTTTCACAGATCGGTTTTATTGATTTTAGTAACAGAATTGTCATGTTTGCATTTGCCTTAGTTTTCCTAATTAGTATTTTTTATGTTCTGAAAAAGCTAACTGAGTCATCTTATGGCGTTTTGATCAAGTCTATTAAAGAAGATGAAGGGAGAGTTAAATTTCTAGGATATAACACAAGTACCTACAAAATTATCACTTTTGTCATTTCGACGACAGTCACCGCCTTTGCTGGATCTGTGACCATTTTGAATTACGGATACATGACGACCGGGTTTATCGATCCCGTAAGAAATGTCGAAGTAATATTTGCAACCCTTATTGGTGGGCCGGAAAGCCTATATGGCGCGATTATAGGTGGCGTCTCTTATATGATCATCTCCAACTTCCTTGCCATCTATATTCCAAGATGGGAGATGTTTTTGGGGATAGCGCTTCTGCTAATAGTGTTCCGATTCAGAAAGGGTGTCTGGGGGTTCATAAGTGAAGTGGTTAACCGAAAAATAAGCGCATCAGGGTAAGAAAAAGATGATCCCTATAAATTCCATTGCTTATGGCCTTACCTTAGGTGGGATTCTTTATATCATTTCTATAGGGCTCTCATTAACCTTCGGGACTATGAGAATCGTGAACTTTGCCCACCCCGTGGCCTATACGCTCGGGGCCTATTTTCTTATTACGCTGCTGCCTCTTATAGGCCATAATTTTTTTGTAGGTGCTGTAATCGCCGTATTAGCAGTCATTCCCGTAGGCTTTATAATCGAGAGATTCGTCATAAGAAAGCTTTATGGCGTCTCGATTGATTATGCCATCATCGCTACATATGCTGTATTCCTGATCGGAATAGACAGCATCAAGTGGATATGGGGAACGACTCCTATTCCGCTTAGTGACCCTATCGGCAAAGATATCGTCATCTCCTCAGTTACGCTGCCTCTTTACAGGGTAATTGTTATTTTTGTGTCTTTGACTATTTACGCCTTGCTTTGGATCTTTTTCAAGAAAAGTATGGCTGGCAAAATCGTTATCGCATCCTTGGAAGACAAAGAGGCCGTCAGGAGCCTGGGGATCAATGTGGAGAAATACTTTTCTTTTGTATTTGTTCTCGGCAGCTTTTTGGCAGGGATCGGAGGGGTTCTGTACGCCCCTATTACCTCCGTTCATCCGTATATGGGCTTCATGCTACTGCTAATAAGTTTTGCTGTCGTGATCGTCGGAGGCCTGGGGAACATTCAAGGGACATTTGTTTCTTCCTTTGCCCTGGGAATGGTCATGGCCATTACAGGATGGTACTGGCCTCCAGCTTCAGAAGCGATGGTCTTTGTGGTCATGGCAGTTGTGCTCATCTTTAAACCCATAGAAGTGTAAAAAGCTGACCCCATATGGACCGGCATTGATAGAGGCCCAGAGGACATGAGTTACCTCCGGTCCTGAGGTGATTATCTCCTAAGTACAAGAAAAAACAGCAGTCAGCGTGCTTTTATCACTCAGCTTTCATATGCACTGAAGTTTTTTAATTCAAACCTAAACACTGTCAAAACTTACTACTCGAATTGTTTGTGTAGCAAACTCATTGCGTTGGATTTTAAATAGCTCAAACGATAGTGGAATTCTGGCAGAGCCGATTTTCTCCTATAGCAGTACCTGGCCCGAAGGACCATATTTTCTAAGCCCGATTAAAACGATGAAAAATATTGAAACATCTTAAATAAGGAGGAGCAAGATGGATTTCAAAGATGTTGAAAAAGTTAAAGTGACGGAAGGATTCGACTTCCTATTATTACCTCGACCCGTTGTGCTTCTGACTTGCCTGGACACTGAAGGAAAACCGAACATCATCACAATTGGGTGGTCCGCCCCTGTTTCACACAACCCCCTGATCGTAGCGGTTGCTATCTCACCGAAACGATATTCTCACGGTTTGATTGACCTTAGCAGGGAGTTTGTCGTGAATATTCCGGATATTGCACTGGCCGAGATGTCAAACTGGTGTGGCCGAAAGTCTGGTAGGAAATTTGATAAATTTGCTGAGACAGGCTGGACGGCTGTGCCGGGTAAAACAATCAAAACGCCTCACATCGCAGAGTGCTATGTTCATTTGGAATGCAAAGTTGTGCAGCAGGTAATTACTGGTGATCATACGACTTTCTTCGGAGAAGTTGTTGACGCCTATGCTGCGAAAGGTGTCTTCCTCAAGGCTAGGCAGGGAGGACCTCCCGCATACTATTTTGACCCCAAGCAAATCAAGACGTTACAGCATTTGGGGGGAGATATGTATGTGGCCAATGAGGATCATTATCATGAGTTTGAAGTCACCGGTGTTATAGATGTCTAACCATAGCTTTAAGAAATAAGGAGTACAGACCATGTTGCTGAAGCCAGAAATCGAAAAACAAGAGTGGGGGGATCTCATTGTCTTCTTGAACAAGAAGTATCGCGGGGATGCGTTTATAGAGGCTGGCGTTTTCAAGTGTGACCCTGGGAAGAGTTTACAGCTTCACACCCATGAAGGAGGAGATGAGTATTGCTGGGTCTTTGACGGGATTGGCGTTTTTTACATTGATGGCGAAGAATATGAGGTCAAAACCGGAGAGGTCATTAAAATTCCTAAGGATCTCAAACACAAGTCCTTTCCAAAAGGTGATAAGGCGTTCAGCAGCTTCTTTGTCGTGTGCCCGTAATCGGTTGGAGTGGCGATGCAAGGCATGTTGCAGAGAATACTTAATGTTCAGCTCGATAAGCGCCTGATTGGTGAAGAGATGCTGCCGTCACAGTGGCATCGTGAGACCATTGGGGGCCTAGGTTTAGCGATGCGCTATCTTTTAGAAGACCTTGAGCTGAAAAAGCCTATCCTCAAAGATCCGATTATAGTGATGACAGGCCCTTTGACCGGGACTCCCTTGCCGGGAACGTCTAGAGCAATCGTGGTCTCCTACCGAAAGGATACGCGTTTGCTTAGAATCACTTCAATTGGTGGGAAGTTCCCTGCTTTCCTAAAACTGGCCGGCTTTGATGGCCTTGTCATCAGCGGGATGGCCAGTTCGCCAGCGCGACTGCTCGTAAGAAAAAAGGAAAGCAGGATAGTGGATGCTGCAACTCTGTGGGGCAAAGATGTAATCGCCACTGAAATGGACGTTTACGAAGAAGGAAGGGATATTGCCACATTGGCCATCGGTCCGGCAGGCGAAAACGGCAACCCGTATGCCACGGTCGTCACTGACCGCTTCTTGAATCGAGGCGCCGGCTCTGGATCTGATTTTGGTATCAAGAAGTTGAAACACATTTCGGTTGAGGCTGATGGTGCATTAGAGATCTTTCCAGGGGTAGAAAAGGATTCCTTTTTCCCATCGGAGAAAATGAATTCCTGTGTAAGGCGCTTCGATACGGGCGAGATGCTGCGCTCATGTTTTGGGTGCGTGAAATGCTGCTGGAAATATGATCCTGAAGATGGCTTTGTGTTACTGCAAAATGACTTGGAGGAGGTGGCAACCATATTGTCCGGTCTATCAGCTGAAAACAGAGCTAAATATTACAAGCAGTGCTCAAGGCTTGGGATCGACTTTTATACACTTGCGCACGCAATGAGGGATAGAGTTGCAAATAAACATTTTGAGGATTTCTTTTCGCGAGTCACTTCATCAAAAGAGGCTTGCGGCGACGATTGTATAAATTCCCGTTCATGGGAGGTGGCACAGCTCATGATACATGGCTGGTATAGTGATATTGATTTTGACGGTGTGGTTTCCATTCAGGAATTGGTTGATAGAGAGAATGCTGTAATGATAAAGAACTGTATGCCTCTTTGCGAGCGCTTGAGCATGGCTCTTGACACTCATACAGAGTTTTTGGCTTCGGTTTGCGGACTCGATTCTGGTCGCCAAGAATTTCTAAAGATGGGGGAGAGATTGGTACGTCAAGTTTTAACTTTTTATCGTGATCTTGGTTATGGAGAAATGGCATTTGTAAATCACATGGTTTGTAAAAAATATTTTCCGAAGGCTTTTGTTGAGCAGCCTAAGACTTATCTTAAGTTAAGAGATTTGACTGAGAAGGGATATCCGGGCGGCGCGAACTGAGGGATCGTCTGGAATAAACTGTATAATTGGTACCTGAAACTGGTACCCTGAACCCTAAAATTCGAAGCCCTACGACTTCGCTGCTATTTTCAAACTATTATGATTTATGCACGAAGCAGGTGCAGATTCGGTGGGTAGAAATCTCTATTTTTCCTGAGACTGAGCCAATAAAAGATGTCGCTTTGCGGCAGTCGAGAAAGTCAGTAAACATGCGCAGGCTAGGAGGTTCCAGGTTTGTGAAACTGAACAAGGAAGCCGTAGGTTTTTTATAATATATTGTTAGTTAGTGGCTGAACGGAAACCCGGGAAATCAAGAAACAATCAAATGTGAGAATCCGTCTTGTTAAGCTTAAATTTATTCCATCAATTTTCAATATTCAATTCTTCAATATTCAATTGTGCCTGAACGGGGTTTTCGTTCAGGCACTAGTTAGTTAGGCATTATTGACCTGCTATTGAAATGTGGCATGTCTCCCTTTCAACAACCGCTTGATGTAGTTACAGAAACGCCGACGGGAATGAAACTGAAAATACTTGAAAATAGATGCACAGGATGTCAACTGTGCCAACTCACTTGCTCTGCAATAAAAAGTGGAAGTTTCAACCTCATTCTTTCCCGGATAAAAGTTTTGGATAAAATCGATGGCAGAAAGAAGATAATCGTCTGTCATCAGTGTAAAAAGTGTAAATGTGTAGAAGCGTGTAATTACAATGCCTTCAAGAGAAACACCGAAACGGGCAATGTCTATGTCGATCAAGACGAATGTCAGGCGTGCCTTGCCTGCATAGAAGCTTGCCCCTTCCATGCGGTCAGATTGGATAATGATAATAAAACACCGATGGTCTGTGATCTGTGCGGTGGGAGGCCTTCCTGTGTTGACGCATGCCCTTCGGGGGCATTAGCGGTTACGGGGGCTCACAATGAAATTTAGCGTATCTTTCATGAGGTGGTTGGCTTTTAATTTTTTGGGAAAGCGCTTTATTTTATTGATTCTTTAACAATTCACTCCCGGTTTCTGATATACCTTCTGCAAAAAACATCCTAACGTTTTCCCCCTCCCCATATCTCACCAGGGGTCAATGTGGGCGGCAATTTAGAGGTTACTACCAAGCGAATTAGATCACTCTTTCGAAATATGTAAAAGCGTTTCAGCCAGTTGGTGGGAAAGGAGAATGTTTATGAAAAACGGTTACTGGGGAAAAGTGCTGAGGGCTAATTTGACAAAGAGAAAAATGGTTGTTGAAGATATCAAAATGGAAGACCTCAAGATGTTCATCGGGGGAGCAGGCCTTGGATCAGACATCCTTCGGAGGAGAGCACCTTCCGGGACTCACGCCTATGATAGCAAAAACGTAATTATTTTTGCCACTGGCCCGTTTCAAGGGCTTCCTATACCGGGAGGTGCAAAATTCAGTATGGTTAGTATCTCGCCAATCACAGGAACCTTTGCCGATACAGCTGCTGGGGCTGACTGGGGTCCCGCCTTGAAAAACGCGGGGTATGATGCGCTTGTAATCGAGGGGAACTCAAATGAACCCGTTAATCTTTACATAAATGACGATCGTTTCGAGATAAGAGATGCCTCACGCCATTGGGGGATGGATACCTATGAAACAGTCGATGCCATTCGCAATGAGGCGAAAAATAACAGACTGAGCATTGCTTGTATAGGTCCCGCAGGTGAAAACAGGATTGCCATTGCCTGTGTGGCAATAGACAAGCACAGCTTTGCGGGGAGATGCGGTTTGGGTGCAGTCATGGGTTCGAAAGGCCTGAAGGCAGTCGTTGTCAGCGGATCTCGGTCAGTCGAGGTTAACGATCCAATACGTGCAAGGGAACTAATCAAAAAGTATCAGCAGGAGATTATCAGGACTGTTCGTGAAAACGGATTCAGGGATCACGGAACACCATCTATTTGTGAAACAGCTGAGAGCCTTGGTGATATGCCAATCAAATACTGGGATGGAGATGTTTGGCCTGAGGGTGCAAAAAAACTTGGTGCCCCCAACTATACATCGGCCCTCAATGCTAAACCCTTATCATGCAAGTATTGCCCAATTGGTTGCCATCGAAAGATTAAGATTACTGAGCCTGTTGAGTATGCCCAAGAGGGAGTTGGACCACAATACGAGACTCTGGGAATGATGGGAACGAATCTGCTCATTGATGACCCGAAGGCCGTTGCCTGGGCAAATGACATGACGAACAGACTGGGTATGGATACCATATCTGCAGGGGCGATGGTCGGCTTCGCCATGGAATGCTATGAAAGGGGCTGGATTACAACAAAAGAAACAGATGGATTGGAACTCAGATGGGGAGAACCGAAAGTGCTCTTTGCGTTGCTGGAGAAAATAGGCACGAGATCCGGTTTTGGAGCATTTTTTGTAAACGGGACCATGCGGGCTGCCGAAAAGATTGGACACAAGGCCGTTGAAATCGTGGCTCATTGCAAAGGGCTGGATTTGCCCGCTCATGATCCCCGATCGTGCATCTCTCTGGCACCGACATATGCCACGTCCACCCGAGGAGCATGCCATTACAGGGGTGCCCCCGGAGATGTTGAAATGGGGGGGTTTTTTGTTCCTGAAATCGGAATTACCAAAGGGATTGTCAAGTTCTTTGAGAGGGAAAACCAAGCCATGATTGCAGCAAAGTGCCAGGACTATTTTGCACTTTTGAATTCATTGGTGCTTTGCGCCTTTATGCCCGATGGTGGCGAGTTATCTTTTTCCAGCATACAGGAGCTGTTTAATGCTGTGACAGGCTGGGATTACTCCACTGATCGCCTCATCGAAGCGGGGGAACGCATATTTAATCTACAACGGCTTATAAACATACGTGATGGCTACAATGGGAATACTGACGTGTTGCCAAACAAGATGTTCAAAATTGCTAAAAAAGGCTTCCGTGAGGGCAAAGCTATTCCTTTCGAAGGGTTGATGGAAGACTATTACCGCATAAAGGGTTGGGACTCGAAGGGCAAACCGCTCCAAGCGACCTTACAACGTTTGGGCTTGATGTGGCAATAACAATAGCGCGCCGATAGGTTCTGCTTGACGTCGATTTGTATGTGCAAATTCCTTGGTGTGTTATATTCAAGAAAGATTTCATTTGGATCGTTAAATTCTTGAGATGGAGGATTTACTCTGTGGAAGTTACGGTAAAACTCTGTTCAACATTTTCGAAATATGCCGAGAATCTTGAAAATGAAAGGAGCAACCTTGAATTGGGGAGTACTATTTTTGACTTGGCCGAGAAGATTGGCCTTCCCATCAAATATGTAAGACTTGTCTTTGTTAACGGAGTTCAAGGTTCCCTTGAAACAAGGTTGGCACAAAATGACGTTGTCTCTTTTCTACCGCCGGCAATCGGAGGTGGATAAGAGTCGGGGAAAAAATCCAATAGCCCCAATCTGACATTTTTTGTTTGCCTTTGTGATGGTGCCCGGAAAACGGATAACAAAGAATTGAGCGATTCGAATTCGGTGATTATTATGGTCAAAATTTACTATTGTCTAAAAACGTTTTTTCTTTGGAAGCGCGTTGAGCCTTTAGGGTTCCGACCGATTTACCGACCCTCCCCCGGCAGAAGCCCTGTGCACCTTTGGGCCACAAGCTCGAACCTGCTTGAGCCCTTCGGGTTGCCGCTGCACCTCCAGACAAGAGTCAGGAATTTTCTGCGGTTGAGTTTGAGGCCATTGTAGTCTTCAAAATCCCATATATTGAATGTTGTGTGGGTTTTTTGATCTCTGCAAACCACAGTTGCTGCGTTGCTTACTTTTGAATAGCATTTTGAATCTAAACGCAATCTTATATTCCCGTTGATGACCAGACCCTGGAGAATCAGATAGTTGCCTGCCAAAAAATGGCGCTTTTCAATTTATTTTGGACAGTAGTGGTGAGGCTTATTATTGTAGGGAGTGTCTAAATTATATCAAATTTGTTAAAGTTGCAATAATGTTTTGTCTTGAAAGTGATAATTTTCAATTGGAATTGCAGATAGTGCCGGTTGAGTCCTTGCTGCAACACGAGAAAACGATTGCCGGGCTTGTAAGAAGGCTGACCTTGGAATTAAAGAATCAGGCACATCTGTATGATCCAATAATAATAGATGAAAACAATGTTGTTCTTGACGGAAACCATCGATTCTTCGTTTTCAAGCAATTGAAGCTTAAGTTCATTGCGGTTTGCAGAATCAACTATTCTCATAAGAAGACAATGCTTCGTTATTGGTACAGGCATCTGACCGACTCTCCTCAGTTGAACCTTATCAGAAATTCGGTGGAGGAACTGCAAGGCTACTGGCAAGTGGTTGCAGACAAGAATTCACTCGAAAGGGCTCTCGAAGAAAACCGTTTGTCTTGTGGGATACAGCAGCGAAATTTTTTCGCATCCGTACGGTTCCCAAATGACGTGGTCAACGACGCAGTGAGTGCCTATATAATAATCAATAAGATTCAAGAGAAATTGGTGAGAGAAGGATCGACACTCGAATATATTCCGTGCAACTATGTTCATGAGTCGAATTTCTCTGAGGGCCTTATGGAGAACGCGGTGGTGCTCTGGACACCGAGAATTACCAAGAAAATGGTGACGGATGCTGCAAAGTTGCGAAAATTGTTTGCCCCGAAGACAACACGCCATTTGATCCCGGCTAGGCCTCTAAATGTCAATGTGCCAACGCAGTGGTTTAAGGAAGATATTTCGCTGAAGGAAATAAATCTAAGGTTTGCAACTCATCTACAGCACAAGAAGATCCAGCATCTTGGACCTGGACAGATAGTCCATGGACGATATTACGAGGAAGAGTTATTTGTATTTTTCGATGAAAAATCTATCCGTTATAGGGAAATAAAAGAGATGGCAAATGGTTGAAAAAGGAAACATCTTGAGTCTATCGGCGATTGGTCTAGACTCTCCGGGCCTTGTCTCAAAAATTACAACAATGGTCTTTGAACTAGGCGGGAACATTATTGACGTGGAAGAGAGTTGCCGTAGAGGTCTCTTTTCAATCTTTCTCGTCATCGATTTTTCATTGTCGCTCCATGGCATTGATACGGTTTCAAAAGCCCTTTTGTCGGTAGGAGAAAATACGGGACTAAAAGTGATAGTTGATATCTATGACAAGGAGCCAGTCTCTTATGTGAGCAAAAAGGAGAGCCACATTGTAACCCTTCTGGGGAAAGACCGTCCCGGCCTAATTGCAAGTGTTTCCAGCCTGTTTTACAAGTTTAAAGTCAATATTGAGCACTGTACGATGATCGCTCGGGGAGAGTTTTTTTCTATGGAGATGGGCATCGATACAGGTCATATCCTTACGGCCCCCGAACGGTCACATATTGAGGCTGTAGAGAACATGAAAGCGGAACTCAAGGGCCTTTGCAGAGACCTGAATCAGAGTATCGTCATTCAGAGCGAGGATGCCTACGTGCGGAGAAAGAAACTTGTGATCTTTGACGTGGAGTCTTGTCTGATACAGGAGCCGTCTTTGAAAACTTTCCTTGAAAAGGTAAAAGGAGAGGTGCGCCCGGCCGTGGGAATGAAAGCATGGGAAAACGGGGAAGCCACACATCTCCAGGAGTTGATCGAAAATGCACAAAGACTGAAAGGAATTCCTATACTAGCGCTCGAAAGATTCAGCGATATTCTGGAACTGACCCCAGGTACTATCGAACTTATACAGATTCTTAAGTCAATGGGATTTAAGATTGGCCTTCTTTCTTCGGGATTCAGTTTTTTAACAAAAAAGATGTTTGCAGCGGTCGGGGTGGACTACGCCTTTTCAAACACACTTAAGAGCGACGAATTGGGCATTATCACAGGCGAATTGGAAAACCCAATTATTACCGCCGAGACCAAGAACGAAATCCTCGAATTCATCATGAATTTAGAAGCGATTGATCCGAATGAAGTGATCGCTGTTGGCGATGGTTCGACACAGAGCCATTTCATTAAAAATGTTGGCCTTTCAATTGCAGTAAGGCCCCATTCTAATAAGATGGATACGGACGGCATTTTAAGTGGCGATCAGATTTTGAACATACTGTATTGCCTCGGCATACCTAAGACGGAGATCGCGAAATATATATAAGGCACCGACAATAAAGATTAAAAACGGATTTAATGAGGAACCTGGCGCTTATTCCAGAATACGGCAGGAGTGAATATCTACCGGCAGAGCCGGTAGCTTTGTGAGGGCCCCTGGAAGGGGCCATTGTTTAGTCAAAATCCGGGAAACTTAACTGGCTTTTGTCTGATTCTTCCTGGTGCTTTATGTACTCACGGACAG
>Ga0209164_1003237_pt1 | contig 15687 bp, 14 predicted proteins | sample MTBNYHSulfiMetaG_FD_187458 | JGI IMG/M metagenome (GOLD analysis project Ga0209164, IMG submission 187458) | Enrichment culture microbial communities from rom New York Harbor, USA that are MTBE-degrading - MTBE-NYH (New York Harbor Sulfidogenic)... | ecosystem: Environmental > Aquatic > Marine >...
GAGCCGTATCTGTCTCATCCCCTGGAAGTGGCCTATATCCTGACCCAGATGCGGCTTGACGTCGTCACCGTGGCCTGTGGTCTGCTGCATGATACCGTGGAGGATACCCTTACTACTCTGGAAGAGATCAAGGAGCTTTTTGGTGAGGATATAGCCCGGGTCGTTGACGGTGTGACCAAGATCAGCCGGATGCCCTTAAGCAGTCGTATCGAGGAACAGGCGGGGAACGTCCGTAAGATGATCCTGGCCATGTCTGACGATATAAGGGTGTTGCTCGTCAAATTGGCCGACCGCATACATAACATGCGCACTCTCCACTACCAGACCGAGGCCAAGAGAATCAAGATAGCCCGTGAGACTATGGACATATATGCGCCGCTGGCCGGACGCATGGGTATCGAGTGGATCAAAAGAGAGTTGGAAGACCTGTCTTTTTCATACATTCATCCGGAGACCTATCAGGACATTAAGGAGAAGCTGGAAAAGAGTCTGGGTGAAAGTAAGGAATATATAGAAGAGGTTAAAGGCATCATAAAGGCTAAGATGGCCGGGTATGGAATCGAGTGCGAAGTACGGGGCCGCCCTAAGCATATATACAGCATATATAAGAAGATGGTGCGGCAAAACCTCCCTCTGGAACAGATTTACGATGTTATCGCCTTTCGTCTAATTCTGAAGACCGTCAAAGAATGTTATGAGGCCCTGGGGATAATCCACTCTATATGGATGCCGGTGCCCGGGCGCTTCAAAGATTACGTCAGTCTCCCCAAGGCCAATATGTATCAATCCCTGCATACCACGGTCATCGGCCCGTATGGGCGGCGGATGGAGGTGCAGATCAGAACGGAAGAGATGGATAAAGTGGCCCGGGCCGGCATCGCCGCCCATTGGATGTATAAAGAGGATAAGGGCTTTTCCGAGGAGGAGAGTCGGCGATTTGCGTGGTTGAAGCAGCTTTTGGAATGGCAAAAAGACCTTAAGGACCCACGGGAGTTTCTGGAGTCAGTGCGTGTTGATCTCTATCCCAACGATGTCTATGTGTTTACGCCCAAAGGCGAGGTAAAAGAATTTCCCCGGGGCGCTACGCCCGTAGATTTTGCTTACGCCATACATACCGAAGTCGGCCGCCAGTGTACAGGCGCCAAGGTTAACGGCCGACTGGTTCCCCTTAAATACGAGATGAAAAATGGCGATGTGGTGGAGATAATTACTGCGCCCCACCATACTCCCAGCAAGGACTGGCTGAAATTTGTCAAGACCACCCGGGCCCGGACCAGAATTAAGCAATGGTTTAAGACCGAGGAACAGGAAAGCAGTGTAAGTTTGGGTAAAGAGATCTGTGAGAAGGAGTTCAGGAAGCACCAACTCAATCTGTCAAAATTGCTTAAATCTGAAGAATTGACAAGGGCGGCCACCGAACTCTCTTTTAGTTCGGTGGAGGATTTATTGGCCGGAGTCGGATACGGCAAGATATCCCCTCTTCAGATTGTCAGGAAGCTTCTTCCCCAGGGAGAGGTTTCAGAGGAAGAACTTCCTGTGGCTGCGAAGATCAGCAAAAAAAAGGAGAAAATCCGGCCCGAAGGGATAAAGATCCGGGGGGTCGAAGATATTATGATTCGCTTTGGCCGATGCTGTAACCCCTTGCCGGGTGATGACGTTGTAGGCTTTATCACCCGTGGCCGGGGGGTAACCGTCCATACCAGCAATTGCCGCAATATTGTCGATTCAGATTCCGAAAGAAGGGTCGATGTCCAGTGGGATGTCCGGGAAAAAACGGCGCATCCGGTTAAGGTCCGGGTGGTTACAGTAGACAAGAAAGGCCTGCTTGCCGCTATAAGCAATGCCATCAGCGCCTGTGATGCAAACATAGTAGAGGCTGATATTCATACTACCTTAGACCACAAGGCCATATTGAATTTTATTCTCGAAGTGGTCGATACCTCACATCTGAAAACAGTGCTCAGGGCGGTTAAGCATTTAGATGATGTAATTCGTGTAGAACGTCTGACGACATGACGTTAAGTGGCTTTTACTACTGACCCGGAGCGAAGACAGCGCGTACAGACTACCATATAACGGGTGCTGTTACCCTGGGCCGCCTTTACTCTTTTTAGGTTAGGATACCATCTGCGTTTTGTTTTATTATTGGCATGACTTACATTATTTCCTACACGCGGCCGTTTCCCGCAAATTTCACATACCTTAGACATAAAGACCCCCTTTAAGACCTGAAGACCAAAATCGTAAGAGAGAGCTAATTTAACACAAAGTTATTTTTCCGCAAGCGGTTTTTGGTTGAGAATCTATAAAGATTATAGTTAGGACTACTTTTGTTTTTTCAGAATGTTACGATAAGTCATTATGAAGCGTAAGCAGGCAGGGAACAATCGTAAAGGAGAATAAGGTTGCACGAAGACCTGGAAAAAGAGCTGCAAGAACTCCGGCTGGAAAATAAGATATTACGACGCAGGGTCGTGGAACTGGAACGCAAACTGAACCAGGATAGACCTGCTCCCCGGAAAGTTGCCCCGGCCGAAGATCGCCGGCAAGAGCCGCGAATTGATATACTTTTAAAGGTGTTGGGTCTGGATGGTAAAGAGGCTATCCCGGCCTATGTTGTTAACCTTAACGAAAGCGGGATGTTATTGGAGGGTTACGAAAGCATTCCAGACGGCTCGTCTCTCTCTATCAAATTTCTTAATCCGCAACTGGATCAACCCACGGAGATACACGGACATGTAGTATGGGTACACCGTAATGCGGGTGATGCACCGTTCACCTATCAATGCGGTGTTATTTTTGAGGACTTAACGCCGGAGACGAGGAACGCCTTACGGATTCTATTGGATAAGGTTCAACTTACAGAGGACAACCTCTCTTATCAAGACTGACGGCTTCGTAAAAAGTCCATTTGCTGCGTTGCGCGGCATCCTTCGTCACTGCGGCGTAGCTATAAGTACGCCTCATTCCTCAGGGTTTGCGCGCCTTGCAACTGGAGCTTTTTACTGTGCCGTCCAAACTTTGACTTTTTACGAGTTCATCAAGACTGGAAATCATAAAATGTCTCATCATTATTCAAGACCCGGCAGCCGTGGTCTTCAATAACCACCATGTTTTCCAGGCGGACGCCACCCCAGCCCGGGATATAGATGCCCGGTTCCACGGTAACTACCATACCGGCCTTTAAAGTATCTTTCGAACGTGGGCTTAGCGTTGGCCCTTCATGTACGGCCAGTCCTACGCCATGGCCTAATGAATGTCCGAAGGCCTGACCATAACCGGCCTTGCATATAATATCACGGGCGATCTTGTCTGCCTCCCTGGCCTTCAGGCCGGTTTTTAGTGAGCCTATAGCCGTGTCCTGCGCCTTTCGCACCGTCTGATATATCTTTTTGAATTTTACGCTGGGCTTTCCCAGCCAGAGGGTACGGGTCATATCCGAACAATAGCCATTTAAACGCGCCCCCATATCGATGATAATGGGCTCTCCTTCCCGGATAGGCCGGTCAGTGGGTGTGGCGTGGGGCTTGGCGGCGTTGGGGCCGGAGGCCACGATGGGTTCGAAGGATACGTCTTCCGCACCCATGCTGCGGGTCAATCTTTCGATCTCAAAGGCAATCTCTCTTTCTGTCATTCCCGGCCTCAGGATGCGGTTGATTTTAGAAAAGACGGCCTCGTTTAGGCGGATGGATTCCTCGATGTTTTTTAGTTCCTTCTCTGTCTTCTGCGCCCTGATCTTTTCTACAATGCCTCTGGTAGAGATGAGCTTTAAGGCCGATAACCTGTGCAGGCGTTCATAGGCGCTGACCAGGAGGTAGTGACTTTCAAAGCCCAGCCGGCAAATTCCGTACCGGCGGGCCAGGCCTCCCAGAGTACGGGGCAGTCCCTGTTTGGCTATAATCACCTTATACCCGGTTGCCTCTTCTTTGGCCTGTAGCTCATAGCGGCTGTCGGTCAACAGGATAAGCTGATCTCTGGAGATGAGAAGCGCTCCGGAGGACTCTGTTAACTGGCCGTCATGTGCCGTAAAACCGCTGAGATACCGCCTGTTCTCCGGCCCGGTAATCAAAAGGGCGTCTAACTTCTTGCCGCGGAGGGCCTTTCTTAGCGTGATAATCCTTTTTTGTTGCTCAAGAGTCATGGCTGGGTTCGTTTTTTGGACGCAGATGAACGCAGATTTTACTTTTTAAATTTCGAAATTCGAAATTCGAAATTTTTGCGCTGCGGGTATCGGCGAAAATCTGCGTCCTAATTTAACGGCGCGTGGACAGGTCAGATAGTCCTTAAAAGTTCTTTTTGTTGTTCCAGAAACGCATCGAACTGGGTGTTTATTTCTGCTGAAATCTTAAACCATTCTTCTTGAAACTGTGGCTGTTGTTCCGGATCTATTTTTACCTTCATGTGCGCCTGCTCTTCCAGTTGCTTCTGCATGGTGCCCATTTTCATCTCAAAACGGGCTCTGAGCTGCTTCCGGACATCAGATATGGTTTGTTTATATTGCCGGAAGGCCTCCTCTATTTGTGCCATTATCTTTCGGGCCTGCGAATTATTCCTTTTCAGGGTGAGCATCCCTTGCACGGCCTTTTTTACCCCTTCTTCTATGTCTTCATCCCGGGGCAGGACTATATTGCGGAGGAGGGTCTCTTCCATACCTTTCAAGATATAAGGCCGGGCCTCGGCTGGTTTTTGCTCCAGTGCTTTTGTGAATTCCATATCTTCTCCACGGAGGTAACGGGCGGTTAACCGCCGGCCTTCATCCAGGTATAAATTTTCTTTCATCTCTTCTTTTGTAGCCCGGCCGATCTTCTCGGCCCGTTCCATGGCCTTTTCCAGGGCGCTTTTGATTTCCGCCATATTAGTTCACCTTAATTCGAAATTTTCTTAACTATAACATGAATTTTAAAAGAGGCTAAAGGATTTTTGAGGCAAGCGGCGTAGGGTGGGCTTTTGCCCACCATTATTGTATTGTCATCATTCTCCACCGATATCCGTCGGAATCTCTGCCGGTGTTGCACCCCAATGCGGCGAGTACATTACTTTCTTAACGTAACGATGAAATGTCGAATACGGCCAGTGCCTTTGGTGGTCCGAGCCCACCCTACTTGGCTAAGGCGGGACGCCTTTTGGACTGGGTTAGGTCAGAAAAGGGGAATGGAACAACGACAACATCACCTTTTATAAATTTTGCCATGCCTCATCCTCTTCTGGCTTAAGCCAATCTTTTTTAAGAGAAGATTCACTTGCGATAGCAGTATCGAACCTTTCCTTAATTAACTTTGTCTTTAGGAAGTGAACAAAATCCAGTACCTCATCAAGAAAAGGCTCCGGGACTTGCTCGATTTCATCTATAAGCAGTTCCTTTTTACTCATGAGTTCCCTCCTTCTGTTCATTTTAAACGAATTATACTAAATTCAACTTTATTATTTTACGGTTATTGGTTTAGCCGTCTGTTGTAGGCACGATTAAATAAGAATGCTGTATTGTTAAAGAAGGCCGTAGCCCTTTGGTGTTAACCTCAAACACTCTGTTATCTGCCGTTATGGGCAACAAGAAATTCATAAATTTAAGGGCGCCTCATACGCTCCGTGTTAGATGAAGTTGCGCCCTCCCTTTCATCCACTTGAAAGCGTCCATAAATCCTCTACCAGAAACTGCTGAAAGTCACGTATCTGCTCACGTAGCCGTTCATTGGCGATCATTTCTGGTCTGGGATCAACGTAATAGACACCATCCAGTCTGTTCAATGCCACAGTGTAGCCCAAGAAGTGATTGCTCTTAAAGGTGGAGTTGATCCCAAAAATACTGTTACCCCTACGAGCACGTTGAACATCGTGTAGAAAAATGGCAACGACCGGTATATTTCTACCGAGGAGTTTGGTCAGAAGATACTTATCAAGGAATACCTTGTCTATCCTGTCTTTGCTGGTCGTCTTAACAGATCCGACGACTTCTGAAGGATGTAGAAACCTGGTCTCTGAAGCAACAATGGCCTTGTTGCGAGAGAAAACCAAATCCAGTTCGTACGACATCTCGTAACCAGGATATTCTGGTATGGGAAGATTAATGGTCCGAGGCTCACACTCTAATCCCACTTCTTTGATGATGAGTTTGACCAATGTCTCAAAAAGTTGTCCAACTCTCTTTCTGGATTGGTTAGGATTCTCGAACGAGTCGCCGATACTCCCAATGGCCTGCTGGGCGGTGTAGACAACCTTGTTGATCTCTTTTGACGCGATATATTTCCTATTGTTCCTTCGATCAATAGCCGCCTCCTGATGTCGCCTGAGATCGGCAAGAAAAAGGACGAGTCTTTCAAATGCCTCCTTGAAATCGGTGGGCGATTCTATGAACAAATCAACATTCAGAGGACGAGTAATCTTGTGTCCATAATCTTCACCGTACTGGTAAAAGATGTAATTTCGATGAGAAGGAGAAACAATGCGTGTAGGGTGTGTCTTCTGCACGAAGGCAAGGAAGGTACGACAAATCATCAGATAATCGTCCAGCATTCCGAACGCTGATCTGTCTCGAACGCTCTCTTGTAAATCTGTCAAGGTTACTTCGTTCATCGGATGGATGTCCTTCGCTGAGCATTTTCTAAATCGTATTGGACCCATTTTTCTATCGACCAATCTTCTACCAACTCGATCCTCCGGGCTGCCCACCGGCAATATTCAAGAGAAATGTCGCATCCTTTCCATTTCCGCTTCAACTGCTCGGCCACAACAGCGGTTGTGCCCGATCCAAGAAACGGGTCAACCACCAAATCTCCAGGGGTTGACGACGCCAGAACAATCTTTCTCAAAAGCTCCTCCGGTTTCTGCGTAGGATGGGGAGTCTTCTCGTGCATCCCGTTACACGTCGTGGGGATTTCCAAGACATCTCGTGGCTTGGCGCCCCCCGGATGTGGCTGCCAGAGGCGATCTTTACCGCTGCCTTTTCCATATTGACTGGTCTCCGCTTGTGGATGCTCTGGGTACTTCAAGGTGTGATTCCCGTACGGAATCCGTACATCGTCAACATTGAATGTGAATTGTCTGCTTTTTCTAAAATGCAGGATGCTTTCGTGCGAACGCCCCCAGCCGGCGCCAAGATTCGCCTTGTTCTTGTAATGCCATACTAACCACCGACAGCCCCGAAAGAAACGTGACGCCGGAAGTCTGAGATCGGCCAGGATCTCAGAAAAACCACAGACATAAAGCGTTCCGGTAGGCTTCAGCGCCCGGGCCGCCTGTTCTATCCATTGCAACGACCAAGTAACGTATTCTTGCTGGGATTCAAAGGTATCCCATTCGGCTTTCTTGATGTTATAGGGGGGATCGGCAAAAATGAGATCAACAGATTCACTTTGTAGGGAGCGAAGCCAAGCGATTGTATCTCCAACCCAGATTTCCCCATGAGGATGAGAGTAGAAGAGAACCGGAACTTCAGGATGTAATTGAACAGGGTCTATTTGAGCATACGATCCCTTCAGCATTGGCTGACCAAAGAAACTGGGAACCTCTTTATTGCGGGCGTACTCCGCTAATGGCTCCCGTACCTCCATCATGGCTTCTTGTTTTTGTGCTCTCTTTTTACCCATCTTAACTTTCTCCATCTCTGGCATTATAACCCGTTGGGGCGCGGCACAAAAGAAGCCACAAGGTTTGCAAGTTTTCCGTTTGTGCCGTTGTTATCCGCCGTTGCGGACAAATTCCTTTTAAATGATCGCGCCCGTCCCGTATGACCCTCATTCTTTTTTGTGGGCGATGACAAAATAATTTATGAATTTATGGACGCCCCGGATTCCACCCTGATTCTACTGCTCTCAATGACTGAAAGGCTTGCAGGCTAAAGGAAGTACGATATTTAACCCTTTGGTATCGTTACATCTCGTACTTTCCAACCTTTCTCGGTTTGTTCGAACATAATTGTCCCTTTCACTCTTCGTATATCACCTTTTTTATAGATATAGGGAGGGAATAGGAATCCACCTTCTTCTTTTAAATATTCTATTTCTGCTTCATACTCCATTTTATATAACTTAACGCCAAATGCTTCCATTGTCTGGCCATTAACCTTTTTAAAACCTTTTATTGCAACTGATCCTTCCTTTAAGTCTCTTCGAAAATAACTACCATCTTCAAATGCCTTTTTTCCATCTGCCTCTGAAGGTTTTGCTGAACATGCTGAGAACAAAAACACTAAAAACAGGGCGATTGTTCCAAGAAGTACATTTTTTGCTTTTGAACATTTGTCGTCTTTCATTTTTCCCCCTATCTTTACCTGTAGTATTGTCAAAGGTTTTCGAGCAGAAAAGTTAAAAGTTATTGTTTATCAACGAGTTACTCAATTCAAGTCTTTCTCCCCCCATTTTCTATCTGCTTTATCTGGACTGCCTTTTACAAATGCTGGGCACATGGGCTTTTAAAAGACTTTGCACCTGTAAGGGTGCAAAGTCAGGGGGTTTGGGGGATGCTCCCCAATAAGTCCTTGTAACGCCTGATGCTCAACATGGTGGCTTTTCATTTCATATCTCTTTTTTTCATAAAACGTTTGACACTACCTTACCTGCAATGAGCAGATAACGTTCCCGTTGCAAAAGAAGCCCGAAGGGTTTAGGCTTTAGTCTTTTGTGCCATGTTAGTTGTCGTTGCAGGCAAAAATCTCATTGGAAATTTTATTGTTTTTACTTTCAATATCTTCATTTTTCAATTGCTTCAATCCTTACCCAACTCTCTGGCGGGGCTGAGAAGGTATATTTTGTAAGCAAACCTATTAATGTTACACGTGTAGGAGCATCCAGGATATCTACTGTATTCTTTGATGCCCAATTAACATATTTTTTAGCAATATCCCTTGTACAATATTTTGTTAACCACTCCTCCATTTTCTCCTTGATCCCCTTTGTGCAGAGGGCAAACCCAGCAATCGCCTTAAGAGCATCTTCAGTATTTTTTGCGCCTATCGCATTTCCTAAAGCCCCCAATTGCCCAGAGCAGTGAGATGAAATAGTTTTGAACAAAGGATCTATTGATTCCAAACCAACTTCTGTGGAGATAACGACAGAATTATCAAAAGCATTAGGCGGAAGCTCCTTGTTAAAAAGCCCTCGCATCGTTAAATCGACAGCGACAGCGGCTAAAAGTGATAGATTTGCAGGATCGAGCATAGAGCCTTTAAGGCCAACGGGACTTCGAGCATCTAATTGTAAGAAACTTCCTTTTGGGAATTCAATGGTTCCCAATTCCTTATTGGTAAACGGTCCCAAAAGGTGAGTATATGTCCCAGGTACAGGCATTCTTGCTTTTAAACTTGGATTAAGGTTCTGCTGTACAAATACCCATGTACCAGTCGAGTTGGTAAGAGCTACATCGGCCTTTACTTTATCACTTTCCTGTCTAACATTTTTGTACGTGAGAGCGATAACATTTTCATTCGTATTATTACTGCTCCATAATCGGTTAAGTTGCAGTTGAGTAGATTGCCCTATTCCTAGTAATTTTTTGAACCTTGGGTCTTGTCTAAAATCTTCTGGTAAATCAGAATCTTTTTTCAATAATTCTATATGGTTACAACCTCTCTCAGCTGCATTTTTAAGATATTCTATTGCAAGACCATAGTCTCCTTTTCTCGCATATGTATACACCATGATTGTATAAGGGGTTGGGTCTACTGGTATAATTTGAATTGCTCTAGATAAGTGTCGAATTGAAAGATCAAACTCATTCAGCATTGCATAAGCATTACCTATATTTATGTGAGTTTCGTAACTATCAGGATCAATCTCGAGTAATTTTTTGTATGCTTGGACGGCATCATTCCAATCTCGTTTTTCCATGGCGTTTTTGCCTTCAGTTATTAGTAAAGACATTCTTAATCTTTTAAATGTGCTTATTTTTTTAATTCTTTCCCTTTCAGTTTGTAAAGCTGCCTCTAAGGTTATTGGCCCTCGTTCTTTTTTGACAGGGATAGTAGGTTCTTCTACGGGTTTTATAGAAGATACTTGTTCTACCTTAACATCCTTGTATTGCTGTTCTAATAATTTTATATATTCACTACTTCCGGAATCTTCTAATTTTAAACCCTCAGGCCAAAATTTCCATTGTCCATCATCAGGGTCAAGATAGGCCTTTGCTTTTCCATGAAACACTTTGTTTATTTTTGGAAGCTTTGGCAGTTTTTCTTCCAAAACATAAGAAAAAGTTAATGCGTAAAATTTTGTTTTTGCCCCAGTTGCAAGTATTGTTCCCTCATACTGGTTTGTATAATCAATTGATTTTAACTTGCGAGAAGCAAGGAGAATTTCTGAACTATTAATTGGCATGTCTCTAAAATGATCTAATAATGTATCTGTAACTGAGCCTCTTTCCGATTGTCTAAGAATATATGGTTTTAGTTTATCGTTATAATAAAATAGCCTAACTTCAGGATCTTGCTTTTCTCTTTTAATATATAAAGTAAATGCTTCAATTCTCACATAGTCATGTGCTAATAGAAAATTGAGAAAATCCTTATCATGAAAGTGTTTTAAATTTAAGTCCCAAATTATTATTCTAGGAACAAGCCCCCTTTCTTGATCCGCTTTTTGCTCTTCTCTCCTTATTTTTTCAGCCTTACCTGGTTCATCCTCAAGGGGTATTATTTTTGAAATAGGCTTAGAGAATTTTGAATTCACGAAAACGAGATCTCTTATCTGTTTAGGGATGTCTGATGCTTCAATATTAGCTGAAATGCCGAAAGACCCCAAAATCACTAGAAATATCATTAATAAAAACATTATTCGTTTCATGCTTTCACCTCCAAAAAATATTTTGCCGGCAATGAGCAGATAACGTTTCCAGCACAAACGAAGCCTTCAGGTTTTGGCTTTAGCCGTTTGTGCTGTGTTAGATGAAGTTGTGGTCTCATTTTAGGTTTTTTTACTTCACCTCTGTAGCCTTTGGCGGTTCGTAATATGTATAATACAAGTGTCCTTGAATAGGTTTTGGCACTTTTAAGCTTAATGTCCATTTATCAAATATCTTTTCAGCAATAAAGAAATTGCCTTCCTTAATCCTTTTTAACTCGGTTTCCGCTTTAAGTTGAACTTCTCCGATTTTTACATCTGGATAATACTTTCTTATTTCATAACCTTCGGGGAAGTCGAAATCAAAGGTTAGCTCTGCTGTTGGGTATGAAATATACCACTCACAGGCTTCACATATCGGCTCTTTGTATTCATAAGTACCCTGTTTTATCCTCTCTAACATTTCCTCATATGTCCAAGGCCGATAATTGTGGCGAATCACTTTGAATGCATACTTGACCTTCTCACCTTTTTTGAGAGGAGGATTAAACACAACTTTCCAGAGAAATTTGTAATCTGTATTCTGGACTATGACAGATTCTACATTCGTACCTGACGGCATTTCTTTACAAATGAAGTCGAACTGTTGGGACTTCATTGATAGACCAGGAGTTGTATCCTCTAATTCCATTGAATGATGAGTTGCTTCTAACTCCTCAATTAAAGATTCCATTAAAATTTCACACCTTAGGATGGTGGATTCTTTTGAAAGCATTTCTTCCTTAGCATGAATGTAATGTCTCATTAAGACTGGTATCTGTAACTTCTCAACTTGGTATGTAGATTCTAAGTATTTCCTCAAGTTGAACAAAAATGTTGTGACCTTGTTAATATCCTTAATCAAGTCATCTCTTATAAACTTCTCTCTCCTTTCTTCCATCCCTATAAAACCTTCGATTTTAACCCCGTCTTCGACAAAGATAGCAATTGGCTTATTATATGCATTGGCGAGTGCAATTTCGTGTTGGATCCAATCTGGGCATGCCCAATAATTAGACCCCTCGATTTTCTTTCGTCGAGTGGCTATCGCTATCAGGCAGTCACTTCTTACAATATTCTCTTTCACTTTATCGGGTATCCTACCTATTTCCTGGTAGTCATAAATTTCAGGTTCTATGCCAAAAGACTTGATTAGATTCCTAAAAAACTCTATTATTTCTCTGTCTTCCGGCGAAAGGCTACAACTTAGAAAAGCCTTGAAATAAACTTCTGGCATAGTTTCCTCCCATTTTTAGCAAATTTCAATCCCCTGCTTTAAGACCACAATTTCATCTAACGTCGTCTGCGGCACAGACGAAGCTCTCAAGTTTGCTGAATTCTTGTTTTCCGTTTGTGCTGCTGTTATCTGAAGTTTTGACGGCTACTTGCTGCATTTTTTATCAAATATTATTTCTCCGGCTTTCATAAAAGAAGCCAGTTTGGGGCCGCTTCGATCAGTTTGTTCTTTTTCTATGATTGGTCTTAATTTGTTGTAAGAAGCTCGCCAAATCTGACAGAGTCTATATTTTTTATCCAAAATTGCAAGCAGGGCATAATCAAATTTATGATCTGAAAAACGACTAACGCGCCCTACAATTCGAGGTAATCCTTCTGACTCACTTCTCCGAGTCTTAATTTGAACATGCTTTCCATCTTTATCTATAGCATCAAATCCTTCCGAACGAGGGTCAGATACCAATTTAAACGCTAATTGGTGACAGACCAATATTTCGCCAATTTCACCTGTAATCCCAAGTTTTCGTTTGCCATTTGTCACATCTTCATACAATAAGGCGGCATCGATAGCAGAATTAATCCTCTCAATTATCTTCTTATCTATTATAATTTGGTCAGTCATGTTTCCCCCTTATAGCTGTCAAAATTTCAGATGTCCCGCCTATCGTCTCCAACATAAACGAAGTGCGTTAGCATTTGGGATTTATCTGTTTGTGCTGTAGTTAGACGGCGTTACTTTCACTTTTCAGTCTGAGAGTATTCAATCTATTCTCTATTAAAATAGCTTTTATTAACACAATGATAACAATAAGCATTCCGATTACCTGAATTGCAGCCGACAGAATATCTTTTTGTGTAATAGATATTATTCCACAGCTTATAAGCCCTCCAATTACAATTAAATCTAAGAAAAGCGGACGCCAACTATGCATCCCAAGAAATTTAGAATAAAAAGGAGACCACATCTGACGATATGTCCTTTCTCTATCAAGATGAGGTATAGTAGCACTTAATATGTTTTCAATTTTAAGAATATACCAGTATCGGTGAGACAGAAAAGTTATCCGAGAAGATGTTTCAATGTAAATACCAATTAAAGCAATTACTATGAGCAAACGGAGAACAATTAGCCCTGAACTATCTAACATCCCAGAAATACCGCTTATACTTATTGACCCAGGAGTTACAGTGATAGTTAGAGCTAATAGGAAAACAAGAAATCCGGCCCTGTTTGTCAGTCGTTTAGTATCCTTCCAAAGTGATATCAACATATCATATTGCGTCGAATACTCTTGATAAAGAATTTTTATCTCATCGTCAAGATTTACCACTTAGACCTCTTATTCATAATAAATAACAAAGTGAAAGTAATGCAGGGCTTTTCACTACCCCCTTAAAGCCTAAATCTTGAGTTATTACTCCCCTCCCTATCGGGACGTATCCCGAAGCCTGCCGAGCGAGCGGAGCGAGCGATGTTCTGCCTATCGTTTGCAGGCCAAAAGAAATGCGAAGCATTTGTTGAGTAGCCTTTTGCTTTTGGCCTGTTGTTATCTGACTGCTACTGGCTGCACTCCTTATTATGGGTTTTTGAGTACCTCATCATGGTCTCCAACGACACGTAGCAATATCGACTCGTCATCATATTGCCAAGTCATACGAATCGCCATATTGATGCTGCATTCAAAAATGTTGTCGGTGCCCTGAACCTTCTTTGTTCTTAATGACGGGTGATGAGGATTCTTGCTCATTAAATCTAGTTTCTTGTGCAGGGTCTTCTGTTCATCTTTAGAAAGCTGTCTATAGGATTTCTTAAACCTCTCTGTAAAAATGAGTTCCATCGTTTATAAATCCAGCTTCTCTATTAGTTCTTTCACGTCTTTGGCCTTTTGCACCCTGCCGTGTTTGATATCGTCATCAGCTTCCCTCTCCATTTCCTGCCATTTCTTAGACCAAAACCAGGATTGTGATCTATCAATAACAAGAACGGGTTTGATGATGATCTTGTCGTCCTCTATAATGATGTCCAGATTATCGCCTTCCTGCAACTTCATTTTCTTTACGACTTCGCTCGGCAGCGTTACCTGCGATCGGCGTCTCAGTTGTGTGATCATAGTACCATCTCCTGATCTGAATTTCCTATATTCGTATTATATCATAATTCAGATTTTAGTCAACCGCTTCTGACGTTTGCTTCTTAAGCACCACGTGGCTGCCGCGCTGCCGTGTCTCCTTGAAGCCCAAACGTTCCAGTACGCGGATGGCCTCTTGTCCTGATACCTTGCGCAACTTAGGCATGTACTGCCACCTCAAAAATGGCGTAGGGTGGGCTTTTGCCCACCATTATTGTATTGTCATCATTCTCCACCGATATCCGTCGGAATCTCTGCCGGTGTTGCACCCCAATCCGGCGAGTACATTACTTTCTTACCGTAACGATGAAATGTCGAATACGGCCAGTCTTTCGGTGGGCCGAGCCCACCCTACTTGGCTTGAACGTTTTAACATGTAAAAAGGCTGAGGCTCTCAATATGATACGTCTGCGGGAACATATCGAGGGGTTGAGAACGGACCAGGTCAAAGCCTTCCGCCTTTAGATAGTTTGTGTCACGGGCCAGCGTGGCCGGGTCACAGGAGATGTAGAGGATTCTGGAGGGCTTCAGGAAGGGAAGCCTCTTTATTATGTCCCGGCATCCCTGGCGGGGTGGGTCAAGCAGGATCAGGTCGAAGCATTGTTTCTCTCTTATGAGCAAGTCAATAGCTGCTGCGACCTCTTCCTGCAAGAAGGTAATATTACCGAGCCGGTTTACGGTCTTATTAAAGACGGCGTTTTTTACACTTAAAGGATGCGCTTCTATCCCGGTTACCTCTTTGGCTTTTCCGGCCAGGGGCAGGGTAAAATTACCCATGCCGCAAAAGAGGTCCAGCGCCTTATGATCTGATGAAACGCCTGCCCACTCCGTGACTTTGGTGATGAGGGTGTCATTTTGCGATGTATTTACTTGTGCAAATACGCCCGGGAAGAGAAAGTAGGTAAGGCCGTCTCCTTCCGGCACGAAAAACTTAAGGCTGTCTTCTCTGCTGAAGTTCGTTTGTGCCGGAAGACGGCCGGGCCCCTGAACTACGCATTTTTTAATATCGGGTATCCGGCCGGATTGAAGCCGTATAGCATTCTCATCGGCCTGAGAAAGTGGCCTGGCGGTGTGCAGGATAAGGACTCCATGGACCTCTTCAGGGCTGACTATAATTTCAATTCCGGCCAGCTTTTGCAAAGAGGATAAGGGGAGGGCATCTTTTATGTCCTTTATTATCCGGTTGATCAGGAAATGAGCAATCTTGCAGTCTTCTATCTCCACGATTTCGTATGAATGCGCAGCGAAAAAGCCGATCCGGCCTCCTTTGACATGCAGCCGTACGCGGTTCCGGTAACCAAAGGCCGCCGGTGAGGGAAGGATAGGCAGGATTTTTTCGCCGGCAACGTGCGCTATACGGGCCATGGTCTCCCGGAAGATATCTTCTTTAAATGAAAGCTGGTCCTGATAGGCGATATGCTGCCACTGGCAGCCCCCGCAGCGGCCAAAGTGAGGGCATGTGGCCGGAATGCGCTTGGGTGAGGAGGCGAGCATCCTGAGGATCAGCCCCTTAT
>Ga0209164_1003239_pt1 | contig 15681 bp, 19 predicted proteins | sample MTBNYHSulfiMetaG_FD_187458 | JGI IMG/M metagenome (GOLD analysis project Ga0209164, IMG submission 187458) | Enrichment culture microbial communities from rom New York Harbor, USA that are MTBE-degrading - MTBE-NYH (New York Harbor Sulfidogenic)... | ecosystem: Environmental > Aquatic > Marine >...
CCCTGGTCAGCCGCCGGTATAGCTCCCGGCTGCCCTGGCCCAGGCCGGTGTCGCCGACCAGAAAAGCGGTCACCTGGCCCGCGCCCAGGCTTTGGGCGGTCTTGACGGCCGCGGCCAGGAGGGCCGGGGTGCCCCGGTTGAGCTCCACCCGGCGGCCGGAGAGCACCACCTCGTCCCCCTCCAAGGCGGCCTCCCCAACGAGGACCGGGAAGTCCGGGTCGGGAACGGTGCCTACGACCCCGAGCATCGGCGTTTCATCTCCTCGAAAGCCAGCTCCAGGGCGTAGCCGCACAGGGTGTGGCCCTTCTCCCTGGGCCGGGGGGACTCGGACAGGCCCCGGCCGACCATCAGCTTGGCCAGATAGGGCACGTCCGGGCAGCCGCCGCCGGAGACGTTGACGATCCGTTCCGTCGCCTTGTCCACGGTCAGCTTCATGTTGGCCGCCCGGACCATGAGATAGGGACCGAAGTCGGTGACCTGAAAGAGGTCCACCGGCTGGAGGAGAGGGCCGGTCACGGGGACCGCCTCCAAAGGCTTGAGGCCCTCTTCCTCCAGGGCCCGGATGATGTCCAGCTCCTGGATGAGAGGGAACTCGATCACCAGGTCGCAGCCCGACCTGATCTCCGGAGGCGGCCCCTTGACCTTGATCGGCCAGCCATTTTTTTTGAGCAGGCCTTCGGCCCGGATGACCTCGCTGGTGTTTTCGAAAACCAGAATGCCCCGGTCCTGGAGGTTGCCCTTGGGGGTCGGGGCTTCTTTTTTACGGGACCTGAAGAGGGCCATTCTCAGCCTTTGGTCAGCACCAGCCGGTACCCTTCACCCTCCCCGGCCACCGAGGCCACCTTCCACTTCCGGCTCTCGGCCGCCCGGGTGACGTTCTCCTTGGAGGTATCGGTGTCCACCAGGACCTCGATCCGGCCGTTCTGCGTTTTTTCGATCAGGTCCAAGGTGAGGATGACCGGCTGGGGGCAGGACAACCCCCGCGCGTCGATGGTCTGACTCATTATCCACCCCCTGGCCGCCTCAGGCGGCCTGTTTTTGTCTCATGGTTAGACCGATGAAGAGGCAGACCGCCAGGCCGATGACGACCGCGGCCGCGCCGTGGGGACCGAGCCCCTGGGGCGAGCTGGCCAGGCCGAAGTTGTGGGCGAAGGCCGCCCCGGTGATCATCCCCAGAACGAACACGGCCGCGTCTCCGTCGCCCTCTCCGGCCAGGAAAAGCTGCCGGCCGGGGCACCCCCCGGCCAAGGCAAAGGCCAGGCCGGCCAGGGTCATCCCCAGGAAGTTCCAATGGTGGAGGTTGTGGGCCACCGGCTGGTTGACGAAGCCGGGGTGGAACTGGCCGGCCACCAGGTTGGTCAGGAAGGCGAAGACCAGAAGGCTCAGGACCCCGGAGAGGAGGTGGCCCTGCTTGAAGAGGAGCAGGTCCCGGAAGGCCCCCATGGTGCAGAAGCGGCTCCTTTGGGCCAGGATGCCCACGGCCAGGCCGACGGCCAGCGAGACCGCCAGGGGGGCGGACATGGCCCCGGGCCCCTTGAGACTGTAGAACAGGATGTCGTTATTGGGCAGGCCTTCCAGGGGGGGGAAGACCAATCTCAAGACCAGGAAGCCGAGCATAAGCAGGGGCAGGAGCCAGCCCACCGAGGTGAAGGTCTTCTGGGTCCGGCCCAGGTTGTAGCCGCCCTTGAGGAACAGGGTTCCCAGGTAAATGCCGAAGATCAGGCCGCCCAGGCCCAGGAGGCCGTTCAGGTCGCCGCCGGCCAGGCGGAGCACGGCCCGCCAGGGGCAGCCCAGAAAGACCAGGGCCCCGATCATGGCGAAAGCGCCCAGGATGAACCTGACGATGGGGGCCGAGCCGGCCCTGGCCCGGAACTCGCCGAAGCTCAAGGCGGCGATCAGGGAGCCCAGGACAAAGCCGATGATCTCGGGACGGATGTACTGAACCACCCCGGCCCGGTGCAGGCCCAAGGCCCCGGCGATGTCCCGCTCGAAGCAGGCCACGCAGATGCCCATGTTGCCCGGGTTGCCCCAATACTGGAGCAAGGCGGCGAACACGCCGATGAAAGCCCCGACCCCCATTATTCCCCATCTCGAGGCGAAGTAGTTTTTACCTGCCATTCTTCAGCCCTCCTCGGTAATCAAGGCTCCAGGGGTACGAAAAATTGAGAAGCAACATGCCTGGGGCAGGGTATCCAAGCCGGCGGGGGAATACTAATTCATTTGTTTTATATAGTTAGGACTATTTATAGCTTTTACCTAAGATTTACATATGAAATGCCGATGCTTGCTTTTGAGACGATTGCCCGGCAAATGGATGCATATCGCCACACCGGCCGGCAAGGGGGATCAGGGACCGGGCGGTTTCACCCCGGGGCTTCAACAACCCCCAAGGCCCCGGTCCGGGCCGGCCAGGGCCGCGACTGACCCGGCGGTCAAGAAAAAAACCGGCGATATCATTAAGGTGGTCAACCTGGGGGACGAACGGGTCACCATCCCTGCTCCCCGTCGGGTCAACCAAAGCTACTTGACAGCCGCCGCGCTTTTTCGGTTCTTGCTCCGGGGAGACCGGGGGGACGGCAGCCTTGCCCCGTGAAATTTCCTTAATATGCAGTAAAAGCCGGGATGACCCTATTGGGGACACGGTCGCCCGGGTCACCTCCACGGGTCAATGGCGGCCCGCCTGACCGGCTTTTTTCGTGGTGCGGGAGGTTGAAGGCGGGGCGGCCAAAGGCGCCAATTATCGCCGACCTCAGCGATTGGATACACCGGGCATGAGGGCTGACGCCAACGGGTCGAGGAAGAAGGGCGGGTGGATCAGGAATCCACCCGCCCCCTGAGACGGATCTTTAATCAAGGCTGGATCTCCGGGAGACAGCCTCGCGTTCATCTCCACCCGGCCGGGGTCCACAGGGGCCAGCCGGAATCCGGGTCGCGGAGCTGGATAAAAGTCCCGTCGGCCTTGGTCAGGGAGACGGCGATCAGCGAGGTGTAGCCGGCGAAATCAACCCCGTACCCGTCCACGGTCACCGCCTCGCCCTCGGCCGGATAGGTCGCGCCCAACTCCTCCCAGTACCAGAACGGTCCCAGTCCGTGGATGACCACCTCCTCCGATCCGGTATCAAGGGCGATCGCCCCGCCATGATGACCGTAGTAATCCGAGGTCGAGACCAGGCCGGTCAAGGAGAAGGGCTCGCCCCGGAAGATATAGGCCGGATCGTCCCAGTGGCCGGGGTAACCGGGCCCCCAGCCCGGGTGACCGCCGCCGTCCCAACCGGAGCTTGGGCCCATCCCGGGTCCGTAACCGCCGTCCCAACCGGAACCAGGGCTCATCCCGGGCCCATGGTTGGGATCCAGGCCGCCGGCATCGGCGGCCGGGACCGAAACCCAGGTCAGCCCCAGGCCCAGGGCCAGGACCAGCCCCAGAACCGTCAAGCGCTTGTGAACCATCATTCCAACCTCCCAGGTCCTCCTCGGCCGAGCCGGGAGACGCCTCGGGTTTGGAGACCTTGTTCCACCCGCCGGGCCGGTCACCAGACCAGGCCTCCCCGGCCGCCCCAATGGGACCCGCCCCGCGACATGGGCCGGTCCTCCCTCTCGGTCCGGTCCAGCTCCTCCTTAAGCCGGGTCATCTCCTCATAACGGTCCCGGAGCTCCCGCCGGGTGGTCCGGGGATCGGCCAGGCGGGACCGGTACAGGTCCTCGAGCTCTCTGAGCTCCCGCCGGAGCCCCTCCCGGGCCGGGGACCGGTCCGACCGGGGCTGGTTGTAGCCGGGGGTGTTTCCCGGATCGGAGAAGCCACCCCAGCCGCGGCCGGACCCCATGCCGCCGCCCATGCCGCCGCCCATGCCCATGGCCAGGGCTGACCCGGCGGTAAGGGCCAAGAGGCCGGTCAGGATGAGGGCCAGGGTTGTCTTGGCCTTCATTTTTCATCCCTCCTCAAGGGCCGGGGAAAGCCCCCGGCCCCTCCTGCGGTTGGCTTTCGGGATTGGTGGTTACCAGCAAGCCCCGGGGCCGAAGCCTCGGCCGTAGCCATAGCCCATCATGCGGCCGTAGCCATAGCCGTTGCCGTAGCCCAGGTCCGGGTTGATCTTGGCCAGCCGGCGCTGAAGCTTGATCTCCTCGTTCTCCAACCGGCTCAAGAGCTGGCTGACCTCGGCCTGCTTGGCGTTGATCTTGGCCTCGTCCGCCTGGGGATCCAGGGCCAGGGCCCTGAGCTCCTGCTGCTTGACGGCCAGCTCCTGTCTCAGCTGGCGGGTTTGGTCGTAGAACTCTTGCCGGGCCTCCTCGGCTTGGCGGAACTCTTCCTCGTTCTGAAAGGGGTAGGCCCCCGGGCCGTAGCCTCCGCCCATCCATCCGCCCATGTGGGCCAGGACAGGGATGGCCGCCACGGTCAAAGCCAGGGTTAAACCCACGCCGATCAAGATCTTCTTGGTCATCCGACCCTCCTTCATTTTTGTGAACGATTCGATGGTCAGATGGGCAACATCCATGCCAGGGAGGGAGAGTTGGAAGAAACACTACTAATTTAGTATAGTTAAGAGACGAAGGCCGGAGCCGGTGGGGTTCACTGGTGGGTTAAAAGTTCGCATCCTTCCAGGAGACGCGGGTAGGACCTGCCCAGGCGGGGGCGGGCTCCGGGGGGGGCAGGGGGCCGGCCCGGGGAGGGGTTTATTTTATCCAGTTGCTTTTCAGCCCACAGATGTTATAGTCCCCTTCAACGGGTCGGAGGGGATTCAGAGCTTTTCCTGAAAAAAAGCAGTTGTATCCAAAGGCGGTTGCGGATCGTTCGCGATCGGTCCGGTTTTTATCATGGGCCGTGGTGGTTCATGGAGCCGGGGCCAGGAAAAGGCCGAGTCAAGGCCCGGCCCCCAACTCTCAAAAGGAGTAGAGACAAGTGGGAAAGAACATTTACATTGGCAACCTGCCCTTCACCGCCACCGAGGACGAGATCCGCAATATGTTCGGGGCTCACGGCGAGGTGTTGTCGGTCAACCTGATTGAGGACCGCGACACCGGCAGGCCCCGTGGCTTCGGCTTCGTCGAGATGGACGAGGCGGGAGCCGATGCGGCCATCCGGGCCCTGGACGGGACCGACATGGGCGGCCGGGCGATCAAGGTCAACGAGGCCAAGCCCAGGGGGGATCGGCCCCGGAAGGAACGCTGGTAGATCCCTGGACTGCCGCCGGCAAGGGCTCCCGAGCCGGTGAAAAGAAGGACCGGAGCGCAGGCTCAAGACCGGGAACCAGGCCCGTCCCGGGCGGAAGCCGGGGCCGGGTAGGTCTTTCGGAATAGCAAGCCGGGAGCGGGCAAAGGCCGGGGCCTCAGGCCCCGGCCCTGTTTTTTGGGGCGGCCTTGAGGAACACCCGGGATGGCCTCCCCCCACCGCATCCACCCCCAAGCCGTGAAATATCCTGGCTAGGCAGCCGGACGGCGATTGACCCGCCGGATCTCCAGGGGCATCCTGGCCAGGGCTGTTTGCCCCTTCATCGGCTTGGCCGGGGTGATGAACATCCTCAGGGCCGCAGAATAGACTGGGAGGGCATGTGCCTCTGTACGAGTTCGAGGGCAAACGCCCGGCCATCGACCCCGGGGCCTGGGTGGCCCCCAGCGCCGACCTCATCGGCGACGTCCGGATCGGCCCCGGAGTCTACGTGGGCTGGGCCTCCGTCCTGCGGGGGGACAACGGGACCATCATCGTCGAGGAGGGCTCGGCCATCGAGGAGGGGGTCCTCATCCACACCTCGGTGGACTGCACCTGCCTCATCGGGACCGAGGCGACCATCGGTCACGGGGCCATGCTCCACAACACCACGGTGGAGCCCTATGCCGTCATCGGGATGCGGGCGACCTTAAGCAACTTCTCCAAGGTGGGCCGGTGGAGCATCATCGGGGAGATGGGCCTGGTCATCGCCAGGCAGGAGATCCCCCCGGAGGCCATCGCCGTGGGCCAGCCGGTCAAGGTGATCGGGCAGGTGGAGGAGCGGCACAAGACCAGGTGGACGGAGAGCAAGAGGCGGTATCAGAGGTACGTGGAAAGGAACCGGGCGGGGTTGAAGTTGATGGAGTAGAAGAAAGGGACGGCAGCCTAAGGCATCGCACATAACCCCTCCGCTCCCATCCCATGGTCAGGCCCGGGAAGACAATCCTTCCCGCCGGAGGGCCGACCGTCGACGCAATTGGTGACTAGAACATATTGTATTTCTTGGTCTCTTCAATCTTCGCCTGCTCCAGACCTTTTCTGTCTCCCCTGTGGAATCTGCTCCAAAGCAGTCACTGATTTCCTGCTTGCCGCTTAAGGCACTTCAAGTAATCCAGAACCGCTACCGGCGGCTTGAACTCAGGTTCATAACCCAGGTCCCGCCTGGCTCGGCCGATGTCCAGACAGCTCCTGGCCGGGAGAGCGAAATCAAATCCCTCGGGGAAGCTGATTCCGGATTCGAACCGAATCGCGGCCTCCGGAAGCTGCTCCCGGACCAACCCGGCAATCTCCTGCAGGGAGTTGAAACTCTCACACCCGGCGTTGTAGGCCTGATAGGCCGGTTTTTCAGCAAAGGCGGCCAGACGGACTAGCTTCCGGGCATCTTTAATGTAGAGCAGCTCGTACTTGTCCGCTAGCCCGGGGATGATCGCTATCTCGCCCCGGGCCGGTTTCTCGACAATGTCGGCGAACTTACCGCTGCCGTAAAGGGATGACTTGCCCTTCATCATGAGCCCCTGGCCCGGCCCCCACATCCCGGGGAACCTGAGGGCCACGAACTGGCCCCCGTGGTCGCGGTTATAGGCCGCTCCCAGCTCCTCGCAGAAGACCTTGGTCGCCCCGTACAGGGAGGCCGGCTTGAGGGGCGAGGTCTCCTTCACCGGTCGACCCGCCGGGGTGCGGCCGTAAACCGCCAATGAGCTGGCATAGACGATGCGTTTGAGGGGCAGAATCCTGGACGCCTCCAGGATATTGAGAGTTGAACCCACGTTCAGCCGGTAGGCCGCAGGGGGGTTTTGCTGGGAGGCGAAGGTCACCAGCGAGGTCAGGGCCACGACCCGGTCCACTTCCCAAGCCTGCATCTCGCGGACAAGCTGGCCCAGATCCAGAACGTCTCCTTGAACCCTTTCAAATCGCCCTTCCAGGTCGGCCAGGATCGGCGAATCTTGAGAAAGGTCGTAGCAGACCGGCCGCTGGCCATGGTTGATCAACTCTCTGATGACGTGCGAGCCAACAAAACCGTTCCCGCCGATCACCATGACGGACATGAATCCATCTCCAAAACTTATGAGGGTTTTAAAGGCAGCCTTCGAGGTGGTTTCAAAACCTCCCCTCAGGCCCGATCTAGTCGTCAGGCCGGAGAAGCCAATCCTCGAAATACTAACACAAACTCCTCGGATGGCTCGTCTTTGCCTTTCTTGACCTCGAACCATATGGAACGTTTTTTTAAAAGGTTCAGGGGCTGGCCTCCCTCCGGGGCGATCTTGACCAGGTAGGGGCCGCCGCTTTTCTCCAGCCGGGCGAAGACTCGGTCTCAGACAGCGTCGCTCCCTGTCGGTTACTGGGTCTTGATTGATGACAGCATCCATGCTATCAATATTAAGTGACCAAGCGGGATAAGCTTTTTGCCAAGATCAAGAACAAGCCCCAGGATATCCGCTGGAGAGAGCTGGTCAGGTTCCTTGAGAGTGAGGGCTTCAGCCTCCGTCAGGGCCGGGGCAGCCGGAGGATCTTTTCCCGGGAGGATGGGATTGTCTTCTTCGTCCATGAGCCCCACGGTTCCCGGCCGGTGGACAGGGGAGCCATCGAAAAGATCCTTGATCGGCTGGAGATAGATTGAGGAGGGTCTAATGGACGCTCTGAAAGAGTTCATGACCAAAAAGTACCCCATGCTCATCGAGCCAGGCCAGGAGTCCGGCTATATCGTCACCTATCCGGACCTGCCGGGGATCATCGCTTGCAGCGAAGACCAGGAGGACGCCATCCAGGCCGCCGAGGAGCTGAGGGAGGAGTTCTTTCTGGAGTACCAGCGCCGGGATTGGAAAATTCCCGAGCCGGGCGAGTTGGCCTCGTGCAGTGGAACCCTGACCGTCCGGATTCCGGTCTCCCTCCATCGCCGGCTCAAGATGACCGCCAAGCGGGAGAAGACGACCATGAACCAGTTGGCCTCCTACCTCCTCACCTCCGGGTTGGAGAGGTCGGAAGTGAAGGAGACCAGGCGGCGGTAGGACGTAAAGCGGTTACCAAGGCGATTGGTCTGAAACCAAAGGGGCTCCCGCCAGGATTGGGTCTGGGCAGGGAGTAAAGACAGGCCCGGGCGGGCTATCCCTCACTTTCCACCACCTCCAGGCTGACGCTCTTCAGCGCCCCCACCTCCAGTACCAGAAGCTGGCCTCCCTCCGGGGCGATCTTGACGCGGTAGGGGCCGCCGCCTTTCTCCAGCCGGGCGAAGACAAAGTCACCGAAGATTATTGGCCGCGGTACGTTACGGGGGCTCGTCGGCCAGGGTTGCCGGTATCCGAGGTCTATCCCCGCGCACGCGGGGGAGCCCTTGGGGTCGGGGGTGTCCTCGCCCTCCCAGAGGGTCTATCCCCGCGCACGCGGGGGAGCCTTCTCGGCCTCAAGCTGGTCTATTATCGCTGGGGGTCTATCCCCGCGCACGCGGGGGAGCCGAGCTGGAAGGAACGGCGCAAAAATATGTATGGGGTCTATCCCCGCGCACGCGGGGGAGCCCCTGACAAGGTGGTTCTGGATCCCGGGATCTGGGGTCTATCCCCGCGCACGCGGGGGAGCCGAGGCCGAGACCTGGGCCAACCACACCGGGATGGGTCTATCCCCGCGCACGCGGGGGAGCCGGCTGCGGCCGCTCGCAATCTCCATGTTACGAGGGTCTATCCCCGCGCACGCGGGGGAGCCGCTCTCCGGCCCTTTCGGGCGGGACCTCGGCGGGGTCTATCCCCGCGCACGCGGGGGAGCCGTATGAGATCGCTTCATTCGTTTCATTGATCAGGGTCTATCCCCGCGCACGCGGGGGAGCCGTGACCCTGGATCGCCTCATATGCCGGGGCGGGGGTCTATCCCCGCGCACGCGGGGGAGCCCGCAACCAGTGGACCCAGGGACAGGTGGACCAGGGTCTATCCCCGCGCACGCGGGGGAGCCCCCTGACCCCCTTCTCCGGGGTGGTCATCGTGGGGTCTATCCCCGCGCACGCGGGGGAGCCCCCTGACCCCCTTCTCCGGGGTGGTCATCGTGGGGTCTATCCCCGCGCACGCGGGGGAGCCCCGGGGATCTTCCGGACGGTTAACCGCCTGAAGGGTCTATCCCCGCGCACGCGGGGGAGCCATTTCCTCGGCCACAACGCCCGCGAAGTCCATGGGTCTATCCCCGCGCACGCGGGGGAGCCTTCAGCCGCTCGATCTCGGCCTCAAGCGCGATGGGTCTATCCCCGCGCACGCGGGGGAGCCGCTTGGCCGCTCTTGGGCGGCAAACTTGTCGAGGGTCTATCCCCGCGCACGCGGGGGAGCCACCGGTTCGAGGCGGGGCATTTCGCCGGGGTAGGGTCTATCCCCGCGCACGCGGGGGAGCCCCAGGGGGACAGGTCCACCGGGCCGAGGAGGGGGGTCTATCCCCGCGCACGCGGGGGAGCCGCAAGATCCGCACCCGACAGGTGCGCTGTAAGGGGTCTATCCCCGCGCACGCGGGGGAGCCGTGATGATCGCCGATTCGATCTTGTGGTCGAGGGGTCTATCCCCGCGCACGCGGGGGAGCCTGGATCGTCGACGCGCGAAGCCAAAAGGTCCAGGGTCTATCCCCGCGCACGCGGGGGAGCCATCCACCGGTCGTAGCGGATCCCGACGAATATGGGTCTATCCCCGCGCACGCGGGGGAGCCACGATGGCTTGCTGGAAGGGGAAGAGGGCCGAGGGTCTATCCCCGCGCACGCGGGGGAGCCGTCGTCCCATTCCATTTTTGCGGTTCCGCCCTGGGTCTATCCCCGCGCACGCGGGGGAGCCGACCTGGGGGTGGGGGACCTCAACTCGATCTGGGGTCTATCCCCGCGCACGCGGGGGAGCCAAAGTAAAATAACCATCGTAGCCGGTTATCGGGGGTCTATCCCCGCGCACGCGGGGGAGCCGCGATCGCCGGCGAGCACTATGACCGCCAGGCGGGTCTATCCCCGCGCACGCGGGGGAGCCGGCCGACGACCGGGGCCACCGGACAGTACGCGGGGTCTATCCCCGCGCACGCGGGGGAGCCGCCCGCCAGTGCGTTATGAACCTGGTCGACCGGGGTCTATCCCCGCGCACGCGGGGGAGCCCGGACCGTCGGACAGATCGCGTCGAACGACGAGGGTCTATCCCCGCGCACGCGGGGGAGCCCGATATCGGGCCAGATCCAGCGGTCATCCTCGGGGTCTATCCCCGCGCACGCGGGGGAGCCGGCCACAAGTTCACTGTCTGGGATGTCCTCAAGGGTCTATCCCCGCGCACGCGGGGGAGCCCACCAGCCATCCCATCCAGTTCATGCCGATCAGGGTCTATCCCCGCGCACGCGGGGGAGCCTCATGGCCTTGGCCGTTGACGATTACCTGGATGGGTCTATCCCCGCGCACGCGGGGGAGCCTTCTGGTGGTCCCGCTGCTTGACCGTGATCGTGGGTCTATCCCCGCGCACGCGGGGGAGCCGGCGGCCGACCATGAAAAGCTGATGATGGTCGGGGTCTATCCCCGCGCACGCGGGGGAGCCCCGGAGTGTCCTCGCCCTCCCACAGCTCCCAAGGGTCTATCCCCGCGCACGCGGGGGAGCCCCGGGATGTCTTGGAGGGCTTGGCGGAGGCAGGGGTCTATCCCCGCGCACGCGGGGGAGCCCAAATGGAAGGCCCGGCAGGAGGTGAAGTAATGGGTCTATCCCCGCGCACGCGGGGGAGCCGGCACCACTCCGTTTCCGAGAGCTCGAAGCTGGGGTCTATCCCCGCGCACGCGGGGGAGCCTATCGGGTCATAAACTCTTCCTTTCCTGTTTAGGGTCTATCCCCGCGCACGCGGGGGAGCCGCGGTAGCGCGCCGGAGGGAAAGCAGGGCGGCGGGTCTATCCCCGCGCACGCGGGGGAGCCCCTCCAGGTTCATGGCCTGGGTCCGCCACCCGTGGTCTATCCCCGCGCACGCGGGGGAGCCAACGGACGGTGGACGGATCCGAACGCCGATATGGGTCTATCCCCGCGCACGCGGGGGAGCCATGGTGGTACGGCCTGCTGGCCAAGGAGCTGGGGGTCTATCCCCGCGCACGCGGGGGAGCCCTGGTCATGCTTGGTCACACCGGGCCCGTGAGGGGTCTATCCCCGCGCACGCGGGGGAGCCTCTTCCATTGCGTTCGCTATTCGGTTATCATAGAACGCTTTAGCGTCTACTCAGGATCGTACCGTCATACTCCAGCAGTAGGCGTGGCGGCTCGCCCAGAACAGCCACTCCCTGGCCGGCCGGTTGGCTGGTGTCGGCCCAAAGCATGACCACCGACGCTTCATCCGCATGGGAGAACCACTCCGCCAGCACCGACCAGACTCTTTCCCGGACCGCCGTGGACAAGGTCGGGTTGGTATAGACTCCAGGAGCCACTTCGAGCATCACGGAGGCCAGGAATCCCCGAAACCTGTCAGGCACGTTCCGGGTCACCACCACCGTCATCGGCATCCAGCAGCTCCTTGATTCGATCGATCATTTGCGGAATCAGTTTCTTCCGCCGAAACCGGTGGCCGGCCAGGCGCCGAACCTGTCTCTCGATGGTGATGGTCGAGTCCCGCTGAAAGTCCCGCACCGCCTGGAAGGCGGTCATGAGAACGAACTCCTCCCGAAACATGTCGGCGATATCCAGGGCAAAGGCCCGGGAAGAGTCCTCATGGATGAAGCCCAACTGGGGGATGGTCGCCGTGGCGGCCACGGCGATCTCCGAGGCCGCCCCTACCGCGGAGGAGGCGTGGTTGATCGCCTGATTGGCCTGGTCCGCCTCCGCGGGCGCGGCCCGATCATAGCGCCGGCCGTGCCAAGTCAGCCCGAATTGGTGGGCCAGAAGCTTGTACATCTCCCTGACCCGGGCTCCTTCAATTCCGCGAATCTTGTCCAGGCTCCAGTCCGGGTTGACCTCTTCACCCAACCGATGGCTGTACATCCGCCTGGCCATATCCAGCCGGGCGGTCGAGTCGGCCCAAATGGCTGCCTGGCGGCGGGCCAGGCGGCTATGGTCCGGCCCAAACGGCGGAGAGGAGTACCGCCTGATCCCGTCTTCGCCCACGGCCATGAATCCGGTGCCGTGGCGGGCCATCAGCCGGATCGCGTCGTGGCTGATCGTCGTCCCTGGACCGAGAAGGATCAGGGACACGGTCTGGTAAGGGATGTCATACTCCCCAGGTCCCAAGGCCTCGCTTCCGGCCGCTGTGAAACGCAGGGTCCCGGAGTCGACGGTCAGGTTGCCCCGGGTGAGCCAGAGCAGACCATACCGGTCAGCATGAGGCACCCGGGCCGTTTCCAGCCCCAACCGGCCTTTGAGCACCGCCTGCCTCCTTTCCTGGCTCAGGCCGGCCGCAAAAGGAGCATGCCGAAGCCGAAGGCCCGGTGCCGGCCGACCCCACGCTCCAGCAGGCCGGCAAACCCGTCCGGATTTTCAACCTTGAGCTTCCCTTCGATTATCGCCTCCGGCCGGCGGCCGCCATCCCGCAGCCGGGCCGGCCGCCGCCCCTGACCCCGGCGGACCGGGGTGAACAACCGAAACTGCCGCAACTCGGCCGAAACCAGGCTGGCCGCTCCATCCCGTGAGACCTTTTGATTCAGCCAGTCAAGGTAGACCTCCTCCCGGTCGATTGGCTCTTCCGGGTGCCTGAGGCAGGTGGCCAGAAAGGCATCGCGCTCCGAAACCCGGTTTTGCTCATCGCTCCGGCGGACCACGGGGCAGCAGCGGACCCGGAACCCGAACGTCCGGCCGCCAGGCCACTGATCCGGCATCGGTTTGCTCAAAATCAGGTCTTTAGGGAAAACCGCGGCCAATAACGGCTCGGCCGCCGCCTGCTGCTGGACCAGGTCACTTGCAGGATGCCGGCTGTAGCCGAGCAGCTTTATCGAGCGACCGCCTGTCTTTTCCTCCACCAGGAAAGGCTGAGGTCCGGCCGAGCCAAAGGCCTTTCTAAGGGCCGCGTGGATCAGGTAGCCCCGGTCCTCTCCCGAGATCCTGGCCTCCCGTCCCCAAAGGTGCAACTGCCGTGGCGCCAGGGCCATCTGGATCATATGAAGGCTCATAATTTTACCTCCTCAGGCCTGTTTTGGCCGTCCGGCGGGATGATCCGGCCTTGAACAATCATCCTGGAGCCGGCGTGGAGATCATTGCGCCAATCCCGAATATCGGTCCGGGCCAGGAGGCTCCGGCCTTGGGCCAAGCCGGCCGCCTCGCCCGGTCCGGCCGGCCATTCAGCCAGGCAAGGCTCATCTGGTGGGTTACTTCGAGGATGCAGCGCAACCTGGGAGAGGGCCTCGACCACTGATCCGGCCTCGGTCCATTCGTCATTGAAGATCGGCCCGGCCGGAGGGCAGGAGACTCGACCCAGGAACAAGGGTCGGGCCGGTCGTTTCAAGGCCTCGGCCACGTCCGCCAAGGTTGGATAATCATCCTCGGCCAAGGTCAGGACCACCGTAACCGCGCCGTCCATCCGGTAGTGCCGCCACCGCTGGGCCGGCCCCGAGTAGCTTTGGGCACCGCCGCCCCTCCCAGCAGGCGGATATCCCTGGCTTCTCCAGAGCAGGTCGTTTTTGCTCAGGTGGGCGTTCTGGTAGTCGATCAGCAGCTCACCCGGCCGGTCCAGCCGGGCACCGAAGATAAGCCGGTCCTGCAGGCTTTGAAGCCGGTCCACCTGAAAGAATCGCCAGCCCAGGGCGTTGGCCAGCAGGCCGGCGAGCATGGAGGCGCCGGGAAGGAGTCTGGTCGGCCGGATCTCGTCGACGGCCACGTCACCGAAGCTCATCAAGGGCCCGTCCAGCCTCAAGACCATGAATCTGGTCATTGTTCGCTCCCACCGTCGAGGATCATCTTCTCCACTTCAGCCGCCAGCCCCGGCAAGGATATCCGGGCCGCGCCGTCGATCTCCAGCTTGGGCAGGCGGCAGGCCAACCAGCGCCGCTCATGGCCGCCGTACATGCCGTCCATGGCAGCCACGTACCCGGCCAGGGCTCCGGCCGTCCGGTCGAATAGGCCATCGCCGTCCAGGGGGATCGGGTCCAGAAAGGCGTTGGCCAAAGTGCGCGGCTGGCGGGAGCCGGCTTCGGCCAGGACCAATCCGGCATGATCATAGGGGGCGGTCGCCCCCAGCTTGGCCCCAGGGCTTACCGTGGCGACCAGGTGAATGAGGTGGCGGACCAACCGGGCGGCCACGGTCCGATCCTGGTTCAGCCAATCGGATGCGGGCGCGCCGGTCAGGTTGGAGACCAGTAGGGTTAGGTCAACGACAATGTAGTTGTAGTAAAGCCCGCTGGTCAGCTCGGCCGCTCCCAAATGGCCGCTGCCGCCTTCGGTGGCGGTAAGCAGGTCGTCCACGGCGGTGAAGTAGTCGGTCTCGGAGCACTCGGCGTGGACGGTCAGGGCATGGGCAACGTGAACCGCTGCCGAGACCCTGGCCTCGGGATCACCGCTGACGAAGCGGCCGAACATGGCCGCGTCCACCCCGGCGCCGTAGGTCAACGCCTTGAAGGCGGCTTTGACTTCTTTATCATCCAGGAAACCCTTGGCCAACTTGGTTGCCTCCTTGGCATCTCCGCCGGCCTGGTCTGCGATTCGCCGGGCTTGCTGGCGCAAAAACTCAATCTCAGGCTCCCCCAGAACAATTACCTCCTTCCGGTCCAAGGAGGAGTTGGGTTGATCGTTTTCGGCCGCCTTTTTCTTCTTCGACTCCCCATAGAGTGATTTCTGGAACTCGGCCAGAATGGCCTCGACGACCTCCCCACCCAGGCCGCCAGCAACAAGGGGTTCGGCCAGGCATTTGCGGTAAAGAGCCCTGGAGCGGATTGCCTTTTTCAACTCCGGATCAACCCGGTCCACGGCCCAATCGTCCTCGGCCAACCGCCAGTGTCGCTTCAGGCACTGGGAGCTGACCCTGGTTCTGACCGCACCGCCGAAACGCATCCGCTTGGCCAGGCCGCTGTCGTCACGATTGAGCAGGCTGGCCGGATAGCTGGTCAAGGTTGAGATCTGAATGAAACGAGCCGGCATGATTCCCTCCTTCTCTGAAAACGATCAGTCTTTGTCGCTGGTTTTTTTCTGATGATAAAAGAAGTCCCTGGCGATCTCGCGGACGATCTTCTTCCTGGTCTCGGAACCTCGGGACAGAACAAGCCGGGCCAGGTCGGTCCAGTCAACCGGCTCGGCCATGTTGGCCAGCATCCGGGCCATGAGCCTGACCTGGTCCTCCAACCTGGTCCCTTCACTCCGGAGGAGGCGAATCAGGCGGGGCTCCATGGTCCCCCGGTCCTGGCCGGCCAATACCCGGCCCAAGCCGCGGCCTGGAGCGTGGATCTCCGGGGCCATCAGGGCCATGGCCTGGATTATCACCGCCCATCTCCTCTCCGCTTCCTCATCGCGGTAAAACTCCCCGGGCACGTGATTCAGCAGGACCCGCCAGAAGGCCGGGCTGGAGGGCTCCTCCGGCTTGAGCCGGCGCAGGTCGGCGCGGTC
>Ga0209164_1003241_pt1 | contig 15677 bp, 12 predicted proteins | sample MTBNYHSulfiMetaG_FD_187458 | JGI IMG/M metagenome (GOLD analysis project Ga0209164, IMG submission 187458) | Enrichment culture microbial communities from rom New York Harbor, USA that are MTBE-degrading - MTBE-NYH (New York Harbor Sulfidogenic)... | ecosystem: Environmental > Aquatic > Marine >...
GCCGAGCACGTCGCCCATGTTGGCCTCCGGGACGGTCACGCGCAGGTTCATGATCGGCTCCAGCAGCACCGGGCCGGCATCGCGCACCGCCAGCTTGAAGGCCTCGCGGGCAGCGATCTCGAAGGCGATCGGTTTGGAGTCGACCGGGTGCTCCTTGCCGTCGTAGACTGCCGCCTTGACCTTGTGCATCGGGTAGCCGGCCATCACGCCATCGTTCATCACGCCCTTGATACCCTTCTCGATGGCGGTCATGTAGCCCTGTGAGATGGCGCCGCCGAACACCTCGTTGGCGAACTCGAAATCCTCCTCCTCCAGCGGCTCGAGGCGCAGGTGCACCTCGGCAAACTGCCCGGCACCACCGGTCTGCTTCTTGTGGCGGTACTGCGCCGCGCCGGTCTTGGTGATGGTCTCTTGATAGGGCACGCGGGGTTCTTCGATGCTCAGGCCGACCTGGAACTTGTCCTTGGCCTTGCGCACGGCCACGTCGATGTGCTGGTCGCCCATGCCTTGCAGGATGGTCTGCTTGGTGCTTGGCTCGTTGTACCACGACAGGGTCATGTCCTCTTCGGCCAGGCGGGTGAGGGTGGGGCCCATCTTGGCCGAGTCGGCCTGGGTCTCCGGGTGGACCGCCACGCGGTACAGGGCGCTGGGGTACTCCGGTATCGCCAGGGTGAGGGGGTGGCCTTTGTCGCAGAAGGTGTCGCCGGTGGCGGCTTCACCCAGCTTGGGCACGGTGAAGATGTCGCCAGCGTGCACGCGACCGACGCTGATCTGCTCCTTGCCGCGCATCAATGAGAGCGAACCAAGCCGCTCTTCAGCCTCCTTGCTTTGATTCCACACCCGGCTATCGGAGCTCAAGGTGCCGGAATACACGCGCACGTAGGTGATCTTGCCCACGAAGGGGTCGGCAGTGGTCTTCCACACGTAGGCCGCCAGCGGCCCGGCGTCGGAAGCCCCCAATTCTTCCTCGCCGCCCTTCCCCTGAGCGACCTCGGTGGGTGCATCGGCGGGGGAGGGCATCAGCTTGATGATGGCATCCAGCAGGGGCGCCATGCCGATCTCTCCGGAGGCCGAAGTGACGAACACCGGCGCAAAGATGCCTGAGGCGATGACGCCTTTCAAGCCGCGCATGACCTCTTCGGCGTTCAGTTCGCCGCCCTCCAGGTATTTCTCCAGCAGGGCGTCGTCGCCTTCGGCGGCGGCCTCGATCAGTTCCGTGCGGGCCTCTTCGACCTCGTCGGCGTACTCCGCAGGGATGTCTTCGGCCGTCTTCCCTTGGGCGGCGTAGGCCTTCATGGTCAGCAGGTCGAGCACGCCCTTGAAGTTCTGCTTCTCGCCCCAGGGGAGCTGCACGGGGATCAGCCGCAGGTCGGCGACCTGCTCGACCGAGGCCAGCGCCTTGCGGAAGTCGGCGTTGTCGCGGTCCATCTTGTTGATGATCACGAAGCGCGGCAGGTTGAATTCATTGCAGTAGCCCCACACTAACTCGGTGCCGACCTCGGCGCCAGCGACCGAATCCACCAGCACCAGGGCCCCATCCGAGACCCGCAGGGCCGAGATCACCTCGCCGATGAAATCGGTGAAGCCAGGGGTATCCAGGAAGTTGATCTTGGTGTCTTTGTATTCCACGGGCAGGACTGCCGTGGAAAGCGAGATGCTACGGCGTATCTCCTCGTCCTCGAAATCGGCCACCGTTGAGCCGTCTTCGATCTTGCCCAGGCGATTGATGGCGCCAGTGAAATGCAGCATAGCCTCCGCCAGCATCGTCTTTCCGGCGCTGCTGTGCGAGACCAAGGCCACGTTGCGGATGTTATCGGTGGTGTACTCTTTCATCAGGGGTAGCCTTCCTAAATGGGATATAAAGCCATCGGTGAATTTTAAGATGACTCGTCTTACTTGTCAAAGAATTGCCTCTCTTTCGGGCTTGTTTTTCGTTCGAAAACGCCGCCGGAGAGAGGCGTCTGTATTATAGGGTAGAATCCTCCCGTTGAGTCCTGCATCTTATTAGAGGTGGCCCCTATGACCGAATTGCTGAATCATCACTCATACCTGCTGGTTGCGGTGACTATCCTGCTGGTGGTCGCTTTCCTGCTACTGCGCGACGGCGCTAAACCGGCCGATTTCCTCGTGCTGGCAGCCTTGCTGGCCCTTCTGGCCGGGGTGTGGTGGCTGATCCGCCCCGATTCCGACGCCGAACTGGCGGTGGCTGAGGTGCAAGCCCAGATCGGCAATGGCCGACCGGTGCTGCTTGAGTTCCAATCCGCTTATTGACTGGGCTGTATCCAGATCAAGCCTGCCGTTGACAGGCTGGAAGAAGAGTTGCGCGGCCAATTGACCGTCATCCACGTGGATTTCCTCAGCCCCGCCGGTGAAGCCCTCAAGGCGGACTTCGGCGTACGCTTCACGCCCACCTTTCTGCTTTTCGACGCCCAGGGGGAGGAGCAATTGCGCCTGATTGGGACGTTTGACGCGGCGGCGATCCGGGAGCTGGTCGTCCCATGAACCGTTTCTCGCGCTGGCTGCGCTTTCGCCTGCGCTATTTCGGCGAACCTCCCTGGGATACCGGCATTTCACCACCCGAACTGCTTGCCTTTCTCGAGAGCCATCCTCCCGGCCGCGCCATCGACCTGGGCTGCGGCACCGGCACCAACGCCATTACTATGGCCCAGCATGGTTGGAAGGTCACGGCGGTCGACTTCGTGGGCCATGCCATCCGGACGGCGCGCCGCAAGGCGCGCGCCGCCGCGGTGGATGTCGATTTCCGACTGGGCGACGTCACCCGCTTGAATGATCTCGCCCAGCCCTACGATCTGGTGCTCGATATCGGCTGTTTCCACGCCGTTCCCCCCAAGCGGCGAGAGGCTTACGCACACAACGTGGTGCGGCTGCTGGCGCCTGGAGGGACTTATCTGCTCTACACCTTCCCCAAGACTCCCGAGTGGCCGGAGCGGGGCATCGGGGAGGCCGATCTGGCGGCCCTTTCCCCGCCACTCCAATTGCGCTCCCGCCAGGATGGCACCGAGCGCGGCCGCCGGCCCTCGGCCTGGTTCACTTTCGTCAAACCCTGAACGCCGGTCAAGCCGGCACGATCTTGTTGACCTTATATTTGTTGATCAAGTCGTCCAGCGCCTCGCGCAGCAGGCGAGCCTCGGTCACTTCAAGCTCTTCGGCTAATTGGGATAAGCGCTCCAACTGCGTTTCGGTGTAGTGCGTGGTCTTGGGGATCATGCGCTCGTCGTAGGCCAGCAGGATGCGGCTTTGGCCACCCCCTTTGGCGCGGTAAAGCGCCTGGCTGGCCTTGCGCAGCAGTTCGTCCTCGGCGTCACCATCCACGGGATAGGAGGCCACCCCGCCGCTCAGGTTGACCGTGATCTTGGCGGCGTCTTTCCCTTCGCCGTAGCTCTCACGCCCTTTGACCGTGGTGCGAATGCGCTCCAATGCCAGGAAGGCTTGTTCGCGGGCGGTATTGCGAAAGAGGATGGCGAATTCGTCCCCTCCATAGCGAAAGACCTCAGCATCTTCCCCGGCGATCTCCTGCATGGTTTTGGCCACGGTGGCGATCACTTGGTCGCCGAGAGCGTGGCCGTGCTGCTCGTTGATGCCCATGAAGCGGTCGATATCCATCAGGCCGATGGAGAGGGGGTGGGGGCTTTCGGCCGCCGCCATGAGCGCCAGCTTCAGCTCCTTGGCGAAGATCTCCTTGCCGGGCAGGCCGGTCAGTTCGTCATAGCTTGGGTTAGGCGGGTTCATTTTCAGCTCCTTCGCGATTATTTATGTGTAATACCTCTAAGTAATATGTATACATATTACAATTAAAACAATATGTTGTCAAGTTAAATCCGCCTTCTCCCAGCTCTGCCATGACGGCGGCAACTTCCACCTGTGGTAACATCGGGCGTCATGGCGATCCATTTCCTTTTCCTGTTCATGGACGGCGTCGGGCTGGGGGCCAACGACCCGCTGGTGAACCCTCTGGCCAGGGCCGACATGCCCCACCTGCGCGGGCTGCTGGATGGCAACCGCCTGGTGGCTGGTGTGGCGCCCCTGGAAAGCGAGCGCGCTACCCTGCTGGCGCTGGACGCCAACCTGGGTGTGGATGGCCTGCCGCAATCCGCCACTGGCCAGGCCACGATCCTGACGGGCAAGAACGTCCCCGCCCTGGTGGGGGAGCATTACGGCCCCAAGCCGCATAAACCGGTGAGGGAGCTGATTGCCCAAGGCTCGCTGTTCAGCACTCTACGAGAGCGCGGCTACACGGCGGCGCTGCTGAACGCCTACCCCCAGCGCTACTTCGAAGCCATCGATTCGGGCCACCGTATGTACTCGGCTATCCCCCTGGCGGTGACCAGCGCCGGCATCCCCCTGAAGACCACTGAGGATTACTACGCTGGCCAGGCTTTGTCGGCCGATTTCACCGGCCAGGGTTGGCGCGATTTCCTGGGCTACGACGATGCCCCGCTGATGACGCCGCACCAGGCCGGCCGCCGTCTGGCAGAACTGGCGACGAGCTACGATTTCGCTTTCTTCGAGTACTGGCCCAGTGATTTCGCCGGCCACCGCCAGGATAAATCCGCTGCCGTGGATTTGCTGGAGACCTTCGATAAGGTGCTGGGCGGCCTGCTGGAGGACTGGGAGGATCAGTCCGGCCTGGTCCTGATCACCTCCGACCACGGCAACTTGGAAGACTTGAGCACTCGCCGCCACACCACTAATCCAGTTCCTGGCTTGCTGATCGGCGCGCCCGAGCTGCGCGCCCGCATCGCCCCCCGGCTGCGTGCTCTCTCCGATCTGGCCCCCGCTATCCTGGACTTTTTCCCCACTTAAGAGTTTGCTTAGACCCGGTGAATGCTGATTGGGGTCGTGTTAGTATCTTAACGCCGCTGCTTAACTCGAGTTTGCTGTTGTAAGCGAAGACCGGAGGGTTACCATGTGGGTGGTTGAACGGCATAAACGTCTTTTCCTGGTGGGCTTCTTGCTTCTGCTCACCCTGGCGGCTTGCAGCCTGCTTGAGGCCGAGCCAACCGTCCTCTCCCCGGCCGATGGGCAGCCTCTGGATAGCTCTCTGGGCTCGATCGGCGACCCCTTCGCCCCCGAACTCGGCAACCTGGGCTACGACGTGATCCAGTACACGATCCAGGCGCGCTTCGACCCGGCCATGCGCTACTACCTGGAGGCCAGCGTGACCATCGAGGCACTCAGCACCCTGGACGGGCTTAACCAGGTGTGGCTGGACTTCATCGGCTTCGAGATCGACGAGGTCAGCGTGGACGGCGCCCCGGCGGAATACCTGCGTCCGGAGGACAAGCTGGTGGTCTGGCTGCCCGAGCCCCTGGCGGCCGGTCAGTCCTTCGCCCTCACGGTGAGCTACCTTGGCACCCCCTTGCAAGAGCCTTCGCGTTACGTGCCCTTTGAGGATCACAGTGGCCTGTTCTTCATCGGCGATGAAAGCCTTTACGCACTCTCCGAGCCTGACGGCTCCCGCTTCTGGTTCCCGTGCAACGATCACCCCCGCGATAAGGCCGCCTTCCGCTTCGAGATCACCGTCCCCAACGGCTACACGGCGGTCGCCAACGGCCTGCTGCTCGATACACAGAGCCAGGAGGGTGGCGACCAGCTCTTCATCTGGGAACACGACTACCCCATGGCGACCTATCTGGCCACCGTGGCGGTGGGGGAGTACTACCGCGTCGAGGCTACCTCTCCGGCCGGGGTGCCGCTGCGCCATTACGGCATGCCAATCTATGAGGGTGTCTTTGAGGATCAGGTGGCCATCACCGGAGAGGCCCTGGACTGGATGAGTGAGAAGTTCGGTGCCTATCCTTTCGAGGCTTTCGGCTATGTATTGATCGAGGGCGGCGGCCATGCCTCCCTGGAAACCCAGACGATGGTGCTGCTGGATGCGCTCATGCTCGACGAGAAAGTGATCGTGCACGAGTTGATTCACATGTGGTTCGGCGATTGGGTCAGCCTGGATTCCTGGGGCGAGATGTGGCGCAACGAAGGCTTCGCCGTTTACATGGAACTGGTCTGGGAGACGCGCGACAATCCGGGGCAGTTGGCAAATGAGATGGCCAACTTGCGGCAGTACCTATCGGACTACGGCCCGACCGAGCCGCTTGACGACCTCTCGCCTGGCAATCTATTTGGCATCGAGAGCTACATCAAGGGCGCCCTGGTGGTGCACGCCTTGCGCCAGGAGGTCGGCAACCAGGCCTTCTACGATGGCTTGCGGGCCTATTTCCAGCGTTATGGGGGTGGCACGGCCTCGGACGACGATTTCCAGGCCGTGATGGAAGAGGTCGTTGGCCGCTCGCTGGAGGCCTTCTTCCAAGCGCAGTTCTCCAACTGAACCGCGCATCTGCCACTTAGGGGGGCGGGCTGTTATAATAACAGTTTGCGCACAATTCACTGCTTTTAGTCTACACAACTAAAACATTTGTGCTATAATTGCTGAGTCCCAATTTATAGGTCTTTCTGAGGTCTTTGCATGACGGAAAACTGCATCCGTGTGGTCGGCGCCAACGTCCACAATTTGAAGAATTTGACGGTTGAGATCCCCCGCGATAAGTTCGTGGTCATCACCGGCCTATCGGGTTCGGGGAAGTCATCCCTGGCCTTCGATACCATCTTCGCCGAGGGCCAGCGCCGCTACGTCGAGTCCCTATCGGCCTACGCCCGGCAGTTCCTGGGGCAGATGGATAAGCCCGACGTCGAATACATCGAGGGGCTTTCCCCGGCGGTCTCTATCGATCAGAGGGGCGCTTCCCACAACCCGCGCTCCACCGTGGGCACGGTGACCGAGATCTACGACTATTTGCGTTTGCTCTTCGCCCGGGCGGGCACGCCGCATTGCCCGGTCTGCGGGCGGGTGATGAGCCGCCAATCGGCGCAGGAGATCGTCGACGAGGTCGAGAAACTGCCCGAGGGGGCGCGCCTGCTGATCCTCGCGCCGCTGGTGCGCGGGCGCAAGGGCACCCACGGCGCCGTGTTCGACGAGGTGCGTAAGTCGGGCTTCGTGCGCGTGCGGGTGAACGGCGAGGTGCGCAGCCTGGATGAGGACATCAGCCTGGATCGCTACAAGAGCCACACCATCGAGGCGGTGGTCGACCGGCTGGTGATGCGCCACGAGGAGGGGGAGGCCGAGAATTTCCGCTCGCGCCTGACCGACTCCATTGAGACCGCCCTGCGCTTCGGCGACGGCTACCTGATCGTGCACGACCTCTCCAGCGACCCGCCTAGGGATTTATCCTATTCCGAACACCTGGCTTGCCCGGAGCACGGCTCCACCCTTCCGGAGATTGAGCCGCGCACCTTCTCGTTCAACACCCCCCATGGCGCCTGCCCGGAGTGCCAGGGCATCGGCACCAAGCTGGAGATCGACCCCGACCTGCTGATTCCCGATAAGTCTAAATCCTTGATGGGAGGCGCCATCGCCGCCCAGGAGTGGGGCGGGCCGCGCGAGCAAGGTGGCTATTACTGGCGCATGCTGGTAGGGGCGGCGGAGGAGTACGGCATTGACCTGAATGCGCCGGTCGAGACGCTCACCCCCCAACAGATGAAGGTGCTGCTGTTCGGCACCAACGGCCAGGAGGTCACCGTACGCTATACCCGCAAGAGCGGGCGGGTGATCACCTTCCAGGCAGTCTACGAGGGCGCCATCCCCAACCTTGAGCGCCGTTTCAGGGAGACCAACTCGGAGTACATGCGCAACCGCATCATGGAGTACATGAACGACCGGCCTTGCCCGGGCTGCAACGGGGCGCGGCTGCGCAAGGAGGCCCTGGCGGTGACCATCGATGGGGCCAACATCCTGGAGATCTCCCAGAAGCCGGTGGTGGACACCTTGAAGTGGGCCAAGCGCTTGAGTGGGAGCAATTCGCCGCTCAATAAGCGTGAAAGGCTGATCGCCAAGCGCATCCTCAAAGAGCTGATCGACCGCCTGGGCTTCATGGTCGATGTGGGGCTGGACTACCTGACGCTGGATCGCTCGGCAGGCTCCCTTTCGGGCGGCGAGGCCCAGCGCATCCGCCTGGCGACCCAGATTGGCTCGCGCCTGATGGGCGTGCTCTACGTGCTGGATGAGCCTTCCATCGGCCTGCACCCGCGCGATAATGGCCGCTTGCTGCGCACCCTCAAAGGGCTGCGCGACCTGGGCAACACCGTGCTGGTGGTGGAGCACGATGAGGAGACCATCCGCACAGCTGATTGGATCATCGACCTTGGCCCGGGGGCCGGGGAGCAGGGCGGCAGATTGGTGGCTGAGGGGGCGGTGGAAGACATCCTGGCGCATTCGCGGTCTTTGACCGGAGCCTACCTCTCTGGCCGCAAACGCATCCCCACCCCCAAGAAGCGCCGCACCGGCAATGGCAAGAGCCTGAGGATCGTCGGGGCGGCCGAGAACAACCTCAAACACATCGACGTCAAGATCCCATTGGGCAAGCTGATCTGCATCACCGGCGTTTCCGGGTCGGGCAAATCCACCTTGATGGTCGAGGTGCTCTATAAGGCGCTCGCCCGCCAACTGAACCGCGCCCGCACCCAACCGGGTGCCCACGAGCGCATCGAGGGCCTGGAGCACGTCGACAAAGTGGTCAACATCGACCAATCCCCGATCGGGCGCACGCCGCGCTCCAACCCGGGCACCTACACCAGCCTGTTCGATCACATTCGTAGGCTGTTTGCCGAGCTGCCGGAGAGCAAGATCCGTGGCTATAAACCCGGGCGCTTCTCGTTCAACGTCAAGGGCGGGCGCTGCGAGGCCTGCCGCGGCCACGGCCAGATCAGGATCGAGATGCAATTCCTGCCTGACGTGTACGTCCCCTGCGACGTGTGCCACGGGGCGCGCTTCAACCGTGAGACCTTGCAGGTGCGCTTCAAGGACATGAACATCGCCGAGGTGCTCGATTTGCAGGTCGATCAGGCCATGCAGGTCTTCTCGGCCTTCCCGGCGATGATGAACAAGCTCCAGACCTTGTACGACGTCGGCCTGGGCTACATCCGCATCGGGCAGCCGGCGCCCACCCTTTCGGGTGGCGAGGCTCAGCGCGTCAAGCTCTCGCGTGAGCTTTCCAAGCGCTCCACCGGCCGGACGCTCTATGTGCTGGATGAGCCTTCCGTCGGCCTGCACGCCGCTGACGTGCACAAGCTGATCGAGGTGCTGCAACGCCTGGTGGATGCCGGCAACACGGTGCTGATCATCGAGCACAACCTAGACATCGTCAAGGTGGCCGATCACATCATTGACCTCGGCCCAGAGGGCGGCGACCGCGGCGGGCGGGTGGTCGCTCAGGGAACCCCCGAGGAGATCGTGGAGGTCAAGAAGAGCTACACCGGCCAGTTCTTGAAGGATTTCTTCGCCAACGAAAAGAACGGGAAACTCAAGGCGAAAAGAAAGCGGCAGACCGCAAAGGCTTAGACGTTGACTTGGGGGAAAACTGGGCACGATAAGGGCGAAAAAACCGCTGTGCTATAATGGCAGGTGCGCCCTGCAACGAAACGCTTTTCTATCAAACTCGCGCTTCATTGCATCGCTCTAGCAACGAGCTTCCAGACTTGAGGGGGGAGAGGGGAAGCCGTTTTACTGGTAACCGGGAATGGCTTCGGAGGAACCGCGGCCACTCCCTCGAGGAGTGTCATCCGTGACCAAATCGCAAAACGCGCAGAAACCGCTGATCGTGATTGTCTCCAATCGCGGTCCCTTCTCCTTCCGTGAGAAACGCAATGGCGAATTCGAGGTCGAGCGCGGCGCTGGTGGACTGGTGACCGCCCTGGGGGCCCTGGCGGAGCAGCACGACGTGCTGTGGGTGGCGGCTGCCATGAGCCCCGGCGACCGCCGTTGGGCGCAACGGCATGGCGAGCAGATCAAGAACGTTGAAGGCATCTTCGTCAAGCTGGTGGTGCCCGACAAGAAGGCCTTCGACCTGCACTACAACGTGATCTCCAATCCCTTGCTGTGGTTCATCCAGCACCAAATGTGGGACGTGGTTCGCAACCCCAGCATTAACCAGGATACCTGGAAGGCCTGGCGGGAAGGTTACCTGACGATCAACAAGCTCTTCGCCGATACCATCGCTGAGGGGGTCAAGGGGGTCGAGCGGCCGGTGATCATCCTGCCGCAAGACTACCAGCTTTACATGGTGCCCCATTTCCTCAGGCAGCGCCTGGGATGGAGCGTGCAGATCCAGCCCTTTGTGCACGTCCCCTGGCCGGGGCCGGACGCCTGGCGCATCCTGCCTGGGCAAATCCGCAACGCCATCCTCATCAGCCTGCTGCAGGCCGACCGCATCGGTTTCCAGACCCTCAAGGATGCCTTCAACTTCGTGCAAAACTGCCGCTTCTACGTGCCGGATGCCCACTCGCGCGGCAGCCGCGATTCGATCCATTATGGCGGGCGCGAGGTCAAGGCGATTGCCTACCCGATCTCGGTGGATGTCGAGAAGGTGCAGGAGTTGGCAGAGGAGCCCCAGGTGCAGCTGCTCAAATCCCAGCTGATCAATGCCATCGGCGACCATCGCTTGATCCTGCGCGTTGATCGCATCGAGCCCAGCAAGAACATCCTGCGCGGACTGGAGGCCTACAGCGCCCTGCTGGAGACCCATCCGGAGCACCGCGGCAAGGTGCAGATGCTGGCGTTGCTGGTGCCCTCCCGTATGGGCGTGGATGAGTATCAGGATTACCTGCGCGATATCATGGCGGCTGGCGGGATGATCAACGCCCGTTTCAGCGACGCCCTGTGGGAGCCGGTGCGCATCGTGGTGGGAGATAACTATTCCCGCGCCATTGCCGCCATGCAGCTTTACGACGTGCTGCTAATCAACCCAATTGCCGATGGGATGAATCTGGTGGCCAAGGAAGGCGTGCTGGTCAACCAGCGCGATGGCGTGCTGGTGCTTTCCGAGCATGCCGGGGCGTTCTATGAATTGGGCGAGCAGGCCATCAGCGTCTCCCCCTTCGATACCTACGGCACAGCCGAGGCGATGCACACAGCACTGACCATGGAGTCTGCCGAGAGACGGCACCGCGCCGAAGAATTGCGCCAGAAAGTGCAGAATGCCGGGGTCAAGCGCTGGTTCTACGCTCAGGTGGAGGACGCTTTGCGGGCCTTCAGTAGCCAGGCCAACAAAGCCTCGACGCCAGCCACGCCCTCGGCCAGCAAGTCGGCCTGACGGAGCACCTCTTCGGGCGTCTCCTCGGATTCCACTCCCACCCCCCAAGCATAGCATTCCCCCCTTTCTCGAACGCCTCGCGCTACCTTTAGCGCCGCCACGTCGGTGGTGTCATCGCCTAAGTACAGGGCGGCTTCGAGCTGGTGCTGGCGGATGAGCCCGGTAAAGGCGCTGCCCTTGTCTACTTCCAGCGGCGGGCGTAGCTCGAATACTTTGCGCCCTTCGGTCAGGCGCAGGCCGTGTCGGGTGGCGATGGCGGCCGCAATGGGGCGAAATCGCGCCGCTGTCTGGTCAGGGTTGCTGGTCTGGCGGTAGTGCAGGGAGAGGGTGGCGCCTTTGTCCTCCACCCGCATGCCGTCTTCCAGCCTGGGGCGCAGGGCCTCCTGGGCGGCTTCCAGAGCATGGCGATAGGCCGCCACCCCTGGATCGACGATCACCTGTCCATGCTCCCAGCGCTCGAAACCGTGGTTGCCGACGTAAACGAGCCCATCCACACCAACCATAGCATGCAGATACGGTGCGGCGCGGCCGGAAATCACCGCTACCAGCGTGCAATGCTCCTGCAATTCGGCCAGCAGTTCGCGATTGCGGGGCGTCACCTGGGCTTGATCGGGATCGGCGACGATCGGGCTGAGCGTGCCGTCCACGTCGCTGACCAGGCCCAGGCGGCCGTAAGCCGCCAGCTCGGCCAGGACGGTTTCGGTGGCCTCGTGCCAATACATCTATTTCGCCTCCTGGGCTGGCCCGCCCTCGGCCTCGACTAGATAGCCCAGCTCGGTCAGTGCATCGACCACCTTCTCCCAGGCGCCAGGCTTGACGGTGATGGCGGCCGGGCCGAGCGGCTTTCCCAGGAAGCGCGCCGCTGGAGACTTGCGCAGCTTTTCGAGCATCTCGGGGGATTTGACCTGCAGAACCAGGGCTTCTTCCAACTTAGCCTGCGTGCCGTGGCGCTCCCAGCGCTCCAGTGCTTTGGCCAGCGGCGGCGGCAAGGGGGTGGCGCTGTGGGCCTTCAGCAGGGCGATCAATTGGCGCACCTTGAGCTCGCCCTCGGCGGCGCGCTCCAATGAGGCGGGGGTGATACGGTAGCGGTACTGCTCGGCGCGCTCGCTCAGCCACTCGCAGAAGCGGGCGATCTGGTAACGGGCAGCGCGCGGCGTCAAATAAGGCACGCTGATCTGCCCGCGAGCGCTCAAATGGATGGGGGCATCCTCGCTTGCCAGGTGGCGCGGTTTCTCTCCAGCCAGCAAACCGGCCCCCCAGCGAGATAGGCGAAAGGCGGTCGGCGTGGCTTCTTCTTCCGGGGCGGCCAGATCGGTGATCCCCAGCCAGTGCAGCGGACCGCAAATCAGGTAGGCCACCGTGGCTCCATCGACCTGCTCCCAATGCTCGAAGCCCCGCAGGTATTCGCCGCTACCCTTATCGCGCAGATACCAGGAATCGTAATTCCCGGCCGGGCGCTGGAAATCAGGCTCTTCTTGCTTGATATCCTCGATGAAGGCCGGCAGGCTCCACCAATCCTTTCCGGGAATGGCCTCCAGGAAGCCCAGCACGGCGTGGCGGGCGCGGCGCGGGTCGTTGCTCCACTGGCCCTCGGCTCCCAGGTGGGGCAACTGGCGCAGTTCGTTGAAGCGTTTCGAGCCTCGCCAGGCCTCCACCAATTGCGCCAAGGCCTGGGCGCGGCTCGCTTCCAGGAAGGCGCGCACAGCCTCGGTCTGCGGGTGCCCGTCTTCGTCGAGCAGCTCGGCCTCGGCAAGCAGGGTCTTGAGCACCTTGGGCGGGAAGGGCCAGGTTTCGGAGAACGTGGCAATCTCAGCCTCGCCGAGGCCCATGCGCAGGGCGGCCAGCAGCGTGCAGGCGTGATCCAGGATGCGGTCGTCGGCGGGAATGAGGTGCTGGCGCTCGGCGGGGGTGGCCGGGCGTCCGAAAATGTTTTTGCCCTCAATGGGTGCGGGGGGCAATAGGGCCAGCAGGTCGTCGGGGATGTAGGCGAACTCCTCCGGCCCTGCGTCGGTATCGAAGAAGCCGCGCCCGATCAAACCGCGGTACCACAGCAGCTCGGTGAGCGAAGCCGGGTTACGGTGTGGCTGTTGGCGTTCCCGCCGCCCAGCGCCCATCTCGCGCAGCTCGCCGTAGCGCCGGATGAACTGTGGCCAGGGCAGGCGACCACCCTCGGCTTGCAATGCCCCCAGAGCGGCGCGGCTATCTTCCGGCAGCGCCTCACAAAGCTCAGCCACCAGTTGCGGGTCGAGCAGGGCTTCGGTCAGTTGGGCGAGGCCGCTGCGCGCGTCGGGGGCGGCCAGTTCGACCCCCCAGAACTCGGCGATGATCTTCAGGTGGCCCAGGTCTTGACCGTGTAGGCTTTGGGCAAGGTTCGGCATTCCTAGCTTTTTGACTTATCGTCGCCCTCGGGCAGGATGATCTGCAAGGCGTTGGGCAGGACCTCGAAGCTCAGCCGGTGCACGTTGCTGGCGAAGCCGGCGTAGGTCTCGCCGTCGGTGTGGATGTACAGCGGCTGCTTCGATTCGAGCGTGAAGCGCTTGAAGCGCCCCAATTTGCACTGCTCGAACTCGCCCTGTGTGCCCTTCATGAACTCCGGGATCAGGCGGAACATCATCGGGCGGGAGACCTTATCGAGCAAGGTGTAATCGAGCAGGCCATCGTCCACCAGTGCGCCGGGAGCGGTCTCGAAGCCGCCGCCCTCGCGCGGCCCGTTGCAGATCCCGATCATCAGGCTTTGTTGCTCCCAGCTTTCCCCATCAGCGGTGACCTTGAGATCGAGCACGTCGTAGCGCCGCAAGATGGTCAGGATCACGGCGGTCAGGTACATGAGGAAGCCGCGCACCAGCGGCAGGTTGTGGGAGTAGATGTTGACGGCGCCGCCGAAGCCGATGTTGACGGTATTGTCGAAGTACTCTCGCCGGCCGTGCTCGTCCTCGATCACGCCGAGGTCGATGCGGGAGGGCGCCCCCAGCATGACCTGCTTCAAGGCCAGCACGTGGTCGTCGGAGGTGCCGATGTTGTGGGCGAAATCATTGCCCGAGCCGAGCGGCACCACGCCCAGCACCGGGCGCCTTTCCTCGGGCATCTGCATCAGCCCGTTGACCACTTCGTGCACCGTGCCGTCCCCCCCGACGGCCACCACCATGTCGTAGCCCTCCTCGGCTGCCTGGCGGGCCAATTCGGTGGCGTGGGTGGGATAGACCGTGCCGGTCCAGTCGGCACCGCCGTACTCCTCAGCGATGGGGCGCAGGTCGCTGGCTTTGCGCCAAGCGTTGCCCATGTCGGCGGTGGGGTTAAAGATCAATTTCGTGCGCTTGGGGGCCATCTGTCTTCTCCTGAGCTGGGTTGGGGGAATTATAGCTTAAGGGTTGAGCCGGATGATCTCTCCTTCGGCCTGGCTTCCGTCGATGCGCAGCAGGCCCACCGTGGGCGGCAGGTCGACCACCTGGCGGTGGGCCGAGCCGGGGTTGAAGATCAGCTTGCCGTTCAGGTGGCGGTTCATGGGGGCGTGGTTGTGGCCGAACACGACCACGTCGACCGTCTCGGGAAGGCAGGTGATGGCCTGCCGCATGAAGTAGTTGAAGCTGCGCGGCCCGAAGACGAAGTAGCGCAGTTTATCTTTCAGGTAACGGAAGAAGTTCCCGTGGCCGTGGGTCAGGCCGAGGGTCAATTCTTCGAAGCGCAGCGTGCGGCTGAGTGGCAGGTGATCCAGGCCGAACCAATCGCGGTTGCCGCGCACGGCGTGCACCGGCGCGACCCCCTCCAGCCGCTCGAGCACCGCCGGGATGCAGATATCGCCGGCGTGCAGGATGGCGTCCACCCCCGCGGCGGCGAAGGTGGGCAGTATTTGCGGGTGAAGTTGCTTGGAATGGTCGAGGATGTGGGTATCGGCCAGCACGCCCAGGGTGAGCATGGGCGTAATGGTAACACGAAACCGCTTGTCTCTAGTCCCTAATGAAGCGCCAGCACGTTGGAGGCTTGCTTGGGGAACAAGGCGTTGATCAGCGGGCGTGTGCCGAGCTGTTCCTTGTTGATGTAGCAATCGGCGTAGGCGGCCTGGATCTCCTTGAAGGAGCGGTAGCCGAACAGCACTTGCAGGAAGGTGAGGTTGGGAAAGAGCACCATGCCCCACTCTTTGGGGGTTGGCTGCCAGGGCTCGATCTCGGTGATCCGCCCCTTTTCGAAGACCAGTTTCAGGCCATCCTGGAAAAAGCTGATCGTCAGTTCGCCGGTGTGCCCCACCAGTGGGGATTTGGCCAGCCGTTCCTCGAGCACTGGCTTGATCAAGCGCAGGAAAGCGGGCAGGTCGGGGACGCGCAGGTACCAGGCGTAGGATTCCCATTTCCGCGGCAGCCCGTGAGCGAAGACCTCGTAGACCGGGTGCTCGATGCCCAGCATGAAGGCGTAGCCGGTCAGGTCTAGCTTTTCGTCCTTCTCGGCGTAGGCCTCGCCCGCGGAGACCAGGTGGCGAACCACGCTGGGGGTGACCGCCAGCCAGGATACCCCCTCCTT
>Ga0209164_1003242_pt1 | contig 15670 bp, 14 predicted proteins | sample MTBNYHSulfiMetaG_FD_187458 | JGI IMG/M metagenome (GOLD analysis project Ga0209164, IMG submission 187458) | Enrichment culture microbial communities from rom New York Harbor, USA that are MTBE-degrading - MTBE-NYH (New York Harbor Sulfidogenic)... | ecosystem: Environmental > Aquatic > Marine >...
TACTGGACGACAAGCCCTTCAACTCCATACTCAAAGATCTCATCACACCGTGCCAGCGGGTGATCGTCACCCAGCCCAAAATCGACCGGGCCATTCCCGTCGAGCGCCTGGAAACCATCGCAAAGGCATTCAACCCCAATGTGACCGTTAAAAAGGACGTCGGGGAGGCGGTCCGTTACGCCCTGGCCACCACCGAACCTCAGGATGCGATCTGCGTGGCGGGCTCCCTCTATGTCGTAGGGGAGGCCAAGACCGCGTTATCCAAGTTGGACGGTGCTCAGGCAAAATCGCCGGCGACGCAACCGACGCCTTGACTTAGCCGAACAGATCCTTTATTCTCCGCGTTCGATAAAGCGCCCGTAGCTCAGTGGATAGAGCACCAGCCTCCGGAGCTGGGAGTCGTTGGTTCGATCCCAACCGGGCGTACCACCAATAAAAACAAGGGCTTGGATGGTTTTACCAAGCCCTTGAAATTTGCCATCATTTTCAATTTTCCAACCGTATACCCAACCATCGACCCAAAAAATCCCGCCCTTGACTTAGATAGTGTTCGTCCACAAATAGGCAAATTTGGTTGAGATCAAGGCGTGCGAAAAATTTTACCGCAGGCATATAGTTGCTATTCCGAGGATAAAATTTTGATCAGAACGCAGATATCGGGCAAATTGGCCATTTGTGGATGGGCGCTATAGAGATTTCACTGCCACGGCCACCTGACAACAATTGTCAAATTGCCGCCAATTATTGTCAATCAGCATCTCAAATTGCCTGCAATTCAATCTTGATGGATTCGTGAAAAGTACGGAATTCGCTTTAAGCGTCATCCCGGCGAAGGCCGGGATCCAGTATTTTCAATGGGTTCTGGATTCCGGATCAAGTCCGGCAGGACGCCTCTGCGGCATTTTACGTTACCGTCAATCTTATGTTATTGTTTTTTTGCACTTTGTTTATTGGCATGTAAAATGCTGCTTCTATCTCAGAAAGCCCGGAGGAGAGATGAGAGGCTTTATCGATTCAAGACTGACATCTGGTCTGCATGGCTCTGCTGGATCGACCGATAGCCATAAAAGGAGTTGATCGATTTGGTCGCTTTTGCCCGGACAAAATCACTATCCATCACCTTCGCACTGCTTTTTCTTTTGACTTGGGCTTGCGCCTGGCCATGTCATGCGGATCATATCCCTACCACCCAGTCGCCAGCAGAACCGGTTGTAGCAACTTTACCAGAACAAGAACCAGAACAGAAAATATATAGTCAGGGCATACCCGCCTTGGCCGAAGAGCCGATCCGGGTCGCCATCGAACGTCGGGATGAGGGTTTCGCGCTCTATCGCGGCGGCGAGCCCTACTACATCAAAGGCATCGGCGGCAGCCGCTTTCTGGAAAATGCCGCGGCCGCAGGCGCCAATTCGGTTCGCACCTGGGACGCCGGCGATGCGGATACCCTGCTGGAACAGGCTCACGCATTGGGTATGACCGTCATGCTCGGCATCTGGCTCTCCCACGACCCCGCGGACTATGACGACCCTTCCTATCGTCAAATGAAAATCGAACACGTGCAAGGCCTGGTGCAACGGCATCGCAACCACCCGGCATTGCTCACATGGGCCCTGGGCAACGAAATCAATCTGGAGGGCGCCGACACCGAATCGGCCTGGCGTTTCGTCGACGACCTGGCCCGCCTCATCAAACAGCACGATGATGCCCACCCGGTCGTCTCGGTCATCGCCTGCAATCCGGACACCCTGGAAAACATCGCCATTTTCGCACCGGCCCTGGATGCCGTGGGCATCAACGCCTACGGAACCCTGGCCGATATCCGTGCCATGGTGGACAGCTCCCCCTACACGGGGCCCTACCTGATCACCGAATGGGGCGTCAAAGGCCACTGGGAGGCCCAGCACACCGCATGGGGCCGACCCCTTGAGCCGACCAGCGCATGGAAGGCCGATTTCCAGCTGGCCGGCTACGAACGCGATATCCTGGCCAACCGGGACCGATGCATCGGCGCCTACGTCTTTCTCTGGGGGCAAAAGCAGGAACGCACCCCCACCTGGTACAGCATGATTTTGGAAGAGCTGCCCGGCATCACCCAGGCCGGTCTGTTCAGCCCCGCGGTCGACGCCATGCACTTCAACTGGACCGGCAACTGGCCGGCCAACCGCGCACCCGAAGTGCTCGACATGCTGATCAACGGCATTCCGGCCGAACAGGGCATCGTCGTTGCACCGGGAGAAGCGTTGAGCTCGTGGGTCGACGCCCGCGATCCCGAAGCGGATCGGCTGACCTATGTGTGGGAGCTGCTCGAAGAGCCCACGGCGTTGGGCAGCGGCGGCTCTTTTGAACCCCGACCGGCCAGCCTGGCCCACATCACCCAGGACCAGTCGCCGACGCTCAACCTCTCCGCCCCCCTTTCGGCCGGCCAATATCGCCTCTTCGTCTACGTCCTGGATAACAACGGCCATGCGGCCACGGCCAACATCCCTTTCCAGGTGCGCCCCTTCTCCGAACAGGAAGCCAGCGCGCCTTCAGATCCATCAGTTTCCGGTTAACCGGGCTATCAGGAATTACTATTCCAATATTCCTTTTCAGGTTGTTATGCCATTGGCCCCCTTTCATCAGGCAGGCTAATACCTGCCACCATTTTTTATCCCCTGCATTCCCCTAAGGATGAATAACCCTTTGAATACGACATTCAGTGATTTTCCCGGTGGCGTGGAAAATAGATAGTGATCTTGAACAACCGGCAAGGGACTGGTGATTCGAGAACCGAATTCGCTGGATCAAAAAGGTGATTCAAAATCCTTAACCGAGATGGCGCAGGCTTGATCTTGCAAACAATTTCACAGGTGATTATAGTCCGACCATTATGAAACCAAAAAATGAAAAATTTCCGGACCCAAAAGAGTTAGAAAAAGAACTGGGCGATTTCCTGGCCAAAAAATTCGGCGGATCGGTCAAATTGGCGACACCCATCGTGGTGCCCCAGACCGAGGCGAGCGATACGGTGGAAAAGCCCATCGACCAGGCGGTGGAGATCAATTTTGATTTGAAACCCGAGGAGTTGATCGCCTACCTGGACCAATACATCATCAAGCAGGAGCAGGCCAAAGCGATTCTGGCCACCAAGATCTGCACCCACTTCAACCGCATCCGCCACCGGAAGGCATCCCCTGACAGCATCAGCGACATGGTGGGCAGCATCAAGAACAACATCTTGATGCTGGGGCCTACGGGTGTGGGCAAAACCTACATGATTCGCCTGATCGCCCACAAAATCGGCGTGCCATTCGTGAAGGGGGATGCCACCAAGTTCAGCGAGACGGGTTACGTGGGCGGTGACGTGGAGGATCTGGTTCGGGACCTGGTTCGCGAAGCGGACGGCGATCTCGAACGGGCCCAATACGGCATCATTTATATAGATGAGATCGACAAGATCGCCTCGGCGCAAAACCTGGTCGGGGCGGATGTATCGCGCACCGGGGTGCAGCGGGCGCTGCTCAAGCCCATGGAGGAGACCGATGTCGATTTGAAGGTGCCCCACGATCCTATCTCGATGCTCCAGGAGATCGAGCGGTTCCGCAAGACGGGAAATCGCGACAAATCATCGATTAATACCAAAAACATCCTTTTTATTATGAGCGGCGCTTTTTCCGGGCTGGATGCCATCATTAAAAAACGCCTGACGGAGCAGCCCATTGGTTTCGGGGCACATCTGGGAAGGCATCGAGAGGCTTCGGAAATTTTGAGCCAGGTCAAGTCCGAGGATCTAATCAGCTACGGATTTGAATCCGAGTTCGTGGGTCGGTTGCCGGTGCGCTCCGTTTTCGAGCGGCTGTCCGAAGGGGATCTGTATGATATTTTGAGCAATCCCAATAATCCTATCATTCTCGGAAAAAAGGTGGATTTTGCCTCATACGGCATCGTGGTGACCTTCAGCGACGATGGCTTGCGACTGCTGGCCAAACACGCCTTTACGGAAAACACGGGTGCCAGAGGATTGGTCAGCGCAGTGGAACGCGCCCTGCTCAGTTTCGAAACACGCCTGCCTTCGACCAAGGTGAAGCGGTTTGCGGTGACCCGGGAGGTGATCGAATCGCCTAAGGCCTGGTTGGCCAAGCTCGAGTCCGAACCGGATCATCAGGAGATGAACGAAATTTTCGATCGGGTCAGAATTGAAGAGCGGCAGAAAATCGAGCGTTATGTGAACGAGAACAAGACGCACCTCAGCGACAAATACGGTTTGCCCTTGACGCCGTTGCGCGTGACGTTGATCGCGGATTATTACACGGTTCATACCACAGACATGAGTGGTGTCTTCGAACGCTTCACCCATTTTTGCGAACAGGTCAAAAGTATCGAGATGCAATTTCTCAAAAAACACGGTATCAACATCGTGTTCGAGGAAGAGGCCATCGATTTCATCATCACCCAATGGTTGGAAGGCACCACGAACCTCGATGCCGTCTACAAGCAGTTGAGCGACAACCTGGAGTATGGGCTCAAGCTGGTACGGGAAAAAACGGGCCGTAACCGTTTTTTCCTGACGCGCCAGGCGCTCGATGCCCCGGACCAGTTTATCAGCCGACTGCTCAAGGAGGCCCAGGTGCCGAACGATGCCCCCCTGCCCCCGGCCGACACCGGCAGGAAAGCTTAAAGCACAACTTGAAAGGATGAAATTCAAATGATTGGTATTTCAAAGCTCTACTGCGGAACGGTAGAGCCCAGTGATGCGTTGCGCTACGGCCGCCATTCCTCGAAACTGCCCAGCCACCTGCTCCAGTTTTCCGAAGACAAACGCCCGGTGATCGTGTGGAATATCACCAAGGCATGCAATCTCAAGTGCGTTCATTGTTATGCCCACGCCACCGAACAAGGCACTTCGGATGAGCTGACCACCGAGGAGGGATTTCGCCTGATAGATGATCTGGCGGCCTTCGGGGCGCCGGTGATGCTGTTCTCGGGCGGTGAGCCGCTGGTGCGCAAGGATTTGCCGGACCTTGCCGCGTATGCGGTGGACAAGGGCATGCGGGCCGTCATCAGCACCAATGGCACGCTGATCGATGGCAAAACGGCCCGCAATCTGAAGAAAATAGGATTATCCTATGTGGGCATCAGCCTCGATGGCCTGGAGCCGGTCAACGATCATTTCCGAGGGGTCAAGGGCGCTTTCTCAAAAGCGATCGAAGGGATTCGCAACTGCCAGGCGGCCGGCATAAAGGTGGGGTTGCGCTTCACCATGAACAAACAGAATGTCAAAGAAATCCCCGGCATTTTCGACCTGTTGGAAGAGATGGATATTCCGCGCATCTGTTTTTACCATCTCGTTTATGCGGGTCGCGGTTCGGCCCTTCTGGCGGACGATCTTTCACATGAGGAGACGCGCGCGGCGGTGGATCTGATCATGGAGCGCACCCGGGAACTGCACGCCAAGGGAAAGCCCAAAGAGGTGCTCACGGTCGACAATCATGCCGACGGGCCCTACCTCTACTTACGAATGAAGGAAACAGATCCCGAGCGGGCCGCAGAGGTGCTCGAGCTGTTGAAGATGAACGAAGGCAACAGCTCGGGGCGCGGTATCGGCTGCGTCAGCTGGGATGGAGAGGTCTATGCGGACCAGTTCTGGCGCCATCACAGTTTCGGCAACGTTCGACAGAGGCCTTTTTCCAAAATTTGGACCGAGCCTGAAGATCCGCTGCTGCTGCAGCTCAAGGACAAGAAAAAATATGTCCAGGGGCGCTGCGCTTCGTGCCGTTGGCTGGACATTTGTGGCGGCAATTTCCGTGTTCGGGCCGAGGCGGTCAGCGGCAATGTCTGGGCACCGGATCCGGCATGCTATTTGACGGATGAGGAGATTGCGCAGACGGTTTAACGGCTGACACTCGAATTTCACTATTTTCTTGAATCTTCAAAACATCTTAACGGAACGGAGTCGAAGATGCTTTTTCCCGATTATCGGCCGCGGCGCATGCGCCAAAGCGAGGCCTTCAGGCGCATGGTGCGAGAGACCCATTTGCGGGTGGACGATCTCATCCTGCCGCTGTTTGCCATTCACGGCAAGGATGTGAAAAATCCCATCCCCTCCATGCCGGGCCATTTTCAGCTTTCGGTCAATCATGTGGTCAAAGCGGCCGAGGAGGCTTTCAATCTCGGCATCCCCGGCGTTATTCTCTTTGGCATTCCGCCCAAAAAGGATGCGTTGGGCACCCAGGCGTATGCCAAGGACGGCATCGTGCAAAAGGCGGTGCGTGCCATTAAGGATAAGTTGCCGGATCTGGCCGTCATCACCGATGTATGTCTGTGCGAATATACCGACCATGGTCATTGCGGGGTGGTCGAGGGGCACATTATCGACAACGATGCCACGCTGGACCTTCTGGCCAGGACGGCGCTGTCCCACGCCAAGGCCGGCGCCGATATGGTGGCGCCGTCGGACATGATGGACGGCAGGGTGACGGAAATACGCAACGCCTTGGACGAAGCCGACTTCAGCCATATTCCGATCATGTCCTACGCGGCCAAGTATTGTTCGGCCTTTTACGGCCCGTTCAGGGAAGCAGCCGATTCGGCGCCTAAATTCGGGGATCGGAGATCATATCAAATGGATCCGGCCAACTCCCTGGAAGCGATCCGCGAAGTGGCTATGGATGTGGAGGAAGGGGCCGACATCATCATGGTGAAACCTGCCATGCCCTATCTGGATATCATCTGCCGTGTCAGAGAGGAATTCGATCTCCCGGTGGCCGCTTATAATGTGAGTGGCGAATTTGCCATGATCAAGGCGGCGGCGGAACGCGGGTGGCTGGACGAAAAGCGGTCCATGATGGAGATGCTGACCTCCATCAAAAGGGCCGGTGCGGATATCATCATCACCTACTTCGCCATGGATGCAGCAAAGGTAATAAAAGAACTTTGACGTTACCGTCCGACAGCGACTTTTTACCTATCCATAAACTTTAAGTAATCGATAAAAACTTTATGTTTTTATTGTATAAAAAGATAGGCAAACGATCATGCAACAGCCCTCACACCATCCCGATGCCCTTCGTGCCGATCATATGAATCCGGAACCTGGCGTACCGCCGTTGCGTCTGGTAGCCTGGGAAACGACCCGCAATTGCAATCTGTCGTGCATCCATTGCCGGGCTTCAGCGACTAGCGGACCCTACAGCGGTGAACTGAACACCCAGGCGTCATTTCGGTTGCTGGAACAAATTGCCGAAGTTGCCAAACCGATTGTCATTCTCACCGGCGGGGAGCCGTTGTTGAGGGAAGATATCTTTGACATTGCCAAGTATGGCGACGGATTGGGCTTGAAAATGGTCATGGCCCCCAACGGGACGTTGCTGACGGCCGATATTGCCAGGCGTCTCGCCGAATCGGGTATTCAGCGTATCAGTATCAGCCTCGATGGGGCCAACGCTGAAAGCCACGATCGATTCCGGGGGGTTCAAGGCGCCTTCGAAGGTGCGCTGCGTGGCATCGCGTATGCCAAATCAGCGGGCATCCAGTTTCAAATCAACACGACGGTCACCAAGACCAATCTCGATCAAATTCCTTTGATTTTGAAATTGGCCGAGCAACTCGGGGCCGTGGCCCATCATATTTTTTTACTGGTGCCGACCGGTCGGGGCAAATACATCGTCGACCAGGAGATCAACGCCCGGGAATACGAGGAGACACTCAACTGGTTCTACGACCAGCGCGACAAGACCCAGCTCCAGCTGAAGGCCACCTGCGCCCCGCATTATCATCGCATCTTGCGCCAGCGGGCCAAGGCGGAAGGACAAAAGGTGACGTTCGAGACCCATGGGCTCGATGCGGTCACACGCGGTTGCCTGGCCGGCACCGGGTTTTGTTTCATATCCCACCGGGGAATCATTCAGCCTTGCGGATTCCTCGACCTGAAGTGCGGAGACGTCACGAAGGAGCGGTTCGGCGACATATGGATCAATTCCCCCCAATTCAAACAATTGCGCGACACCGATCAACTCAAGGGGAAATGCGGCATCTGTGAATATCGCAGGGTGTGTGGCGGTTGCCGTGCGCGGGCCTATGAGGCCACCGGCGATTTCATGGCTGAAGAACCTCTGTGCCTGTACCAACCGACACCAATATAGTGCCATCCTATAAACAGCTTTCCGTCAATGCCATCAACTCAGGTGAAAGCTGCGGGCGGGCGTAAAGCCCGCCCCTACGAGGCCTTGGGTAATCATTCAAGCTGATGCTTTACCCAGGCTGTGTAGGGGCGGGGTTCATCCCCGCCCGGATGGAAACCCGAACAGCATGAGTAAGACGACCCCGTAAAAAGCGGCTTACCCGGCCTCGTGGTGAAATATCTCATCCCAGGAAACAGCTCACCAGCATGACGCTTTACCAGTTCCTCCCCTTCTCCGCCGCTCAGCAAAAAAGAACTTGTTTGTTCTGTTTTTTCAGTGCTAAATAGTAATCGACACACCCGCTTAGAAAGGGCCCTTCGATGAAAATCAAATCCCTTATGGTTCCCGATCCGATCACCGTCACCGCCAAAAAGACAGTCGGTGAGGCATTGGAAGTGATGAAACTCAATTCGATCAGGCACCTGCCCGTAGTGGATGAAAAGATGAATCTGAAGGGACTCCTCACGCTGGCCGATCTCAAACAAGCGTTGATACCTTCCATGATCGGGGATTTCACACTCTCCGACCTGATGATCAAGAACCCCATCACCATATCCCCGGAAAGCGATGTCGAAATAGCGGCCCAGCTGATATACAAACACAAAATCGGTGGGCTGCCCGTGACACGAGGACAAAAACTCGTCGGCATCATTACGGAATCGGATTTATTGCGAACGTTTATCGATATGATGGGCATCTTATCCAGTAGCGCCCGAATCGATGTGACCACAGGTGAGGGGCCGGGTGGACTGAACAAAGCGATACAGATCATCCACAGCCTGGGGGGGGATATCATCAATGTCGGCATGACGGCTGAGCGAACGGCCAAACGGACCTACTATTTCAGATTGGCACCTTGCGATACCCAATCGATCAGAAAGGCCTTGGAGGATGGCGGTTTCATCGTTCAGGCGGACATGGATTGATCACCACCAAATTTTAAAAAACCTTTCCTCCAGCCACACGGAAACAAGCCTTAGGCGCATCATCTTATCGAGATTAAAAGAAATTCTTCCAACCTCAATATCAAACCACGCTTGACATTTCTCAGCATTTATGGATAATTTCGAAACTTGATGGCCTCGTGAAAAGCTCGGAATCAGGGTTTACCGTCATCTTGGTGAAAGCCGGGATTCAGTATTTTCAATATGTTCTGGATGCCGGCGTTCGCCGGCATGACGCCTTTGCGACTTTTTACGGGTTCATCGAACCTTGCAGCATGATGTGCGCGTGCCTTGCCTGTCAGTCGCGTCTTGATCGCAAAATGAGCTCCATAGCTGCGACAATGAGATGGTGGATGCATTGATTTCTATTCCCAGGGGTTGCGTTTACTTATTCAGCATCGGCATTGTTTTGCTCGCTAGCATCTATCCATCCGAGGCTGCACGACTCAAAGATATCCGGATCGGAGAATACGAAAAATTCACGCGCATTGTTTTTGAATCGGACATCGAGCCGTCGGACGAGCAAATCCTCTCTTCACCGCCTGGACAACTCATGGTTGTCTTCAAGGGCACCCAGCCCGCTTTTATACGCAAGATCCCTATCGCCCGCGGACATTTTATTAAAGATCTTCAAATTCGCATCCAAAATAGTCAACTTGCAATTGTGCTGGATTTCAACCGGAAGTACGAGCGATGGAAAACGTTCGAACTGGGCAACCCACCGCGCTTTGCGCTGGACGTGTTCTGGCAGGAGACAGCCTCGATCCCGGAACCGGCCCGAGACCTTCAGCCGCGTCCCGAAATCTCATCCATCGGTGATGATCAAGTCAACAGTGAACCCGGCTTTGCCGCAGAGCCTTTTGACATCCCAATACCAGATGTCGACAGCGAGACATCACCGCCACCCCCATCCAACGAAAGCTGGAACGCAGATGTTTTGTATCGAGACGATACCCAGCCCGCATTACCAAATGAAAACATCATTTCCACCCAAAGCCGCAACGCGTCGCCCCCACTTGAAAATGAAATAGCACACAACATCACGGATCGCACCCCGATCATCGGCCAACTGGAGACACCCTCCGATGCTGAAAACAGCATCGAAAAATCGAGAGCATCCGAATCCGGACGCTTTCAATATTATCTGATCGTCGCCTTGGTCGTTATCACGATCGGTATTCTCTTTCTCCTGATTTTGATGTTGATTTCGAACCGCCGCACGAGAAGAAAGCCAACACCTCCAAAAATCGATGAGTCCCTTAAACACCAGGATGAGCGCATTGCCTCGATCAATGCACGAGTCCGGGAACAATTAAAACGTTATGACGAGGTCTGATGCGGTAATGGGCGAACAAGACTTTGCATTGAACATGGGTCTCTCCGAAGAAGAGCGGCGCGATCTTGAAAGAATGATCGGAGAGTTCCGACAGGCCCGCCCTTATGTAGAGCCCGATATGGCCTCGGTTCAGAAACAAATCGACGCTATCAATAAGCGGATGGCCTATCTCACCAACATGTTTTTGATCATCGACCGCCGTATGAAGCCTTTATATGAAATCATGCGGCTGACATTCGAGAAAAGTGAAATTCTAAACGAACGAATAGACACGATCATGGAAGCCATACGCAACGGAGAGCCGCTGTGACGTTGAAAATCCCTTTCGCACTTCCCACAGACCATCAATTCAGCATTATGCAGCGCATTCTCGACGGCACCCTGCCCATCGAGTCTCCTGAAGAGTTCGAAGAGATCCTGAACATCTACACCGATGACCCGTTTTTATATCGAAGCTATGGGGATCTGCTCCAACGTCTTGGGCGTCATGACGAAGCGGTTTCAATGTATGAGAAGGCCGCTGGCTTTTTCATTGCGAGAGGTTTGAACCTGCAGGCGATCGTATCCAAAATACTCGAATGGAGCGTTCAAAAACCTACCCACGAAGAAGGCCGGGCCTTCCATGCCCTGCTGCATGAGACGGGCAGCAACGAAACCCCGCTGCAACGGTTTTGGGCGGGGATGAACTATGCCGAGCTGGTGGCTGTCATGCGGCGCATGGTCAGGGTAAAGGAGCGATCGGGAAAAGCGATGATCCGGGTCGATCAACTCAACAATGACATCTTCTTTGTGGTCTCCGGCTTCCTGGCGGAAATGCCTTCACCGGACTGTGAAATCGAAGCCCGCATGGCGGGTATCGATATCGAGCCGAAGCTGTTGGGTCCCAATGATATTTTCGGCAACATTTTCCCGCTTGATCGCGACAGCACGTCGGATACCGAAATTCGATCCGTTACCGACGTCGAACTGGTCAAGGTCACCAGGGCCGTGCTTCGCAACGCCGCCCAGAAGTATCCGAACATTGAAAAGCGGCTTCGCACCTTGTACAAACCCGAGTCCCGAGGTGTTTGCGACCGGGCATGGCAAACCGTTCGGCGGGCGATGCGTTATGGGCTCCCCACCAAGGTCGAACTTCGTTGCCCGACGATGGCCGCCGGCCAAAAAGAGATCGAGGAAACCGGAATCGCGCTCGATCTTTCGATGGGGGGCATCTGTGTCGACCTGGGGGAAAAAACAATCGACAAAGCCATGTCTATGTTAAAGGGCCGGCTGGTGAACATGAAATTGGATTTGCTCAATAAGGAGGCCGTCCTGAATCTGACCGGCAAAATTGTCTGGCAAAGGCACCAGCCGACTGCCCAGGGCACGTCGGTACTGATCGGTATACGATTCGACACCCTTAATCCCCTGGACCAGGAATTGTTGATCGATTACTGCTCGGGCAGTGTCGACGAACAGAACCTGCTGCTCAGTCTATGGGACACGATGGTCAAAAACGAATAGGCCCCTCACCGGAATGGAAGGACTCACGTGACGACTCACACACAGCAGAAATTAAGGCGAAAGCCGACCATTTGGGCCATCGGCGGTGGCAAAGGCGGTGTCGGCAAAAGCGTGGTGAGCATTTTACTAGCAATGGGGATCGCCAATCAGCAGTTGAAAACCGTGCTGGTGGATACGGACCTGGGTGGCGCGAATCTGCATACCATGTTGGGGATTAAAACGCCGGTACGGACGTTAAACGATTTCGTGACACGCAAATATAACACCATCGAAGATATTTGTATCCAAACCCAGTTACGGCATCTTTCCCTGGTGTGCGGTGCCAGCGAAATTCTCTCCCTGGCCAATCCGCAATACGCCCAAAAAACAAAAATCATGCAAAGCATCGCAAGCCTGCCGGTCGACCATGTCATTCTCGACCTGGGTGCCGGCAACTCGTATAATGTTTTGGACTTTTTTCTGATTGCCGACCACCCCATCGTCGTGCTGACGCCGCAACCCATCTCGATACAGAATGCGTATGCCTTTATCCGCAATACCGTGTATCGCAAGCTCAGCCGGGAAACCAGCCAGCAACCGTCACTGCAAAACATTATCAGAAGCGCCATGGATCCCAAAAACGAAAACCACATGAGAACATTCCGGGATCTGCACCAAACGATTCGCAAATCTCACGGCGTTAAGATCGCAAATCACCTGGCCGGGGCCATCGGCGCCATCAAACCACTCTTGATCACCAACATGGCAAAGGATGAACGAGACGACAATGCCGCCAGGATCATCAAGCTGGTGGCAGAAAAATATCTGACGGTTCAATCGACGGAGCTGGGCACGATTGAATACGACCTACTCATCGACAAGATGATTTCCCAGATGACGCCGCTGTCCGAACTGTCACAAGGCAGCATCGCGCTTTCAAGTGCCGAACGCATTCTATCTGAACTCAGGATTGGTTAGATCCGGCTGATCAGGGTGTCCAGTATCTCGCGCTGATAGTAGGTCATTTTATCGTACTGGATCCCGATGCCATCGGGATAGATTTGGGAGACATGGCCCCTCACCCTGAATGGCAAGGGTTCATTGGCATTTGAAAGGGTGAAACACAAAGAGACAACCTGCCCTGCCTGGAATTTCTCTGCGGTTTCGATGAAGACCCCACTGGCACTGATATCTCGAATATAACTACGATAGGCCCTTCCCTGGGAGGCAAAATCGACCACCAGGTAACATGCCATGCGCGGATAAGCCCTCACCCAATTGTATGCGGGATCGTTCAAGGCCTTTAATCGGTTTAAAAGCGTCCCCGTATCGGATTGTTTGAGCAGAACGAATATCCTGGCCAGCATCATTTGCCTGTGCATCGGATCGTCTGCTGCCGAGTGCGATCTTCCAGGATGGCTGCCGGATAGTCCTGGAATTTTGCCTTCATTCGGGTCCAGCGTTTCGAGCAGCAGTTTGAGCTGGTCATCTTTCATTTTGTAGATGGATACGGCCAACCGCAAAAAGAGCGTGTGTTTTTCGACCTGGTCAGCTGAATTGGCCATAGCAGAGATCCCTTTTTACAGTATAACGAGTTTTAGGGCGTTGCATATATTTTTCCATATCGCACACTTGCATGGGAAATCAAGCCCAACCGTTTGAACGTGCGCAACCATCGGCGCAAATGCCAAATATCTGTTTTTGTTTGACACAAATCTCTGAATTCCCTATACTCCACTGAACTAAAAGGGGATTCTGCTCAACATGGGGATAAAGGAGGAAGATCATTGTCCTACATACTCGATCAAGAACAGCTGGATGGTATCGAAGAGGTCTTGCAAAAGGACTTAATGGACCTTGGTCTAAAATGCGTCATTCTTATTGACATGGCCGGCAACATCATTGCCAACCTGGACAATGGCCAGGTGGGTCATGACGTCTATTCCCTCGCAGCTTTGGCTGCGGGCAACTTCGGTGCGGTTTGCGCCATGGCTGCCATTATCGGCGAAGATGACTTTTCACTTCTTTTTCACAAGGGGAAAAGCGAGAATATCCATTTCAGCAAGGTGATGGATGATTTCCTGTTGGTGACCATTTTTGGAAACGATGTCTCGCTAGGTTATCTGCGTTTAAAGGCCGATGAGTCAATCGGGAAAATCAGCAAAATATTCGAAACGACCAAAAAGATCTAATTGCAGGTATATCCTTTGGTCTTCGAATAGACTCGGCAGCTAACCCAAAGGCGAGGATGCCCGCGTGGCAGTTATCAATATTCGCAAAAGCGAAGTTCAGATAAAGATCGTATATGTAGGACCGGGCCGGGGGGGTAAAACCAGTAATTTGGATTTTATCTTTGCAAGTATCCGGCATCGAATTCAGTCTGACATGGTCAGCATCAAGACGCATGGTGATCGAACGCTGTTCTTCGATTTTCTTCCTTTTGAACTCGGGCAAATCCAGGGATACAAAATCAAGACCCAGCTCTACACTGTGCCGGGACAAGTCAAATACAATGCGACTCGAAAACTGGTCCTCAAGGGAGTCGATGGGATCGTGTTTGTCGCAGATTCGATGCAGGTGATGCGCGAAAAAAATATCATGGCCATGGAAAACCTCAAAGAGAACCTGGCATTTTATGGCATTGATGTATCCAACAAATTCCCAATCGTACTTCAGTATAACAAACGTGATCTCGCCGACGAGGGAATCGCTCTACTTGATATAGAAACGATGCAAAAGGACTTGAATTCGGTATTAAAGGCGCCCTACTTCGAGGCCAGCGCCGTAAAGGGCCACAACGTGATTCCCACGGTGAAGAAGGCGATTTCTTTAACGATTGTATCTCTCCAGGATCATTTGAAATAGGAGGACGGTATTGGAAAATTCCCAGAAATCAAAACTGGTGAACGACATCGAAAACAGCTTGGATGATTTCTTTGGCGAGAAAGACCAGACCACGCCGGCGACTCCTCCCGCTACCGGCAGTCCCTTGGAAAAACTCAAGTCTGCTGTCCTTTCCATCGACTGGGAAATCACGGACCAGTGCCTTTCCGATCTGAGCGACGAAACAGACGCACTCCTGCCCACTTTCAAGAAAGAGCCGGAAACCCACGCCCTCTTGCGTATGCTTCGCGCCCTGTCACGATACATCCAGCAGCGAAAAGCCCAAGCTCACCAGGATGCCATAAAGCGGGTGATGTCTGTATTTGCCAGTATCGAATCCTTGGTAAATGACAAGCAGATGCACGAGACCGATAAAAAGCGTCTTGTGGCGAAAGAGATATCGGCATTCAAGAAACTCAAAGAACAGATCGAATCGAAACGGAAGACAACAGTTCCCGCCGGCGCCTCCGCAACCACTGAAGGGGCAGCCACCTCCATGGAAAATGGACCGTTTCAGGCAGCGATGGGCGAGTTGGAAAAACGATTCAATACCCGGATCGAAGAGTTGAAAGGGCAGATCGAAGGCCTGCGAAAAGAATTGGATCTTCTGCGCAAAGGTTGATGCGCTTTGCGTGTGCGACCTTTTACGGCGCCGTTAAAATAGAATCGAAGCCTTGGATGTGGGTTAAATCCACCTGCCTGGCAAAACGATCCACCACCAGCCCTCCAATGGCGTCTTTTTCTGCAAGTCCGCAGGTCACCATCATTTCCGCCAGATCTCGCAATTCGGTTTCACTGGGGACAAAGCGATCGTATACGATGCGATGATCGGGTGTGGTCAGCGCGTATTCAACCAATTCCGCCGG
>Ga0209164_1003243_pt1 | contig 15658 bp, 15 predicted proteins | sample MTBNYHSulfiMetaG_FD_187458 | JGI IMG/M metagenome (GOLD analysis project Ga0209164, IMG submission 187458) | Enrichment culture microbial communities from rom New York Harbor, USA that are MTBE-degrading - MTBE-NYH (New York Harbor Sulfidogenic)... | ecosystem: Environmental > Aquatic > Marine >...
GAATACGAAATCCGTGATACAGCAAGCTTGTGGACATCCGATATGCCTTTCTAATTGGTGTGGTGCCTTTTGAAAGACATGGATGTCCACTTTTTTCAACCTAAAGTACGCTCTTTCCGGATGAACCTAAATTATCATATAAAAATTTGATCAGACTAATCCAGCCATGTCCTTTAGGCTTAGTTAATACAAATTTTAATGAAAATATGTTTATATTGATTCCGATCATTCCAAAAAAATTATCATCAATCTCATTACAAGCAATTCGTAGTTGAAAGCATAATTTTTTAAGGAGGGCTTGTTCATTTACGATGAGTTCATCTTTAAATAACTCAATAAATTGTTCAGAGTAATCGGATAATAGAACAGATATTAAAATTTCATCTTTCCAAAAGGAATGAACTTCGTTACTGTCTACGACCTCTTCAATAAAGGCTTTAATAGAAACATCCTCTAAAAGCAATTTTTCAGATACCCATTTTCTAAATGACCTTCGTATAGGCAAGGAGCTGCCGATTTTATCGAAAAAAGTGTGGATATTCTCCTTTTTTATAAATTCAGATTCTACAATCTTTTCTAAAGCCCATTCTTCATAAATATCATGAGTAATAAAATAGCCATGCGGTGATTCATGGCCCAAGATACCATCATTTTTTAGTTCATTATCTAAAACACTATGTTCGCAATCAGGATTCACATAGAAGTTTCCTTCATTTGCTCTTTGAAAAGCCACTTTTAAAAAGCACTGTTCTCTTGCTGGTTTTGATTTCTTAATTATATATTGCCACAAATTTTTTTTAAAATCTGTATAGCTTGTTTCTTCATCTTCTTTGTAAAATTTTAAAAATTTATTTAAATAGAAAGGGTTCTTTATTAAATCCAAAAGTTTTATGTCTCGAGGAAGAGAAAACTTATACTGAACTGCTAACTCTTGTAGTTCTCTAAATTTTAGATCACGCAATTTTATATTTAAAGGAAGGATATTGTAGATTTCGAAAAATTGATAATTTAAATCCTCCAAATAATTATCTCTTGTTGTGAATATTAGTTTCCACTTATTTTCAACTAAATGTGATAAGAATTCTTTGAATGGATCAGTGTTTTTAAGATCTAAAAGTTTTTCTGCTGAGTCAATTACAACGAATTTACTTTCTTCATTGGAGTGAAAATTGGCAAAGTCTTGAAAGCTTAAATCAGCAAACAAGGCATTTATATTTGAAATATCAAATTCAGTAGCCTTGAAAATATAGAAAGGAAATCTTCCTTTAATTTCTTTGTAATAATTTTTTAAAAGAGCTGTTTTCCCTACCCCAGCAACACCACTTAGTATTATAACCTGACTTCTCGCTTCTTTTAGCCTTTTTAGATCATCATTCCTATCAATTTCTATGATCTGGTCATTAAAGCGAATGTTTGTTAGGATTTCATTTAGTATTTTTGCTGAGTGGTTCTCTTGTTCTTGGATAGAATTGAATATGCTTTTTTCTGAACAAAAAAAATGGCGAGAAATAATTTCATTATCTTTTGTTACAAATTTCGACTCAAAATAACTTTTAGTTCTCCATATTAATTGAATTTTTAAACCTTTGGCTAAAGATTCTATTTCATTCTGGGTCTTAGTTTTCTTGCCTTTATATTGAGTCCATTCTTTATTTGAATAGAGGAGGAGTTTAGAAATATCTGGGTAATCCCTTTTGGCTTTCTTAATGGTACTAATCAAGTCTGCCTTGTGTTGAGACAGTGTCGTATCATAAAATTTAGCTTGCCAACCTATAAATTGACCCTCAATTTCAATGGGATTGGTTTCTATAGCCGATTGATTTTTATATCTAAAGATCCCATATTTTTGATTGAACTCGATGCAAAAGAGTAAATAGCAAAACCATTCAAAATTGTTTTGAGGGTTTTCACTAAATTTGGCTTTGAAAATATCCCAATTTGGTTTTATCATGAAAATCTACTCTGATTAAAGATTAATAAAAAAGCAGCCAGATAGAAAGATTTTTAACTCAATCCTCAATCCCAACAATCCAAATAGGACAATCTAAACCTATTGCTGTCAAAGTATCCTTAGCTGTCTTGAATTTGGCCATTCCACTGACTGAGGCTTTCCTGTGATTGAAATAGGAAGCAGGAACAATCATAACGATCTCGACACCTAAGCAAAGACGTCTTTCAGAATATGCCATTCTGAAACCGCAAAAGTCTTTGAACATCGCTTCCATTTTGCCAAACTGAGCCTCTATTTGAACAAGTCCATGATCAAAATGTTTCCCAAAATCAGCATACCAATGATTATCGAGAGTCTCTGATGTAAGGCAAAGACTTCGGTGGTTTTTTGGCTTTATGTCATTCAGACAACAATCTAAACAAAGACATTCATCTGGATGATCCGAAATCCCAGAAGGTGTTGTGTCATATGACCATCCCATTGAAGTCAGAAGCCAGAAAAGATCAAAATTGATTTCAGATTGAGTAGGCCTTTTCGGCATAATCTCTATTGTCTCGATTATTTGAGTATGAAGATCACTTGAAATAGAATTGATATAGCTTGGGGAGCAATTGTAATAATAGGATTCAGCTTTCATGTTAACCCCTGATTCTATAATTTATTTTATCAGGAATTACAGCTCTTACGCCACCAGTTGGATCTTCGATATCACCATTCCTTCTCGGTATCAGATGGATATGTGCATGGAAAATAGTCTGACCGGCAGACTCACCACAATTCACACCGATATTGAAACCAGTGATTTTTTTATCCGCTTCAGACAGTCTGGCTTTCAAGATCTGGATTAATGAGTCTGCATCTTTTTTTTCTTTTTCAGTCATCGAGAACCAGTCTTCAGTGTGCCGTTTAGGGATGATGAGATGATGCCCATCTGTGACTGGATATTTATCCAGAATCGTCACAACGGTATCGATTTCATCGACGATACGATTCTTGATCCGCTCTCCACAAAAACGGCATTCAGGGTGATTTTCAGACCCTAATTCATTTATAAAACTGGTATGATCCTTATTGCTTTTAGTCTGATTGCATTTGGAACAGAGAACCTGAAGATTTTCATAGACCGTTTTTCCACCTTTGGAACGAGGCTTGATATGGTCAACTTGGAGGGGTCTTTCTTTCTTAGTGGCACCACATAAGGCACATCTGCCACCAGACTCTTTTAGAACACGATAATAAAGGCTGTCTGGAATGGGATTGCTGTCAAGCATCCGGTAATCCCAGATTCCAATGCCTCGTTTAAAAATATACTCTTGAATTTTCTGTTCACAGATCATTTTGATCTGAGCTTTTTGTTCAAGCGTCAGTTTTTTAATGGCAAGAGAAACCAGATCACCGTCTTTATCGATGATGTTGTGCCTTTTCAGAACTGGGATAGGCATTTTCTTGAGCCTATCCTCATAATATTGGACTTGGCTTTCATCCTGGGAAAGGAACTGAAGTGCAAGCTGTCTGAGTGTGGATGCACCACCAGATTCAACCAAGCTCTTTATGAGCAATGGTTGGTAGATATGGCTCATGGACATTCGATTCTGAAGGAAATCAATCAGACCATTAAAATCCATTGCCGTAACCTTTAAAATTTTTCTTTATCGCTCCTTGTAAAACCTTTTCGAACTCGATTCAATTTTTCAGTCTCTGCCAGACTGGATAAAGTCACATCACGATATGTCACAAGGATGCTGTTGTTCATCGGCTTCATTGTCACAATCGCATTATTGTTTACTCGCCAATCATAATCTTTATAAATGACATGATCGGTAATTTGAATAGGCTTGCCGTATTTTTCCCTGAGCGTAGCTTCTAATTGTTGCCGAAACTCTGAATTTTTCGGCATGCCTGTGTTGCCAAATAAGACTTCAAGGGAATAAAGCTTTTTGCTGGTGGGTGTGAAGTTGAATTTTAAAGTTGCCAGTTTGTTGAATACCAGTTCTTTGCATTCAAATCTTGTTTCGGTATCGGCGTATGGTCTGCTCTGTTTGGCGCTAAAGGTCTTGTTTGATATTATCAAACCACTTCTATGAAACGGCAAATTGTGAGCTTCGGCAATGTCGATTGCCTCATGAACGGTTATACCAGATTGCCATACGCCAAAACGAAATCCTTCAGATGGTTTTTCAGGGATGGATTCAATCGTGACTTCCTCAATATCCTTTTTTTGGTAACCAATGGTCTGGCCGTAAACTTTGCATTTTACCAGATCCCCATCTTCCCAACATTGGGGTGAATCAATTCTTTTGCCGTTTTTTAAAATGATCGTATCGGCTATAGATAAGGAAGGAAGAAACATCCATAAAAAGCAAATAACTATAAGAAGGCGTGACATTGTTTGTCCCATAATAGGTGGAGAGAGCGTGGAATTTGGTTAAGGATTTGAATTGATAGATATTTATATATGTTAATAACATTTGCCAAGCAAAAAAGGCATTTGATTATGCAGGAATTTCCAAATGATTGATATCGAATACCATATCAGTCACTTATAGCTATTCGATTTTAATCCCATTCGTAATTGAATAGGCTTTCTTCATCATTAATGTGCCAGCAGATTAGTATACGGCTTTCCAGCCGATAAAAGCTGATGGGTAAGGTGGCAAGATATCGGTTTGTCATATTTTGAATATTTAGATTAAAATTAGGTAGTATTATCAATTAGATAAATGCATATATGTAATAATATGTAGTGATATAGGGGATTTATGCATAGTTGTTTAGGTACTATACACGCACAAGAAGGGATGAAATTTAAAACAAATTGAGTGATAATAGGTCATTTCGATGAATAGAAAATGGTTGCAGATAGGTTGCGTTTTTATGCAAAATGACTGCAACCACATTTGAGTAACTACCTGAAAACATTTCTGTAAATATGGATTTGGAATACTGCAAAACCTCCATTCTCCGGTTCAAATCCGGATGCCGCCTCCAATTTTGCTTAATAATTGCGGATCGTTAACCGATCCGCCTTTCTTTTTGCAGCGCTTCAAAAGTGCTTCATTTTATCCTCTTCAATTTGGCCCCTTTATACATCTCATGGACCACATTCTGAACCCGCAGCTGATCGCTGATGCGATTGTGCACATAGTGATCAAGGGATTCAGAGGCCTCTTGGGGATTCGTCAGGCAAGTGTCTTGGATTGGAAATGGGGGGAGACCAAACCAACGAAAGCGGTTTGGTCATCACTTTGCCATATGTACGCGGTACAGCCGTCGACGATCCGCCGGATGCGCCAACGCATCACCGCGGCATCAGCGCGAACACACCCCAGCCCAGGTATTCACGCGTGTAAGCGGCGTAGCGCACGGGTTCCGAGGTCAGTTGGTCTCGAACATCTTTCGCGAACTCGTCGCCGGGATTGGCGTCAAGCCATCGGCGCATGGTGAGCCATTTGGCCGCCTCGTATCTATCCCAGCCGTCTTGGTCAGCCAGAACCATTTCAACGACGTCGTAGCCAAGGTGGCCGAAAGACGCGAGAAGTTCCGGAAGCAGGTGAAAGTCGGAGATCGAGTGGGCAAGACACCCCTTGGCAATATCTTCCGTCGGCGGTAACTGCCGCCAGTAGGGCTCGCCGATGAGAATGATCCCTCCGGCGCACAGGCTCCTCGCCAGAAGCGCGATAGTACCGGCGACTCCCCCGGCGATCCAGGTGACACCGACACAGGCGGCCACAGCGACCTCCTCGTCAGAGACGTAACCTGTAGCATCGCCATGGATGAACCTGACTTGATCGGCGACGCCGAGTTCTACAGCACGGAGTTTCGCTTGCTCGGTGAACAACTGGCTCATGTCGATGCCGGTGCCGATGATGCCGTGATCGCGTGCCCAGGTGCACAGCATCTCCCCCGAACCGCTGCCGAGGTCGAGCACCCGGGTACCCGGTTCCAGGCGCAGCGCCGCGCCGAGAGTAGCGAGCTTTTCGGGTGTGATCGGGTTGTGGATGCGGTGAGCACTTTCAGTGATGTTGAATATTCGTGGGATGTCCATTTGGAAAATTTCCTTACGGGTGTGAATAGATCCGGTCACGGCCTGATATGGCCTTTTCCGGTGGCAATGAAGCGCATCGGAAATGCCGCCCGAGCGCAAGGCAGGGTGATGGATCCCCATTATTGACGGGCAGCATATTCATCAAGCCGTCTGCGGATCATTTTTTGGTATTGGGTGTTGTATTCCTTTGCCATTCCGCTACTATCCGGCGTCGATGATTCTGATTGTCTTATCCCTGCAGGTGAATCCCACGGTGAGTATCCCATCAACGACCCTGCCCAGGCAATACTATCGTTTTTCATGCTCACAAGGTTCAGGTCTTGCAGGATAACGCATTTGCCAGCCAGAAACGCAAGCTTTGCGCCTTCCCCAAAAGGAAAGGTTCTAACGTTACAGCACGGCGGATTTGTTTAATCTTTCGGCAAGCCAAATCTTAATGATCGCTTGCCGGGGGACACCAAGACGTTTGGCTTCTTTGTCCAAGGATTGAATCATCCATAAGGGAAAATCAACATTAACCCTTTTTTGTTCCTGATTCGGCCGTCTGGCCTTTGAGAGGTCCAAATGATCTATAATGCTTTTGCTTTCATCAAATTTTTTATCTAATTGCTTAGCTTTCATAAAGCTCAATCTCCTCATTCCTGGCACGCCGTATTGATATAATCCTTATATTATCAAAATGATAGGTGATTGTCCCTGACCAATGTTTTTCATCAATCTTGCCAATGACAAGAAATCGCGACTCGTCAGTTGTTTTAGCCGGGATTTCCAATAAATCCATATCGTCCCAAAGCGCTTGGGCCTCGATAAAATCAATCCCGTGCTTGAGCTTGTTCGCATTCGACTTTTCAGGATCAAATTCAAAAATCATAGTATATGAAATATACTGATCAGGTATATGATGTCAATATTTGACATAGGTCAAAATGGAATCGAACAGGGATTGCCGGGCCATTTGTATTCTTTTTAAAACTCGATAATGGCCGCCGCTTTCACCGCTACCTGCCGGATGCATTTCCCGCCTGCCGTTTCAAATACTTTGCAAGGCAAGCGCCGGTCATGGCCAAGGATTCTGGATCGAGATAGTATTCCGCGTGCCTTTGAAAAAGCACGGTGCATTTGGCGGGGAACTCCTCGTCCCCATCATTGAAAAGCAATAGAAGCGCAATGCGTGGAAGCGCGTTGAACTCATATGACAGGTCATACGATAGTCCCATCTCATACCGTGATCCGTTCAATCCTTCACAGGCTTTCTGCAAATCATTCAATCGGCCTGAAAAATGCTTTTCAATGGCCTTTTCCGTATCGCTGGAAAAGTAGTTCACATTCGTGAAATGCGTAGCCCTTTTGAAATCCTTAAATGAAACCCACTCTTCATCATGATAGGGTTTGTCGGGGCACAAAAGGATGTATTGGGCGAGAATGACAAAGGACATATAATCGGGTTCATTTCCCTCCTCATCCACAAATCCGCTATTTGAAACGACATATCGATGATTGAAAAAAGGCAGATACATCGTGCCGCCGTCATGCGGTATGCCAAGCCTGTCCATGATCGGCCCGAATTCGACTTTTTCCATTTGAGCGTAATATTGCTGATAATTCTTTTCAAACGCATCCGACGATCCAGCCATGAGTTGCCTCCAGTTTAAAACCTTATATGATCAAAAAAAACAACGGCCAGCGGAACCCAGTTGGCCGACGGCTTTTTTGAGGGCGGCTGCCGACATGGAAAGCCGATGTTGCTCCCGTGGCGCCAGTTTGCTCTCGACGATGCTGACGATCCCCGTCTCCGACACGATGCAAGGGACACTCAGGCAGACGTCATGGATGCCGAACTGCCCGTCGAGCAGGGTTGATACGGTCAGCACGCTGTGTTGCGACCGCAGGATTGCCTCCGCTATCCGTACCAGCGCGAGCCCGATGCCGAAGGAGGTGGACCCCTTGTAGTCGATGATATGATAGGCGGAGTCCCGCACGCGTTGCTCGATATCCTTCCGCTCGGCTGCCCAATCCGCGCAGTGGCCGCAGATAGGGCAGTATTGATCGATGGGCATTCCCGCCACGTGCGCCATGGACCATGCCACGAATTCCGTATCCCCGTGCTCGCCGAGCACATAGCCGTGCACGTTGTGCACATCGATCTTCAGATGCTTGCTGAGCAGATGCCGGAGCCGGGCGCTGTCGAGCACGGTGCCCGACCCGACGACCCGCCCCTTGTTCCAGCCGGTGCATTGCAGGGCCACGTAGGTCATCACGTCCACGGGATTGGTGGCGACCAGGAGCACGGCGCCGGTATTATGGGCAAGCACCTCCTGGACCACCGAGCGGACGACCGCTGCGTTTTTCTCCATGAGCTGAAGCCGTGTTTCGCCGGGCCGCTGGGCAGCGCCGGCGGTGAGTACGATGAGGCGCGCATCGACGTAGTCGGACGCATCTCCGGAGTGGATCGAGACGGTAGGAAAAAACGGCTGGCCGTGGGCCAGGTCGAGGGCCTGACCCTTGGCGAGCGCATCGTTCTTGTCAATCAACGCGATTTCGTCGCACAGGCCGCTTTGGGCGAGCGCATAGGCAAATGTCGCCCCGACGGCGCCTGCTCCGACAACCGCAACCTTTCGTCGGTTCATCTGTTTCATGCCCATGGGATTCTCCGGTTTCCAGCCGCATGCGCCTGCGGGAAGCTCACCCGCGCCCGCCAGGAAAGAGATTCGGCGGCAGGCTCGGTAAGGCGCGCATCGCCATCAACCATCAATGATGTGCTTCTTCAACTGCTTGTAGGTCCAGGCGATGGTGCCCACTGTGAATATCAACGCCGTGATCGATGATAGTGCAAAGAGCAGATGGTTGGGGCTCGAACCAGATAGAAGGAAGATCAAAGGCGAATAGATGAAACCGAAGATAACGAAAAATAGCCGAATAAAGACGGCGAACATGATTGGCGCGGCCATGCACCAAAAAAAGAACTTTATGATTCTTTTTTCCTTTGAATCTCTTTCATTCATGCTGCTCCAGCATGTCTGTGGCACCCTGCCAGCCGATTTTTGATCGAACGAACCCGAATTCTATTTGAATAAACCTATTCATCTGATTCATTTGCGTCAATGCCTTGCTCTGGAATCCTGGATAATCGATCGCATGCTGGATGGCTGCGCCATTTGATGCCCATTTGATTCTATCGGTGGCTCTGCGCCCCGGGATACACGCGATAGATCTTCCAGAGCATCCCTGCAAGATAGAAAATGGCCATGCCGAAAAGCAGAACCGCGACCGCCTTCATTGGCGTTGTCAGCAGACTCCGCTTCCAGAGAAGCAGTCCGACGGCCATCGAAAAAACATAGACCATACCGCATGCAAAAATGAGATGCCGGAAAATTCCCCCCTGTGCTGCCCAACGCCTGAGTTTGTCCCTGTCGAGACACATCTGCAGCAACAGCAGAAATCCTCCAGGACCAAAACATAGAATCAGCAACACCCGGGCAAAGCCGGTGAAGACCAGGATAAAGCAGGCGGTAATCCCAACGGCAGCAATCAGTACACCGAGAACCAGGGAAAGCTTTGACCTGCGCAGCTCCCCAAAAGGCGTTTTCCCGAGCGTAATCGTCTGCAGGGCAAAGATAATCAAGAGCAATCCATATAAACCGTTTTCATAATAGGGAAGCGTGCCGGCAGACACCATGAAAAGAATCGTCCCCGCCATCAGCATGACCATGCCGCCGATAGCCAGGATTGCCACCTCGAGCGAAAGATCTGCCTCTGTGAATAGCATGGATTCGTTTTCTACCTGCGTCATGCGCACTCTCCCGACCATTCGGTTTCAGGATCCTGTGGAATTTGTCTAAAACCACTTCTTTCACGCTCACGCCTTTTTGGCATCTTTTCCATCCAATACCTGCCGGACGGATGTGGCCAGGTCGCTGATGGTCAAGGGTTTCATCAGGATTCCCATGATGGCGGGTGACTTGACCTTGGCATGGGCGATCCTCTCGCTGAATCCCGTGCACAAAATCACTGGCAGTTCAGGCCGGAGTGTTTCGAGATGGCGTGCCAGCTGTTCTCCGGTCACGAGGGGCATGGCCATGTCCGTGATCACCAGGTCGTAGGCGCCGGCATTGGCCTCGAGTTCCCGCAGCGCATCGCTGCTGCTGGTGAAGGCCTTCACCTGGTAGCCCAGCCGTTCGAGGGTCAGCCGTTGCACTTCGACGATCATCCGTTCGTCATCCACCAGCAAGATCCGTTCGGTGCCGGTGGAATGCTCGACAGGCGGCGCCGGCGTGTCGGCTACGTCCGTACGATGCGGTATGGGCAGGTAGGCCTTGAACGTCGTGCCCCGGCCCGCTTCACTGTAAACACGGATTTCGCCGCCGTGATCCTTGACGATGCCGTAGACCACGGATAGCCCCAGTCCGGTGCCCTTGCCGTGGGGCTTGGTGGTGAAATAGGGGTCGAAAATCCTGGCCAGAAGGTGGCCGGGAATGCCGTGACCGGTATCGGTCACCGACAGAAGGGCATACCGCCCGGGCGGCAGGGGCGCCCCGGATGCATCGTTTTCCGTGAATTGGACCTGGCGCAAGTCGATGGTGATGCTGCCGCCGTCCTTTTCCACGGCGTGATAGGCATTGGTGATCAGGTTCATGGCGATCTGATGCAAGTTGGTGGGGTCGGCCAGCACCGGTTCGCATCCGCGCTGAATGTTGAGGTGCATCTCGATGTTGGACGGAATGGTAGCGCGCGTCAGCTTGACGGCCTCGGCGAGGATCTGCTGGAAGCGGACCGGCATTTTATGGTGCTCGACCTGGCGGCTGAAGGAGAGGATCTGTTTGACCAGGTCCGACGCACGTTGACCCGCCTTGAGAATTTCGGCGGCATGTTTCCGATGTTTGTTTTCGGTGGGCAGATCGTGCAGCAGCATTTCCGAAAAGGCGATGATGGGGGTCAGAATATTGTTGAAATCGTGGGCGATGCCGCCGGCCAGGGCCCCGATGGCCTCGCTTTTTTGGGCCTGTTGCAGGCGGTCTTCGATCTTTTTGCGGTCGGAGATGTCGCGGTTGCTCACCCGCAGCCCCAAACGGGTGCCGTCCGGCCGGACGATGGGGACGCAGCGGTGGTTGATCCAGATGGTGTGACCGGCCTTGTGAACGATGCGCAAATCGATATGGCAGGCCTGGGTATCGTCGCGCTTTTGAGAAAGATGCCGCTGGAAGGATTCAAGATCCAGCGGATGCACGATCCGTTCGATCAGCCCGGGATCCTGCATGAATTCGGAGGTATCATAGCCGGTGACCCTTTTGCATGAGGGGGACATCCACACCAGGCGCTGGTCGGCACCGAGCCAATATTCCCAGTCATAGGTGAAATCGGCGATGGCACGCAGCTCTTCCTGGCTTTTGATCAAGGCGGAGGCCATTTCGTTGAAGGACTTGGCCAGGGTTGCCAGTTCGTCGGGCGCCTTGCCCAAATTGGCCCGGGCGCCCAGATCACCGCGGCCGAAGGAGCGTGTCACCGCCACGAGTTTCTCGATGGGATCGAGCAGCATGGTGCCGCCCACGAGCATGGATATGCTCAGCGCCAGCACGGCCGCCGTGAACATCAGGACCAGGTTCCTGGCCAATATCTGATTGGCCGGCCGCAGCACCAGTGCCTCGGGGATGCCCGCCCACATATAGGCGTAAGGCTCGGCGGCGTCATCCAGTGTGACCGGCTGGAAGGCATAGATGCGCCGAACCCCGTCCGGACCGTTATGAATGGATATTCCCGGTGTCAGGGTGCGCTGAAGGGTTTCCCAGGCCGTGGGGATGATCGGATCACCGATGGGGTTGGCATTGTCCCTGGAGGGATGCTGGAAGAGGCGGATGCCATGATGGTCGGTGACGGCGAAGAAAGCGCCCGGTGGCATTTCGACCTTGTTGAAAAAGTCCGCAAACCGCTCCAGTCCTGCAGCGGCGGTGAGCACAGCGGAGATGTTGCCCATCCTGTCGAGCACCGGATGGGCAAAGGGCAGGGAGGGCAGCTGCTGGCCCACACGGGTGACGATATATTCGCCCACCGCGAATTTTTTTTCGCTCAAAGCGCGCTGGATGTGGAGACGGTCGGCCAGATTGGTTCCTTCATATGGGATGGCCGACGCGAACACATCGCCATCGGCGTCCACGGCCGCGATGTTGATATAGGATGGATTGTTTTTGATCACTTCATGGAACACAGCATCGCAGGTGACGCAGCTTCTATCTTTGATTTCGTTAAGTTGGGAAAGGGTTGCCAGGGTCTGGCGGGCGGCGTGGGTGACGCCTCGTTGCACTTCGGCCATGGACTTGGCGAGGAACAGGACCTCTCGTCGGGCGTCCTCGATGGCATTGCGCCGCAGCTCCAGCCCGGAATAGAAGATGATCAGCAAGGCCGGCAGGAGCGCCAGGAGCACCAAAAAATTGAATATTTTCGCAATGGACCTTTTTTTGAAAAGGGGCATGGGGGATAAGTCCTCTTCAATTTATGGGCGAACGACAATTTTTATCGGCTCAAAGGAGAGTTGTCTTGACTTGTTTTTTTAATTTTTCAGTACCATAGCGTGTTTTTTGGCAGGGCGATGAATTGGCGACGCATGTCGACGGGACGCGACGCCTGGTCGCTCGGAAAGATCTGCCGGGCAAATCGGCGGTCCGTGACGGCTTTGGCCCCGATGTCCTCGCCGGTATTCGAGATCGTGCAGAAAGCCGGCAGGAAATAGAGGAGGATCAGCGGCTCATTGACCACCTCCTGGTTGCACTTCGGTTGGGTCCGGCGTATAACCCGCTCGGTTGACGCCCATATCTACTTTACAGATCCATATGGGCCTATTTTTCGGGAGAGGTGTAATCATGCGAGCTGAAATCGTGGCGACCGGAGACGAAATCCGCACCGGTGCGCTGGTGGACAGCAATTCGGCCTACCTGGCCGATCTTCTGGAGCTCAACGGCATCGAGGTGGTGCGGCACCACGCTGTGGGCGACGATATGGATGTGCTCGTGGCGCTGTTCGGCGAGGTCAGCCAGCTCGCCGACGTGGCGGTGGTGACCGGTGGCCTCGGGCCGACCCAGGACGATCTGAGCACAGCGGCGGCGGCCCGGGCGGCCGGCGTTCAACTGATCGAGGATCCCCGCGCCCTGGCCGAAATCGAAGCGTTTTTTAAAAGCCGCGGCCGGCCCATGAACCCTTCCAATCGCAAGCAGGCCCTGTTTCCCGAGGGTGCGCGCGTCTTGTACAATCGCATGGGGACGGCCCCCGGTTTCCAAATGACGATCGGTGGATGTCTCTTTTTCTTCATGCCCGGGGTGCCCAACGAAATGCGCGTCATGTTCGAGGAGCAGGTTTTGCCCGCGCTGCAGAGTAAACAGGGCAAGGCGCGGCAGTTCCGGATGGTACGGGTCATCTCGACCTTCGGGCTGCCGGAAAGTGCCGTCGGCGAGAAAATGGCGCCCATCGCTGACCTGTTTCCGGACGTCAAGCTCGGTTTGCGGGCCAAGTTTCCGGAGATCCAGGTCAAGTTGTATTACAACGCCCTGGATGAAGAGCGGGGTCGGGCGCGCCTGGCCGAGGCGCTGCAGTGGGCGGCCGGACAGCTGCAGCCTTACGTCTTTTCGCAGGATGAACGCTCCATGGCCGCCGAGGTCGGGGAACTGCTCAGACAGCGCGGCGCCACCCTTGCGCTGGCGGAAAGCTGCACCGGCGGCCTGGTGGCCAACTGGGTCACCAACACGCCCGGTTCGTCCGACTATTTTCTCTTTTCGGCCGTGACCTATGCCAACGCGGCAAAGATCCAGGTGCTTGGCGTGCAACCCGAGACCCTGAACCGCTGCGGGGCCGTGCACGAAGAGACGGCCGAACAGATGGCGGCCGGGGCGCGCCGCGTGGCCGGGGCCACCTACGGTCTGGCCACTACCGGTATCGCCGGTCCGGACGGCGGCACGCCGGAAAAGCCGGTGGGCACGATTTGTATCGGGCTGGCCACGCCCGACACCGTGCTGAGCCGCAGAGTGACCCTCTCCTTCGGCCGGCGTCTGATGAACAAAAAGCTTTTCGCCATGCTGGCCCTGGATCTGCTCCGGCGGCACTTGAGCGGCACATTGAAATAGCGATCGGTGTGAGGCGATGACAGACCCAGACCCAACCCGTTGGATAAGAGCCGGTTGGCTCATCGACGGCACCGGACAGCCCGTTGCCAGAAACACGCTGATCGGCGTGCGCGACGGCCTCATTGTGTCGGTCGACCCTGCCGGTTCACAATCCATCGACGCAGTGGATTTTTCCAATTCAACGCTATTGCCGGCCCTCATGGATGCCCATGTGCATCTGGCCTTTTCCGGTTCCCTCGATGATCGCGTGCGTACGGCCCAGCTGGAATACACCCTGGAAGCGGCCGAGGCGGCCGTTTGCCGGCATTTGAGAGACCAGTGGCGCCACGGCGTGGTGGCTGTGAGGGACGGCGGCGATCGCTTGGGGGCCGCCCTTCATTACAAGCAGACCCATGATCCGTTTAAGGATGAACCGGTCACCGTGAAGGCCGGCGGGTGGGCCTGGCATGCCCCTGGCCGCTACGGCCGCATGCTCGGCCGGGCCGTGCCGCCGGGAACGTCACCCGGCGAGGCGGTGTTGGCCCAGATCGATGCCATCGACCATCTCAAGATCATCCAATCGGGAGTCAACAGTATCGATCGCTTTGGACACGCTACCCGGGCCCAGTTCGACGAAGACGCATTGCGTGCCATGGCGGATGTGGCGCACCGGGCCGGACGGCCGGTGATGGTGCATGCCAATGGAGAGCTGCCCGTACGCCTGGCCATCGCCGCCGGGTGCGATTCCATCGAGCACGGCTATTTTATGGGTGAAGAGAACCTGCGCCGCATGGCCGAGCAGGGCGTCTATTGGGTGCCGACCGTGGTGCCCATGTCCCGGCTGGCCGAGGCTTCCAACCTCAGGTCTGACCAGATCGACATCGCCCGACGCACCGTGGACCATCAACTGGACCAGATTCGAAAAGCTGTCCAGTTCGGGGTGACCATCGCGCTGGGAACCGATGCCGGCAGCCAGGGCGTCGATCACGGTGCGGCGGTCCGGCAGGAGCTTGCGCTGCTCATGGCCGCCGGCATGCGGATAGAGCAGGCCGTTCGGTGTGCCACGGTCCATGCCGCCCGACTGATGCGCCTGACCGCTCGCGGTGAATTGCGACCCGGTGGCCGGGCCGATTTTTTGGCCGTGGACGGGAGTCCTGATCGCCTGATAGATGGATTGGCGCACATCGCTTCGATCTGGGTCGGTGGGCGTCGGCTGTCGGACCAGGAGGTATAATCGGCCGGGTCAATCCATCCTCTCCAACCTTCTTCATCAAGCTAAAAAGAAGCCGTTACACTTCCGGCGGAATGGATTTTCGCGATTTTATGTTGCGAATCAGCCTGAAAACGGGTTCGGTCCAATCGGACACCCGGCTGGGTTTGTGACGGTAGATCTCCGAGAGAGAAAGGTGCGGATCGCGGACCGGGCTGCGTAAATAGTAGCGCAGCGCCGCCAGCCGCTCCTGGATCTGCTTTTCGACCTGGCCGCGCAGCTCTTCCTTGATGGTGAGGATGCGCTCTTTGATCTCCTGGGGCGGGCTCTCGTTCTTGTATTTGCCCAACTTATACTGAATGCGCAGA
>Ga0209164_1003244_pt1 | contig 15658 bp, 10 predicted proteins | sample MTBNYHSulfiMetaG_FD_187458 | JGI IMG/M metagenome (GOLD analysis project Ga0209164, IMG submission 187458) | Enrichment culture microbial communities from rom New York Harbor, USA that are MTBE-degrading - MTBE-NYH (New York Harbor Sulfidogenic)... | ecosystem: Environmental > Aquatic > Marine >...
GGGGAAGATGGTAAGTAGAAGTAAATTTTTTTCCTAAGTAGACTTCCTGAAAAATACGCTTGATCAAATTCTCCTTACTAAGGTCCCCGGACCGATAGACCCAACCGTCCAACGAATTTTCTAATATCCGGAGAATCCCTTTTACCCCTCCTCCTGACGACTTTACTTTTTCTAAAAATGAAAAAAGATGCTTCCTTCTTATTCGGATGACTTTCTTCCGGTGAAATGCGGAGGATTTTGTTTTGAGAAAAGAGACAATTTCCTGGATAGAGGAAGATCTTTTCTGTTTTGGGAGAGGTGGAATCTCTGAAATGGAGAGAAGGTAGAGGAGGAGCCCCGAGGTCAAATCCCAATCATTATTAAATCCTCCTGTCGATTTAAAAAGAGAGATTTCCTCATTCGTGACCCAATCTTCCCTATTTCTTTCAAACCCCAGGCAGGTCTCCAGATAGATTTGGATGGTTCGCTGGATGGTTTCACGGTAAGACCTCGAGACATCAATCAGAACCCCATCCATATCGAAAACGAGAATATCCAAATTCATAAAACTCCAATTGTCTTTGAAAGTAAAAGGGAATGGTCAAAAGGTCATGGCTAAGATGCCTGTTTCGTTGGGAGGTTAAACTGTTGGTCGTTACTATCTTTTAAGCTTAGCCCTTTGACGATATACTGAACTGGCTTCTTAACCTTACCCTCAGCCTATCCCTTTTTGATCTCTTCCAGCACCACCTGGACAAGACTTCCCACATCGATCCCTTGCATTTTATAGAGGTCGTCCGGTTTTCCAGAACTTCCGTACTGAGTAATTCCCATTTTCCGAAAACGGATGGGTAAACCATGCTCTGCGATCACATTAGCAACGAGGCTCCCGAGACCTGTATGAATCTGATGGTCTTCATAGGTGATGACCGTTCCTGTATGGGCAGCCTTAAGAATGGCCTCAATATCCAAATCGCTCAGGCAAGAAATGTTTAGAACCTGAACCTCTATCCTCATTTCTTTTAATTTCTGCCAGGCCTGAATCGCTCGATGGACCATTCCTCCAGAGGTGATAATGGCTGCATCCTTACCGTTTCGGACCAGGTCGGCTTTTCCATACCGAAACTCATAAGGGTTGCCAAATATTGGGGCCCCTTCCTCGCTAAGAAGGATGGGGATTGGAGATCGGCCCATGGCGACGAGGAAATTTCCATAGGTTTTAGCGACATATCGTATGATACGGTCGGTTTGGTTAGGATCTGCTGGAAGAATAATTTTGACTCCAAAGAGGTTTTTCATCACTCCGATGTAGTCAATGCACTGGTGAGTTTTTCCATCTTCGCCCACATCCATACCATTATGGGTGCAGATAAGTTTAAGGTTTGTCTCATTGATGTCATTGAGGCGGTGCTGATTATACGTCTCATCCACGCCAAAGACTCCGAAGTCGGCAAAGAAAGAAAGAAGGCCGAGAGTAGAGATCGATCCAGCGATGGTGGCGGTATTATGCTCCTGAATTCCTCCCTGGAAGAAATGGTTCGGAAATTGTTTGGCAAACCCAGTTGTTTTGACAGAGGAGGCTAAATCACAATCGAAAACCGCCATGGGGAGGGAAAAATCCTCTCGAAGGTTGGATTTGGCAATATCGACCAGGGCATTTCCAAAAGCGCTTCGGTTGTCCAGCTTTTGATCTTTTTCGTAATTTCTTGGATTCCCGATCTGGATCGAGGGGGCCTCTTTGGGATATTCCCTTCCAGGGAATGGGAGCGCGCCTTTTTCCCGAATTTGGCGGTAGCGATCTAAATCATCCTCAACTTCCAATTCCTGAATGGCCTTTTTATATTCCTCAAGGGTGAGAGCCCTTCCATGAAATTCTTCTTTTCCTTCCATGAAAGAGATTCCCTTTCCCATGGTGGTGTGGGCAATAATCACGGTGGGGTGTTTGGAGTATGTGGCTTTTCGCAATGTAGAATAGATCTCTTGAAATTGATGGCCATTGACTTCCAGGACCTGCCATCCGTCAGATTCAAAATTTTTTGAGATATTCTGGGGCATGATTTCCGGCGTGACTCCGCTGATCTGCCTTAAGTTGTAGTCGATGATCACCGTAAGGTTATCGAGGTCGTATTTGATGGCAAACCGACGAGCTTCGGAGATCTGGCCTTTCTGCTGTTCTCCGCAGCCCATGGTGACAAAAACATGAAATCCCTTTTTTAATATTTTGGATCCCAAGGCAAAACCACACCCCGCTGACAATCCCTGACCCAAATTACCGGTATTCCACTCCACCCCTGGGACCCCTTTCTCCACATGACCTTCAAAGGGACTTCCTGCCTTACGAAAGGTTGCAATCGCTGCCTCGATTGGGAAGAAACCGATACGTCCGAGGGCCGCATAGACGCCAGGGGAGGTATGACCATGGCTGATGACGATCCGATCCCTGTCCGGGTCCGATGGAGACTGAGGATGAACATTGGCATACGAATAGAGAACCAGATAAAAATCAATGGAGGACATAGATCCTCCAGGATGTCCCGATGCGGCAAGGGTCGTCATCTTTAATATATCCCCTCTGGCCAATCTCGCCAGTTCAGATAGCTTTTTAAGGGACCCTTGATCCAGTTTTTCAGCATCAAATCTTTTTTTGCTCATCAACAACCCCCCGATACCAAAGAAATCATCAATAAAATCCCCCCAACCCCCCTTTGCCAAAGGGGGGAGAGGGGGGATGGCCCCTATATTATAATTGAGATTGAATTCTTTTCAAGCCTCTTTTATGATATTTTTAGTTATTGGAGGATATGATCAGTGATAGGGATTGAATATAAAGATAAACGTATATCCTGCCGATTAATCATCTTTGATAAGGATGGAACCTTGATTGACTTTACCGCAACCTGGGTTCCCCTCATTCGTAAGCGAGCCGCTTTTCTTTTAAAGAAATTAGGAAGAGGCAGGGAATTAGAAGCATTCCTGTTGAAATCCTGGGGGATTGACCCGTTGACCGGAAAAGTGGATCCAAGAGGGCCTTGTCCGGTATCGCCGAGATCGGATGAAATCATCATTGGTACCATGGCCCTTTATCAGCACGGATATCCATGGGATGAATCGAAGCAGTGGGCGAGCCAAGCCTTTGACGAAGCCGATGCAGAGGGAGATTGGCGAGAAAAGGTGGTTCCCATCAAAGGCATTCGAGCTTTTCTTTCTCGATTGAAAAGGGATGGAGTCTATACTGCTCTTGCCACCAATGACGAGAGAAAAGATACGGAGGCTATCCTGTCTCATCTTGATATGAATGGTCTGTTTGATATCATCCTTTGTGCGGGAGAGGTGGAACCACCCAAACCTCATCCCGAAACCATCTTAACCATCTGCCGGAGGCTGTCTGTTCCAACCCATGAGGCGGTGATGGTAGGGGATTCGGTAACGGATATGATGATGGGAAAGAGAGCGGGTGTGGCGTTGGCCGTCGGGATCCTTGAAGGCGGGGTGACACCGAGAGAGGAGTTGGAAAAGGTGGCTGACCTTGTCGTTCATTCCATTCGGGATTTAAAATTTTACGAATTTTAGTCTATTTTTCTAATTTTTTCGAACTCACTGCCTGCGGCAGGCGAACTCATTACTCCGGACTAACTCCTTACTTTCAGATTCTCCGGATCATAGAGAGGTTCTTTTTCAACGGTGGCCTCATATCTCTTGGCGGCGACTTCAATCTGTAATCGGGTTCCGGGTTTCGAATCATCAATGGGGAGATATCCGTAAGCAATGGGTTTCTCAATCGTATGCCCAAAACCTCCACTGGTCACCAAACCGATGAGTTTATCTCCATCAAGAATGGCTTCTTTACCCACAGGCATCAATGGTCCTGTTTGGAGAGTGAGACAACAGAGGCGTCGGGAGATCCCTTTTTCTCTTTGAGCCAAAAGAGCCTCCTGCCCAATAAAATTGCCCTTATTCAATTTCACGCAGAAATCGAGCCCTGCCTCAAAAGGGGTATACTCTGGAGAGATATCTCCACTCCAATACCGATACCCTTTTTCTAATCTCAAGGAGTCAATACACCGGTATCCCACATTGATTAAACCAAAAGATTTTCCTGCCTCCCAGATGGCATTATAAACATTCAAGGCATATTCTATCGGTACATGCAATTCCCATCCCAGCTCACCCACATAGGTGATTCGAAGGGCGAGGGCAGGGGCATGACCAAGGTTGATTTGCTTACAGGTCATATAAGGGAATTCTTCATTAGAGATGTCGTCTTTGGTCAGTTCTTTTAGAATATGACGTGACTGAGGTCCGCAAAGGGTGATGCAGGCCTTACAAGAAGTAACATCGTTGATCAATATGGAAGAATCTTTGGGGAGGTGTTTTTGGATCCACCTCAGGTCATGGTTCACGAAGGCTGTACCCGTAATCAGATAAAAATGATCGTCACCAATTCGGCTCACCGTGAGGTCACATTCAATTCCTCCTTTTTCATTCAGCATCTGGGTGTAGGTAATCGAACCCACACGTTTATCCATCTGGTTCGCTGCAATTTTTTGAAGGAATTGGAGCGACCCGGGACCCTTGATCTCAATTTTACCGAAGGAGGTCTGATCAATGACCCCTGCCTTTGTTCTGACCGTATTGTGCTCGTCTCCTACATGATCAAACCAATTTGGAAGTCCCCATCCCAATTTATCCTTTTGAGCACCTCCTTTTGGGGCAAACCAGTTGGGCCGCTCCCAGCCAGACTTTTCTCCGAAAACCGCCCTCATTTTCTTTAAGCGGTGATAAAGAGGGCTCGTACGCAATGGTCTCGCCGAAAGCATTTCCTCGTATGGCCAACTCATCGAATAGTGGTGGGCATAGACTTCGGTGGATCTTTCGAGAGCATATTTTTGGCTTCCATGGTGCATTCCGAGACGCCTGATGTCGAGACGCCAGAGGTCTAAACTGGGCGCCCCCTCAATGATCCATTCAGCCATCATTTTGCCAACTCCCCCTCCGGCCGCAATTCCATGGGCGCAGAAGCCAGCGGCAACGAAGAAGTTTTTCACTTCCGCTGCTTCCCCCATGATAAAATCTCCATCAGAGGTAAAAGCCTCAGGGCCATTGAGGAGAGTGATGATTTCAGCATTGCCAATGGCAGGGACACGCTTCATGGCAAGAAGGGAGAGAGGTTCGAAATGTTCATAGTTGGATTTGAGCAATGTTTTGGTAAAATCCCTTGGGATTCCATCCAGGGCCCACGGGATGGGATTGTGCTCATATCCTCCCATGATGAGTCCCCCGACTTCCTCCCGGAAGTAAACGAGAAGATCGGGGTCCCGCATGGTGGGCATTCCCTTTCGGACTCCCTTTATGGGTTTCGTGATGATGTATTGATGTTCCATGGGGATAATTGGGATCGCGACCCCTACCATTTGTCCTATCTCCGGGGCCCAGATTCCTCCTGCGTTCACAACGATTTCTGTTTTGATGTTTCCCTTTTCCGTCAAAACTTCATCGACCGCCCTGTTTTTTAAGTTAATCCCTGTCACACGGGTTTCCGTATAAATTGTCGCCCCACGATCTTTAGCGCCCTTCGCAAGTGCATAAGTCACCCCGCTTGGATCGATCTGCCCATCTGTCGGAAGATTGGCCGCTCCCACAATTCCCTTCTTTTCCATCACCGGAAAGAGATGACAGGCTTCTTTGGGGCTGATTAATTCCATGGGCAATCCAAAGCTCTTCGCCATGGCCGCTGATCGACGTAATTCTTCCATTCGGTCCTTTGATGAAGCGATCCGGAGACCACCCACCTCACTCCAGCCGGTATGCTGACCTGTCTCCTCTTCCAGGCGAGAGTATAGTTCGATGCTGTATTTTAACATCTTTGTGATGTTTACTGAGGAACGCAACTGGCCGACCAGGCCAGCAGCATGAAAGGTTGCCCCGCTGGTAAGTTCTCCTTTATCCAAAAGAACCACGTCTGTCCATCCCATTGTGGTCAGATGGTAAGCAATGCTACAGCCCGTAATTCCGCCTCCGATAATCACGACCCTTGCTTGATCTTTCATGGTGTAGGTCCTCCTATAAGCGAATCCCTCCACCCCCCCCTTAGTCAAGGGGGCGAGGGGAGATTGTTCATTTTAAGACCTTATTAGCTGTTTAGACAGGACTAATTTAAAAAAGTGTTTTTGTCAACAGCAAAAATATTGACAAAAATATTTGTTTTCGATATAAAAAAATTTAAATTACTCAACCGATTTTAAAATCTTAAATACAGGAGGGGAGGTGAGGATTTGAGGGTTTCGGGGAAGAAGAGAATTCACTCATGGTATCCAAGAGAAAAAAGGAGGTTAAACGTATGAAGGGAAAATGGATAGGTTTGATCATCAGCATGATCAGTGTAATGTTTATGTTAGGAACGGCTGTTGCCAAAGATAAGGTGACGGTTTATACGTCTCTTGAAACGGATGAGACGGTAAAATATCTGGAACTGGCCAGAAAGGAGCTTACCGACCTTGAGATCGATATCATTCGACTTTCGACAGGGGAACTGGGGGCACGGATGTTGGCAGAGAAAGATAATCCTCAAGCCGACTGCATCTGGGGATGGGCGGTGACCAACACGGAGCAGTTTATCCCGTTGGGAATGTTAGAGCCTTATAAACCCAAAGGGGTTGAGAAATTGGAGAAGAGATTTGTCCACTCTAAATATTTTTATACTGGAATCGATATGTACATCGCCGCCTTCTGCGTGAACACAAAGGTTCTGAAAGAAAAAGGACTTCCCATGCCAAAAGGGTGGAACGATCTGCTCAATCCTGGATATAAAGGTCTTTTGGCGATGCCCAATCCTGCTGCCTCGGGGACAGGCTTTTTACAAGTGGCAAGTCTCCTTCAAATGTATGGGGCGAAAGAAGGAAAGGAAGATGGTTGGGAGTTCTTAAAAAAGTTGGATAAAAATATGGGGCAATATATCAAAAGCGGCTCGAGACCTGCCAAAATGACGGCCCAGGGAGAGTTTGCAATAGGATGCTCCTTCGATTTCGTCGTGGGTGAGTTGAAGAAACAGGGAGCTCCAGTGGAGTTTGTATTTCCTGTGGAAGGAGCAGGTTATGAAGTGGAAGCCAATGCTCTCCTGAAGGGGGCGAAAAATCCAAAAGCAGCAAAAAAGTTTTTAGATTGGGCTATCAGTCAGAACGCCATGAAACTTTATTCAGAATTTAAATTAGGTGTTACCTTACCTGGAATCCCCACCCGTACGGATATGCCAAAATTGACAGAAATTAAACTCTATCCGATGGACTTTGCCTGGCAGGCCAAAAACCGGGATGAGATCCTGAAAAAATGGGAAGGCCTTTTCTTGAAGTAATAAGAAGTAATAATGAAAGGATAAGGTGATCCTAAGGGCATCCCACTTTATATGGGGTGCCCTTTTTTATTGACCCTATAGAGTCATGCACTCATGGTCTAAAGAGGGAGAGGATTTTTAGGACGAAATTGAATATTTGGCGAATTCGTTATGGTTTTTAGGAAATCCCTTAGTGATAGATGCGATTAGAGTCGGAGTGGTCTCCCCTCCGAAACCTTGAAAAGCGGATCATCATCAGGAAGGGTATCGGCAGGCTGTGTTAAAGGGAACCTTTTAAAGGCCTCCGCCCTTCTGCTCGTCTTTCAAGGATGCCGCTTCAAGTTTTCTCCGGAGAGACCACCCCGACCTTGAGAATAGAATCTCCGGCCGTCTGAGGGATTCCTTTTTTAGACTCCGCAGGGTTGACATATTTTTTATATTCGTTTAAAAACTTTTTAGACAGGTAGACAGCTTTGGAGGAAGTGGAAGATGGGAAGAAACCTGAGGTTGGAGAACCTCACGAAACGATTCGGAGCGCTGACCGCAGTGGATCATGTGAACTTGGAGATCGAGGAAGGGGAATTCATCTGTTTTCTCGGGCCGAGCGGTTGCGGCAAAACGACCATCCTCCGGATGATCACTGGGTTTGAAACAGTGACGAAGGGAAAGATCCTCTTCGATGGAAAGGTGATCAATGGTCTCACTCCTAAGAAAAGGGAGTTTGGGATTGTTTTCCAATCTTATGCGCTTTTTCCAAATATGACGGTAGAGGAAAACATCGCCTTTGGTCTCAAAGTAAGGAAGATGTCCAAAAAGGATATCGCGGAAAGAGTGGATCAGATGCTCAACCTGATCGGTCTTCGTGACTGGAGAAACCTCTTTCCCGCTCAATTGAGCGGAGGTCAGCAACAAAGGGTAGCCTTGGTTCGGGCATTGGCACCCAACCCCCAAGTCCTTCTTTTGGACGAGCCTTTGAGCGCCTTGGATGCAAAAATTCGGGTCCGACTCAGGGCTGAGATTAAAAGGTTACAACAGGAACTTAAGAAAACGATGATCTATGTGACGCACGATCAGGAGGAAGCCCTCTCCATCGCAGACCGGGTGGTCGTGATGGAGGCCGGACAGTTTCGGCAGGTTGGAAAGCCTATTGAGATTTATCAATGCCCGAACACCAGCTTTGTAGCGGATTTTGTCGGAACATCAAATTTTTTTAAAGGCGCTCGATCAGAGAATCGAGTGAATACCGGGTCCAGGGAATTCATCATTTCTCAACGAGGCGATTTAGCCAAAGAGGAGGTCTATTTGGCCATCCGGCCGGAAAAGATAGAGGTCTTTAAATACGAAGACCCCCCGAATCATTTAGAGCGTTCGAACATCGTCCCGGGCAGAATCGATGTGGTTACCTTTTTAGGCGCAGCGGTCCGTTTAACCATCAATATGGGCGGAGAAGAGTTGATATCGGATGTCATTGAAAAAGAGTTTGCTCAGAGACAGTTAAAACAAGGAGACGAAGTCCTTCTCTATTTTCCTCCCGAGGCTTTTATTGTCTATCCTGCACCTGTAAAAGAGAGGCCTTCGTGAGTCGAGCAGAAAAGACCCAGGGTCTTACCATTTCTGCCCCGATCAGTAGTGACCGATGGCTCACTGGGATCACGATGGGATTTCTCCTTGCCGTCCTCATCTTTTTTATGCTCTACCCCGTTTTTGACATCTGCAAGTTAAGTTTTTATCGAAGGGAAGTCCTCACCCTTGAGAATTATGTTTCCTATTTCACCAATCCGAGAATGTTTCGCTCTTTGACCAATAGCCTTATTGTCTCCAGTGTGACCACGGTCATCACCACGATCCTCGCTTTCTTCTTCGCTTATGGATTGACCCGAACGACGATTCGTGGAAAAAATATCTTCTACACGATTTCGACTCTTCCCCTGATCGCCCCCTCCATCATTCAAGGATTGGCCCTGATCCTTTTGTTTGGGAAAAATGGATTGATCACCCGCTACCTGTTCCATACGGATTGGAACATCTACGGGGCCACGGGGATCATCGTCGCAGAGTGTCTCTACTGTTTCCCCAATGCCCTGTTTATTCTATATACCACCCTTTCCGCTGTGGATACGCGATTGGACGAAGCGGCGGAGAGCCTTGGCGCCTCCGCTCTGAAGACGTTTTATAAGGTCACCCTCCCTTCAGCCAAATATGGGATTGCGAGTGCCGCCGCACTGGTTTTCAATTTAACGATTACCGATTTTGGTGTTCCCGTCGTCATCGGTGGAAATTATAGTGTCCTGGCCACAGAAATCTACCAACAGGTCATTGGAATGCAAAGATTCAATCTGGGAGCAACCATCAGCGTGATCCTCCTCATCCCCTCCGTGGGCGCCTTTCTTCTGAATTACTATCTTACCAAAAAGAGTTACGCCCTGATCAGCGGGCAAGCCCGTCCATTTCTTCGACCTTCACGACCCTTTAAAAAAGGGGCCTTCACCCTCTATTGCTGGATTCCCTGTATTTTTATCCTCATCGTATTTGGAACCGTCTTCCTGGGTTCCTTTGTCAAAGTCTGGCCTTACGATTTTTCCCTCACCTTGAAACATTACGACTTCCCCTCACTGGGAGGCATTGCACCCTTATGGACCAAATTCTGGACCTCCATCCTGAAAGGAGAGTGGCAATCCATCATTGCTTATAAGTATGCTCCCATCTGGAATAGCCTTTGGGTCTCCATTTTAGTAGCCATTGGAGGGGCCTCCCTGACTCTCTTGGCGGGATATGTTGTCGAGAAGAAAAAACCAAAAGGGGAGCAGATCCTTTATACATTGAGTGTCTTGCCGGCAGCCATCCCCGGGATCGTCATGGGGTTGGGGTACATCTTGGCCTTTAATAAACCCTACTTCTTCATTTACGGGACTTTTTGGATTGTCATCATCAATATCATCATCTGCAATTTCACGTTGGGTGTGCTTTCCAGCATTGCCAATCTCAAACAGATTGACAAGTCGATTGAAGAAGCCGCCGTGAGCCTTGGGGCTGACCCGATCACGACCTTCACCCGTGTGGTCTTTCCACTGACTAAAACGGCCTTCTTCTCCAATATGACTTTCTTCTTTATGCGATCGATGACCACCATCAGTGCGGTCATCTTCCTCGTCTCGGCGAAAGTGAAACTGGCCGCCATCGAGATTGTCTTCCTTGATATCGATGGCCGAACAGCCAGTGCGAATGCTATGTGTACGATCATTATTCTCATTGTGGTGGGAATGCTGGTCGCCATGAGATTAATCACTGGAAAAACGGCATTGAAAGGGATGAGTGCGACCTAAGGGAGGGGACGATGCCTGAAACGTTCCGCTTGGAAAAAGGGGTTCCCAAATATATTCAAATCAGCAACTGGCTGATGGAGATGATTCAGAAGGGGCGATACGTGGTCAATGATAAATTGCCTTCTGAATCCAAACTCTCCAAGTTGTTTCATGTCAACCGGAACACCGTTCGGCAGGCCATTGCGGACCTGGTGGCGAAAGGCCTTGTTCAGAAGAGAAACGGCGTAGGTTCTTTTGTCCTGGGCCGGGCGCTTACGCCTGTGAAGTATACCCTCCAGCATATCTCAAGTTTTACAGACGATATGATCGCAATGGGCATTGTTCCAAAGACCAGGCTGATTCATAAGTCCGTGATCGAAGCCCCGCCCGATGTCGCTGAAAAGCTCATGTTGGGGAAAGAGAAGATGGTCATCCTGACAGAGCGACTTCGCCTGGGGAATCGAATCCCTTTAGTGATTGAACGAAGCTACCTTCCCTATAAAGAGTACAAGGACATTTTAAAAATGCGGTTGACCGGATCCCTTTACCATCTCTTGACAAAAAAGTTTCAGATTGAACTCCATCGTTCCATTCAAACATTTCGGGCGATCAATTTATCCGGGAAGGATGCAAGGTTATTAGGCCTTCCTCCACGATCCTCCGGGATTTTTTTGGAAAGCATTATTTATGATTTGAAAAACATTCCTGTGGAGGTGCTGCATGCTTTCCATCGCGGGGATAAATATATTTTTGAAGTAGAATCGGGAAGATACCGATACAACCTGGAAGGCTAAAAAAGTCTTGACAAAAAAATTTTTCCCTGTTAGCTGTATAGATAGGTAGTTAGGTAAGTAAACGATAGGGGGATGAGGAGCGCCCCGTTTTACGGGGCTTTAGGTTTGAGGTGAAAATCTTTCGCCTCCAACCTTAAGTAGAACGATCCTCTAACCTCTATCAAAAAGGAGGAGTTACTTATGGCAGATCTCAAGCGTTTTTTAGTTCCATGGATGGATCAGGTCAAACCTTATGGCACCGAGGACTTATTGATGGCGTGGTCCAGACCTGAGTTGAAAAGGATGATGGTTAATGAAAACCCAATACCACCTTCGGAGAAAGTTCTCCAGGCCATTTTCGAGGCGGCCAAATCGGGAAACCGTTATCCCGACAATGGACCCCGCATCCGAGCCAAGCTTGCGAGACGATACGATTTGGGACCGGAAAATGTCTTTATCAGCCATGGCTCTTCGGAGATTATTGACATGATCATGAGGCTCTTTGTCTCGCCTGGAGATGAAGTGTTGCTTCCCAATCCAACCTTTTCACTCTATGGCATCCGGGCAAGAGTGGTTGGAGGGAGTGTCGTCGCTGTGGATATGTCGCCCGATCTTCAATACGATGTTCCAGCCATGCTTCGCGCGGTCACCCCACGAACCAAAGTGATTATTGTCTGTACCCCTAATAACCCAACAGGGGATTTTATCTCTGACGATGACCTCATGAAGATCGTAGAGCTCGGTATTCCCACCCTGATCGATGAAGCTTATTTAGAATATCATCCTGAGCACGAATCAAAAGCTCCTCTGATTCGGAAATATAATCATCTGGTCGTGGCCCATACGTTTTCAAAGGCCTACGGGATGGCTGGCATTCGATTCGGATATGCCATTGCCGATGAGAAATTGATAGACTATTTTCGAAAGATACAGATCCCTTGGAACGCCAGTCTGCTCTCCATGGCCGCTGCCGAGGCAGCCCTCGATGAAGGAGAGGAATTGGAACGAAAAGCTGCCTACAACAATGCCGGCGTGGAATATGTGTGCAGAGAACTTTCGAAGATCCCAGGGGTCAAACCTTATTACTCCCATGGGAATTATGTTCTCATCGACGCCACCGATACGGGGGCCACAGGGCAAGAGGTTGTGGATTATGTTTTTGAGAAAGCGGGAGTCATCCTTAAATATTTTGCTCCTCTTCGAGGACGGAACGGATTCTTCCGGATCAGCCTGGGCACTCATGAAGAAAACTCCATATGCGTCCATGCCGTTAAAAAAGTTTTGGAGAACAGGAAAAAGGAGAAGAAGGCATGAAGAAGAGTCCTTTAGAACGGTTGATGGAGACTCACCCCGGGTTAGAGATCTGGTGGGATTCCTCACCTTTAATTTATTCCTCGTGGGTAGAGGGCATGCTTAAAAAAACGCCCTCCAATCGGGTCGAAGAACTTCGAGAACAACTGAAGAGACTGTATGATCCTGAGCGCCCTGAAAGAGCGCTCTTTCGGGGAGTGACCACCAACCCTCCTCTTTCCCTGGGGGTGATTAAAACACACGAATCCCTTGTCGCTCAGATGGTGGATCGCCTGATCGAAGAAAATTCCTGTGTGGATAAAGAGGGTCTCTTCTGGTTGACTTATAAGGAGATTGTCAGACGAGGGGCTGAGATGTATTCAGGAGTTTTTAAACAGTCCCAATATCGATATGGATATCTCTCGGGTCAGGTGGATCCAAGAGCTTTGACGAGCAAGGAAAAGATGATCTCTCAGGCCGTTGAGCTGGCCAGCCTCAGCCCGAATGTAATGATTAAAGTTCCAGGATCAAAGGAAGGTTATGACGTCATTAGAATCCTTACCTCGAAGGGGATCTCTACGAACAATACGCTTACGTTCGTTCTTCCTCAATTGATGGCCTGTGCAAAAGCAGTCAAAGAGGGGTTAGAGATAGCAAAAAAGAATGGGGTTGATCTGACGCGTTGGAGGTCGGTCATTACCCATATGACGGCGCGTTATGGGGATTTGGGAGGCCTGCGGAAGGAAGCACAATCCTTGGGGATAGACCTTTCTGAGGCGGAGGTCCGCTGGGCAGAAATAGCCATCTTTAAGAAAGCCTATCGTCTTATTAAAGAGAGAAATTATCCGAGCAAGATGCTGATCTGTTCCATGCGAATCAGCCCGATGCTGGGTGGAAAGAGCCATTGCTGGCATTTGGAGAAACTGGCTGGTGGGAATATTGTTATCACCTGTCCCCCTTCGTTTATCGAAGGGGTATTTGAATCTCTTGATGGGACAGAATTTAGGCCTCAGATCGATGAGGAGGTTCCCAAGGCCGTTTTGGATAAATTGCTGAGGGTTCCCTATTTTGAAAAAGCTTATGAAGAGGATGGATTGACACCCGATGAATTCAACACCCATCCTGCACTGGTTGCTACCGCCATCGAATTTTCCAAAGCCACGGAAGGGATGGTTGATTTCGTGGCGAAACGGCTTGCGGGCAGGTGCGGTTAAAAAAGGGGGGGAAGATGATCATAGGGGTTCTTTAAAGAGATTAAGAATGGGGAAAAAAGGGTGGGGATGACACCGCAAGGGATCGACGCATTGGTTTCCCACCGCCATCGTGTTCTCGTTGAAAAAGGCGCAGGGGTAGGAAGCGGTTTCTCCGACCATGAATATGGGAAGGCAGGCGCTGTCCTTGTAGATAAGGCGAAGGATATTTGGGATGAAGCGGAAATGGTGGTGAAAGTCAAGGAACCCTTGGAGCCGGAAATCCCTCTCATGAGATCCGGACAGATTCTTTTTACCTATCTCCATCTGGCTGCTGATCGGGAACTCACTTTAAAATTGATGGATCGTCGGATCGTTGGGATCGGGTACGAAACGGTACAGGGAAAAGACGGATCACTTCCTCTCCTTCGACCGATGAGCGAGATTGCTGGCAGAGCTTCGGTTCTTGCGGGAGGAATGTGCTTGGAGGCAAGGTATGGAGGGAGAGGGGTTCTCCTGTGCGGGGCTTCAGGCGTTCCTCCAGCGAAAGTGGTCATTCTTGGAGCAGGGGTGGTCGGAACCAATGCCTGTAAGGTTGCCTTGGGGATTGGCGCTCGCATCAGCATTCTCGATATCTACCCGGAAAGGTTAAGTTACCTTCATGATATTACTCAAGGGCATATCGTTACTTTCATTTCGAATCGGATGACCATCGGGGAAGAGATCGCAGGGGCTGATCTCGTTATTGGGGGAGTCCTCATCCCGGGTGCGCAGGCGCCTAAATTGGTGACTCGACAGATGCTAAAGAGAATGCGGCCAGGATCTGCCATCGTGGACGTCTCCGTGGATCAAGGGGGATGTTTTGAGACCACACATCCTACCACTCACGAAAACCCAACTTATATCGAAGAAGGAATTGTCCATTATTGCGTATCCAATATTCCAGGGGCTTTTCCAAGAACTTCCACATTTGCCCTCACCAATGCCACCTTTCCTTACGTCCTTCAGATGGCAGACAAAGGCTACGAAAAGGCAATGGAAGAAAATGAAGCCTTGAGAAAAGGACTCAATCTGATTGATGGAAAGGTCGTCTATCAGGCCGTAGCTGAAAGCTTTGGATTGGCATTTATTCAAAACCCCTTTCTTTCTCCTTCCTTGAAAACTCCTTCCTAATATGATAAACCCCTTATGAAAAGGAATGGCCTTATCCCCTATTATTAAAAAAGAGTTAACGCTCTTTTTCTAATCCTCCTTCCTGAAAGGGCTGAGCTTTCTATACGGGATAACCCATTCCTGCCTTTTTCAGGTGTCGGAATGGTGAAAACCTCAAAAGAAAAAAAATTGACCATAGCCATAGATGGTCCTTCTGGTGCAGGGAAGAGCACGGTCGCCAAGTCTTTAGCTAAACGATTAGGTTATGTCTACATTGACACAGGAGCGATGTACCGATCTGTTGCGCTCAGAGCCAAAGAAAGGGGCATCTCTCCGGAGGATAAATTGGCGCTCAGCCAGTTGGCTTCATCCCTCCGCATCACCTTCGTCACCGATGGAGAACAGACTCATGTCCTCTGTGATGGGAAAGATGTTACGGAAGCCATCCGTACCCCCGAAATCAGTCGTCTCGCCTCGACGATTTCGAAACAAAAGGAATTGAGAGAAGTACTCGTCCAGATGCAGAGGGAAATGGGAAGGGAAGGCGGCGTCATCCTGGAAGGAAGGGATATTGGAACAGTGGTTTTTCCCGATGCAGAAGTCAAATTTTATCTGGATGCCGTGGGTGAGGAAAGGGTAAAAAGA
>Ga0209164_1003246_pt1 | contig 15656 bp, 15 predicted proteins | sample MTBNYHSulfiMetaG_FD_187458 | JGI IMG/M metagenome (GOLD analysis project Ga0209164, IMG submission 187458) | Enrichment culture microbial communities from rom New York Harbor, USA that are MTBE-degrading - MTBE-NYH (New York Harbor Sulfidogenic)... | ecosystem: Environmental > Aquatic > Marine >...
TACCAAAATATTATCAAGGACTTCGCAAGTTGACTCCCGTCAATCCTTGATAATATTTTGGGTTGCTCGTATCTCAAAGTAAAAAGCAAAGTATTTGCTTTATTATCATTTATTATCAATAGGAGTACCCTATGTCCAATAACAACGATATCTTATACAAAGAGCTTACCGATCAGATTATCGGTTTAGCTTTTAACGTACATGCTAAAATAGGATGTGCTTTACCTGAGCATATTTATGAGAGAGCCCTTTCATTAGAGCTTACTAAACATAACATCTCTCATGTTCATCAAAAGCGTTTTGATGTCTATTACGATGATGAGCATGTAGGTCATTTCTTTACCGACATTGTAGTAGACAACAAAGTCATTTTAGAGCTAAAAAGCGATGAAAAGATTACTACAAATCACTTTGCTCAAACATTTACTTATTTACGTGTTACCAAACTTAAAGTTGCATACGTCATAAACTTCGGTGTAAGGCAATTACAATTTAAAAGGCTTATTTTATAAGTCTTTATAAATAAATATGTCAATGAGCTAAATATCCTTATCCGTATCAAGTTTATAGGACACTTAATACCTAAATATCCTGATCCGTACCTAGTTTATAGAGTAATGAAAAACGATATCTTTATTTATCCCTGTTCCACCTTCTTTTCTATCTGGACCAAATGAAATAAGGTCAAATTCTTTTTTTTTATCATTTTTTTTATATAAATACTTATTCCCCCAAGGGTCTTTAAAATCAAGTTCTACTTTTACCCATTCATTTATTGCTAACTCTTCAAATGAATCCGGCAATCTCCCTTCTGTATTATAAAATTCTTTTATAGCCAGCGAATAAATTTTTATTTCATTATTTGCATATTCTATTAATTTTTTTTCAGTTTGAAAACAACTCATACTCAGAACCAAAAATAACAATAATAAAATTTTTTTCATGTTTTATTAATCCTTATAATAATATTTTTTATTTTTTCCCCAACATTAATTATCCGTTTTTGTAAACAGCCTACTAAAAAATTAACCATCAACATTAATTAAATCTAACAAAGAGACATCATCTTCTATGTTTTCTGAGTTCCCAATATCCTTCCCTTTATACTTTAAAATAATTAAAGTTTTATCTTCTTTTTTATCTTTACCTTTATCCTTTAAAATAAGTAATTCCATTATAGGATTCATCTGTTCAGTTAAAACAAATTTTAAATCTGGGTATTCATCTGTACTGCTTATTGCAAAAACATCTCCAATAAATTTTATGTACATATATTTTTCATTTTGAGCTAAATTTTCAATCTTATTTTCCATATAAATATTTACATTTTGAGTTCTTTTTGAATCAGGGTAATATCCCATTATCAAATGTGGTTCTAATCGGCTAATACCCGATATTGATGTATGAGGATATTCTTTTTTTTCTCCAACTAAATTATAATTTTTAATTTTTATCTCTTTCAAATTTATATTATCAAATTGTTTTATTTCTGTTACACATATTATATTTGATTTATAAATATAATAATACATATACCCATAACGTCTTGAACTATAAGAATTATTTATAATTATATTTTCTTTATATTTATTATTAAAAATATAGCCATATAAATCATTTAGTTTTTCATCAATTCTAAATCCAAAAAACTTTGAATCTATATATGTATATAAAAATCCAAGTAATACTAAAAATATAATAATAGATGGAATACTTATCAGTAATATTATAATTATTCTTTTAATCTTAGCGAACATATGCACCTGCCTGTTGTAAAATTGATGGGTCTCCCATTGTAAATAAAGCTACAACACCAACCGCAGCTAAAACTATATAAGCTATAGGTCTGGGATCTAATGTTACTGTATAATTATTATTTAAAAACAACCCCTTATTCCCAGTGAATTTTGATCCAAAGTATATTCCATTTTTATTGATGCCAAAATAGTAATCTGTTTGATCCCCTTTCCAATCTAAATACAACTTACCACCAGTTGTAGCTACATATTTTAAATGTTTAGTTGCTTTATATTCTTGCTTAAATTCATCAAAATTTCCATTAGTAAATGTAACACTCGTACTACCTTCACCTAATGTCGCACCAAAAGCTGTACTTTTTGATATCTTCAAACTTAAACTTCTATATAATGTTTCTGTATATTTACCTTGATAAGTAACTTTGCCATATTTTTTTAAATCTGCTAAAACTTCAGGAGATAACGGTTTTTTATTTTTACTTCCTTTATTTAAATTATTACAAATCCCATTTGTATCTTTTCTATTTCCATTTAATTCCGTTGTCTGTTCATTTGTTGTTGTCGGTGCTGTTTTAACCATCGGCATCTTTGCCGGTGGACGTTCTTTTACATCTTCATATGGTGTGCTATGTTCTCGAATAGTAGGAGTCATATCTACATTAGGATCATAACCCCATCCTTTAAGTCCTGTCGGGTCTTTGTATATTATAGGTTTATTATAACAATATCCGTAAATACTCAACCCATCTCTCACACCATCATAAATAGGATCACAACTAGCCCATCTTGATGTTTTTGGATCATAGTAGCGATACCCGAAGTAATACAATCCAGTCTCTTGATCAAGCTCTTTACCGGTAAATTTATAAGCAATCTTATTCAACATAGGTTCTTGACTCTCTTCAAACCATGTTTCGCCATACGGAGTGTATTCTAAGTGTTCATACTCATAACCGTTATTATCTGTTATAATGTTTGACGAGCCTAAGTGGTCTGGATGATAAAAATAAGTATTGTTTCTTTCTACTTCTGCATTATTAACAAGATCTTCATAAGTTATCTTTGATACTATCCTTGTCTCACCTACAAAAATATGCTTGGTTATGCAGTCTTTATAAACACCGATCTGCAATTGATACAGTCTATCCACGTAAAGCACCTCAGTTTTACCTTGAGCCAGTTTAGATATTCTATCTCCGCCGGCATTATACTGATATTGTACAACTGTACCATTAATAGCAGTCTCTTTCAAGCGGTTTTCATCGTCCCATGTATATTCCGTGTCAACATTTTCAGGTTCGTCACTCTCAGCCCAGGTATAACCGAATGCTTCATATACGCTATTCGCAATATTTTCAAAATCTTCTGCAACTTCCCTGTATCTCCCCATAGAGTTCATCAGTAGCCTTTTAACCTTCCAGCACCCTTATATATACGCTTCTTTTAACCTCATCATATAATTCGTTTTCTCTCGGATGATACTGTTTCATTATCCTTTTTAAACTGCTTACATTAAAATGGGTATAACATACAGTTGTATCAAGCCTCTTATGACCTAATATCTCTTTTACCTGCTTTATCCCTGCTCCGTTCTCCAATATATGTGTTGCAAAACTATGTCTTATTATATGAGCCGTAAGCTTCAATTTAGGGTCAGTTTCTTTTCTCCTCTTTCTAATCATCTCTTGTATACCTTTAATTGAAAACCCTTGACCTTTATTGCTTAAAAACACTCTTTCTCTGTCATCAACATTTTTTACCTTCTTTAATAAATGCTTCCTTGATCTTCTTAAATATATTTTCAGCCATCTGATTACATTATTGCCTAACGGTACAATCCTGTCTTTTTTCCACTTTCCCTCTCTTACCAAAAGCCTCCCCTCATGCAGGTCTATATCTTTTAATGTCAGTTTTGATGCTTCACTCACTCTTATGCCGGTACCGTACATCAGCTCTAATATTGTCCTGTCTCTTATATCAAAATAATCACGGCATGTTATCATATCTAAAAAATTATTCATTGATTCCCTGCTTACACTCATTCTCATCTTTTTCCTGTTAAACATGCTTATATCAAGTCTGTCAAACGGGTTGTATATTATATATTCGTTTCTCAATAAAAACTTAAACAGATTCCTTACCGTAATAAGCCTTCTTGATATAGTTGCATAAGAATACTTACTGCCGTTTTTTATTTTCGTATTTTTCAGATAACTCATATATTTCATTATATCCTGCGATTTTACATCCCTTAGATCATCCTTATTTAATAATTCTTTCATCCTGCTGAAAAAACAATTTATATCTCTTAAATACAAATACACTGTTTTTGATGAAAAGCCCTTATTCTTTAAATATTCCTTAAAAATATGACCTGTATTTCCTCTATTTAGATTCATGCGCTTGCTCCCTTGGATGAGTTTTGTCTATTACTTTTTTTAAATCCTCCGGCATTATGTGTGTATATATTTCCGTGTTCTTTATTATTTTGTGTCCGAGATACTCCTGCACCTCCCTGATATCAGCTCCTTTTTTAAATAAATGACTTGCTATCGTATGACGTATAGAATGACAGCTTATAAGAGGTAATTTTAATTTAGTGCATAATTTTTTTAACCAGCGGTTAACCCATGCATTCAGGCTTCTTTTTTTGCCGTGACGGAATATGTATTTTACTCCTGCATCATCACACAAATACTCCATATACAGACTCAATAAATCCTTTGCATAATCGGTTAATACCGCCTTCCTGTCCTGTCTCTCCTTATCATCATAGATTACAATATAGCCCGATTTTAAATCAACATCAGATTTTTTCAATGATGCTATCTCGTTTATTCTTGCTCCTGTGGAATACAGTAACTCAACCAGCACCTTAAACTCAAAATCGCCTTTTGTTTTTACTTCTATGTTTTCCAACAGCTTTTTCATCTCATTTATTTTCAATATATTTTTAGGCAAGCTGAATGCCTCTCTCATTCTTTCAACATTTTTAAACGGATTATGATATACCTTATTTTTAGTATTAAGATAAAAGTAGAATCCTTCCAGGTGCGATATTACTGCATTTATTGTTTTGGGTTTGTATCTTGCTGTGCCGTCCGGCTTGCATAAAAGTCTTAAATATTCTCTATACCCTTCGGCTTCTCTTATCCCTATGCCGTATATATCTATGTCATTAGCTTCTGCATAATAAAGATAATCCCTTATTACTGCCGATTTACTTTCAATGCCCCTGGGTTTGGAGTTCTTTAATATTAAATAATCCTCAAACTCACTTAATATTTTTCTTATCTTTTCAGGATGATGCTTTTCAAGTCTTCTCTCCCTTCTTTCATCAAAAGGATTCCTGTCTGCAAGATTATTTTTAACAAGATATATATTAAATAATTCTCTGACTCTTGCTATATAATCATTTATTGTAGATTTACTTAGATTTATTTCCTTTAAATATTCTGCATAGTTTTCAAGCTGAGTGATGCCGATCCGATTAAAAGTCAGATTGTTTTTTATCATAAAATCATTAAACCTCTTTAATCTTATTTCTCTGTTTTTTACGGTTCTTTTTGAATACCCCTGACTTCTAAGATAATTACAATAGCCTTTAAATACTGATTTTTGTTCATTTTTCATATTATTTTACCTCCTGTCCAGCACCACTGCATCGGCTATTGTGGTGCTGTGGCTCTTTTTCTTTTTTTGGGTATCTCTCCCCGTAATTACATACCCACTAAGTAAGAGCGTTGTAAGTCATTGATATATAATGACTTAATTTTTAAAAGTGGGTATATACCCGGTTTTACCAAGAATACCCACTTTTTGCAGTTTTTTTAGTTTTCTCCTGCTATTATTTTCTTGATTTTATCTGCATCAGGAATTATGTCTAAACTCATTTTGTCAATAGGCTCATTATTTCTTAACTGGTAGCAAAATCTTGTTCCTTTATTCCTTCCGCTTGATATATTTATGTATTCATATTCTACAAGCGATCTTATATGTTTTTTAATAAACTCTGCTCCCAGTTTTGTATACTCCCTTACTTCCCGTTGTATAAAACTTACTTCCTCAGGTTTTAAGTTTTTTTCTTTTGCTGTTTCCCTTACCATATTCCTGATTTCTTCATATAAAAATATTGCTCCGTTGGGTAGTTCCGTCATTGTACTTGACAATACCCCATTAACCATTATTTCATATGCGCACCTGTAATCTTCTAAATCGCATTCTATATACTCGATATCATCATTAATCTTAACCTCTTTCTGATACTGTCTTAAAAAACATACCGATGCAATTAAGTCTAAAAATCTTTCGTTGTCTCGTCTTGTCCTCATTGTTGAGTCTGGAAAGTCAAGGTATTTACTGAACGGATTTACAATATAAAGTTTTCTAAGCAGTTTTTGAGCGTATATATGTTTATTGATTATCTGCGGTACAAGGTCTTTTTTTTCTTTTATCTTTTTAAGTGTATACTTTAACTTTTGAGCCTCATGTATTCTTTTAGTCTGTTCTTTACTCTCATCCGCATTTATCAGGAAATATCTACTTGCATTCTCAGGATTTATCTTATGATTAGTTGTACTCATCACGCTTGATACAATCACTTTCTTTTTAATGAGCTTTGATATCATCTTGCCTGTTTTGTCATCTTTAACAGTTACAAGCCTGGTCAACTCTTTACTGCTTAACATCTCTCTTATCTGGTGTTCTATTATTTCATTATGCACAGCCTCGCCGAATACTAAAAACTTATGCATCAGTGATTCTATATAGTTTAATGCCTGGTCACTTAAACTCGTTACGCTTACAGCCTCGTCGGCAGGGATGAGCTTCTTAACTGTATCAACAAGCATTGATTTACCGCTAGCACTCTGACTTACTATCATCACGGATATGGGATCGTCCATCAGTCGACTTGTAGCACACAGGTATAAAAGCTGTTTGTTTAAGTCCTCCCCCACATAACCTAAACTTGTCATGTCGTCTACTATCTGTTTAAACAGATCAGGACTCTTTAAAAAATCAAGTCCTATTCTTTTTTCCTCATCCGTCAAAACTTCTATTTTTTCTGTTCCATCCGTATTTAAAAGCCTGTCCCTTTCTGCTTCAAGGTAATCCAATATTCTCAACAAATCCTTTTCAACTCTTTTAGGCTCCATGTTAAACATACCGCTTACCATTGATGAGAATGACGATCTTGATCGTGCAGAGTAAAGGTCTACATTATCGGGAAACTTCTCACCTTCATACTCAGCCCTGATATTTACACGTAAGTTGTTTACAAAGATATCTTTTAAGCCTGTAAGCCGGTATGTGATATCTCCTATTGCAAACAGGTATTTAAAACCTTCTTTTTTAACTATTAGCCTTTCCTTAACCTCTGTAGGCGTTAATATTTCCGTACAATCTATCAGGTTTTTTAAAAAATCACCGTCTCCGGAAGTTAATAAATACTCATTCCAGTTATTTGTTTCGATTGGATTTATGATTTTTACTTTAATTCCTTCTGTAAGAAGTAAACCCTTAAATAATTCGCCGGCAGAAATACTTTTAACCTCATTATCAAATGCTATAACAACGGTCTTTATCCTGTAATACAATAAAAGCTTTATATGGTCCGATGACAGACAATCTGTATTCATAACGGATACGGCATTATTAAAGCCTAACTGCATAAGGCTTAATCCGTCAATTATGCTGTTTGTCAGGATCACCTCATCATACACCTTTAAGGCTTGAATATTAAAAAAGCTTTTTGATATGTCATCCGTATATATTTCTTTTTCGTTATTGATATCCAGCCCGTAAATGCCGGTTAAACTGCCCTTATCATCATAAAACGGGAAGGTAAGACAGTTAACCTGTTCACCCTCCCTCCTTATGATTCCCTTATCAATCAAAAAATCAGTCTGATCCTTGCTTAATTTATCTATGATTGAGTTGTCATTATAACCGATTTTTAACCGTTTAATTATTTCGGCATCGGTGATCCCCTTCTTATGAAGATAATTAACAGCCTCTTTGTCTTCATGCAGTTTTTTTTCATAATAATTAACTGCATCGTCAGGATTTAATAATTGATCTTCCTCTTGATTTTTGTTTTCTATCTCATTTAAAAGGTCTTTATTTAATGTCTTTTTTATCAGTCTTTTTTTTGCCGTCATCATTATCTCCCTCCTGAAAGAAGGCGGGTTAATAATTCTTCACCCAGACTCTCAACCTCATCCTTAATCTTTGACTTATCAAGTTTTTTAAGATCAATTACCCCGATATTTTCTGCAATGGCTTCCTCGATCTTTATGGTCTTACTTAATACCGTTTTAAATACCTTATCCTCAAATACTTCCTCAATCTCATCCTTTATCTCTCTTGTAATAACAGGTCTTGCATCATACCCGTTTATGATTACTCCCAGTATATTTAAGCCTGTATTAAAGCTTTTTATCGTTTTATTTATTGTCTCCAATAGATCATTTGTACCCTGCAGAGTATACAAACCCGGACTCATGGGTATTATAATATGATTACTTGCAACAAAACCGTTTAAGGTCAGTGCATTAAAACTGGGCGGTGAGTCTATGAATATATAATCAAACTCATTATATATGGGATTGTTAAATATATCTTTCAGTCTTGTATATGAGTCTATCTCGCCTATGAGACTTTTACTTAAACCCGATAATCTTTTGTCTCCTGCCAATACTCTTAACTTATCATTTATGATTTTAAACTCATAAGGCATATCGTTAAAGGCTTCATATACCCCATTTAATCTGTTGTCATTACTTATGCTCTTTGTAAGATTACCCTGCGGATCAAGGTCTACTAATAGCATCATTTTGCCTATACTTGCAAAGTAGATGCCCAGCTCCCTGCATGTTGTAGTCTTCCCCACACCGCCTTTTTGGTTTGCAAATATTATTATTTTGGTTACTGAGCTCCTGCACTGAGCTTTGTCGAAGTGAGTCGAAGTGTGTTTCATTGGATGCCTCCTGATTTATTGGAGGCTTGTTTTTTTGCTTCTTTCTTAACCGATATACCGAGAGTCGATACTCTTTGATAAGCCCTTCTAAAATCAAGTAAATTGACAAACGCTTTTGCATTAAAGTAATCGATTCTTGCTGAATTGATATTCTCACCCGTAACAGTAAAATTACAGATTAGATTTTTGTTTTCATTGATTAATTCAATATTTTCGATTGTAAAGCCTAAGGTAAGATAGTAAGCCACTTCGTACATATCGGAAGTAATTATTTGACCAGACATAAAAATCCTCACTTTCAAGGAAAAAGCCGCTTACCAAAAATATATAAATATGATATACTTAAGATAATAAGGGACTTTGTCCTCTTATTTTGTATGGCTCTGTTTTCTGTTTGTCTTGCGAGGACTCTTTAACAGAAACAGAGCTTTTTTATTCCTCCTACGGAGGTTTTTAAAAACCATGTCAAGGAAAACATATCCTTTTTTAATAATAATTAAACCACAAAATTTGTAATCGGTCAAGCTTTTTTTAAAAACATATGGTATATTACCTATATGATAACTACCTCTAACAATTTTTCAGATAATCTAATACACTTAAGAACATTAAAGGGACTTTCTCAAAAAGATCTCGCTAAATTGACAGGAATATCTCCCAGGATGATTTTTCATTATGAAAAACATGTTTCTCATCCCTCAATTGAAAAAGTCGAAATAATTGCAAAAGCATTAAATGTCTCAATTGGACAATTACTCGGCCTAGAAAATAATAAATCAACAAATAGTGAAATCGATGACTTTGGAAAACAAAATGTTAAAACAATTAAACAGTTAAAAAAAATACTAAAACTAAATCCTATTGATAGATCAACAATATATAAAATGGTTGATGTCCTTCTACAAAAAGAAGAATATAAAAAATAAAGACAAAATTTTATACCATTAAAATGAAATTATTTCTTGATAATCTTAATAAAAATATATATCCTTACACCAGGAGTAATAAAAATATGAGTACTACTTTTAGCGATTTAGTTAACGATGTAAAAAAACTTTCTTTATCTGAAAAGATTGAAATAAAACACATTATTACAAAAACTATTATTGATGAGAAAAGAGAAAAAATTTATAAAAATTATCTGAAAAGCAAAAAAGAGTTTAAAGATAACAAGTTGAAATTTTCTAATAATATCAATGAATTAAAAAAATTGGTAGATACTGAATGATTGAAATTGCTTTTACAACTTCTTTTAAGAGAGTTTTTAAAAAGAAAATAAAAACAAATAAAGAAATAGAAGATTTATTCTGGGATACTGTTAATATCTTCATAAATGATCCTTTTGCTAATAGTTTAAAAACACATAAGCTTTCCGGAAAATTAAAAAATCTTTGGAGCTTTTCCATAAAATATAATCTACGAGTAATTTTTTATTTTGAAGATAATAATACAAAGGCCATTTTTGTAAATATTGGAACTCATGACGAAGTTTATTAACTTGCCGGTACTGATGCTTATCATTGACATTTATTCTCAAAAAACCATAACTTTTTAACAAAATTTAACAAAATGAAAAATCATAAGTCCCTGTATATAAATAAATTAAAGCAATATAACTGCTGATACCCCCTATAATTTTTTTTTATGATTAAAATAATAATTAGTATTTTTCTTTAATGTGTGCTAGAATAAATCAAATTTAAAAATATGTCTTTTGAAAAAAAATGTTAACTTAACTATCAAAAATGCTTTGTTTAATTTTATTTATGGAGTTAAAATGTCTCAATATGATTATTATGTAATAAACAAAGAAGAAGAACTAATCGAATTTGAAAAAGGACTATATAAAACTTTTTCAAAAATAAGTCCAGATGGCTGGCTAATGAAAAATTATCAAATAATAGATAATTGCAGATTAAGATCATATATTCCATATGACAATTTAGTTATATATAAATTATTAGAAAATAATTATGTCTACGGATATGTAGCAGTTAATGTTTCATATACAGATAAAACGCAATTTGAAAAAATGGGATTTAAAGTAGCTGATGAAGATAAAGATAAAAGAATTGCAGACGGGTTAAGTATGTACGAAGTAGAAAATAGTAAAAGTAAAGATTCATTTAAAGCATTATTAAAATTTACTGATTTATTTATTGAAGATTTAAAAAGAAGAAATTTTGATTTATTATATATAGTTTGTGCAGAAAACCTAAGAGCTATGTATACAATACTGGGATATGATGAAATTGACTCAATAAATCTTAATAATAAAAAAGCTTTTCTATTTAAATTAAAAATATTATAAAACAACAAAATAAAAAAAGTATCGGAATTAAGAAATGTCTTTATTAATAAAAATATCAATAATGTCTGTTTTTCTTACTTTATCAATTTATCATCTTCTAGTTTGGATAGGCAGAAGAGATGATTATACAAATTTAATTTATTCTTTTTATTGTATTGGTTTTTGTCTAGTTATCTTTTTTAAACAAATATATACCGATTTAAAATTAAAGGAAAATAATATAATTATTTATACCGGCTTTATTATAGGTTGTCATATTGTATCTGGATCGATACTATTTTTTTCAAATATTATTTTTGAATTAAAAAAAACAAAAATAGGAAAGTTTTTAGATGCTTATTATTTATTTCTCTCAATTTATGCATTATTTTTAATTATATTATTCAATATTATAAAGAAAAAATTAATAATTTTAATGTATTTCCCCTTTCTTGGACTTTATGGAGTCATTTTTTTAATATTTGTATTCGGATATTATATAAAAAATAAACAATATAAATTCTTTAAATCTGATTATAAAAACAAACAAAAAACAATTGTTATTATTGGATTAAGCTATGTTATGATATTTCTAATAATTGCAACTATACTAAATACATTTGTTATACAAATTCCTTTTTATGTGATCTATTCCTCAGTAATAATTAATACCCTTATTTTTGCTTATGCAATAACTGACGGATTTAATAATGAGCATAAAGCACTTATCAAAAAAGAGATAGAATTAGAAAAATTAAATCTTACCCTCGAGCAGAAGGTACATGACAGAACCAAACAGCTTGAAAAAGCAAAAGAATCAATCGAGCAGAAAGAAAAGCAAAAAACATCATTTTTCATAAACCTTGCACATGAAACAAAAACACCTTTAACATTAATATCAAATTATCTGCATAAATATATCAATAAAACAAGCCCGGATGAAGACCTTGCAATAATAAACTCTAATGTAGATAAACTGCAAAAAGATATGGTTAATTTTCTTGATCTGGAAAAACTTGAAAGATGCCAGGTGTTTTACAATCACGATCAAATAATCGATTTATACAGATTTTTACTTGATAAAATTAAAATATTTAAAGAAACCGCTAAAAATAACAGCATTAAAATACTGCCTACATTAAACAAAGACATATTTATAAAAATTGATCCTTATGCGCTTGACAGAATAATAAATAATATCCTGGACAATGCCGTTAAATACAACAAAGAAAGCGGTACAATTGAAATTATCCTGAAAAAAAACAACAAAGATGCAGTTATTACTATAAAAGATACCGGTATAGGCATATCGGATGATCAAATAAAAAATATATTTAATCCGTATTATCAGTTATCCCATGAAAAACGCAATATCCAGGGCATTGGAATGGGCTTAAATATCGTAAAAAAAATACTCAATCAGATTAAAGGTAAAATAATAATCGACAGTAAGCTTGATGAAGGAACAGCGGTTTTAATAACCATTCCAGTACTTGAAAACATTGAAAATGAAAAAATATTAAATAAATATAGCGAGAAAAAAACAAAAAATAATTCTAATAAAAAAATCAAACATGATTTAAATGATGTCTATGATAATAATAAAAGATTTTCAATACTGATTGTTGAAGATAATCTTGATATGCTGGGCTTTTTAAAGGAAAATTTGAAAGATAATTATAATATATTTCTAGCAAAAAACGGTAAAGAGGCACTGGATAAGTTAAACAGTATTCCCAAACAGATTGATTTAATTATATCCGATATTATGATGGATGTTATGGACGGATATGAGTTTTATAAGAATTATATAAATCTGGACAGTATAAATAAATCGGTGCCGTTTATTTTTTTAACGGCAAAAGCTAAACATGATGAAAAAATCAAAGGTTTAAAACTCGGGGCAGTTGACTATATATACAAGCCCTTTGATATAAATGAGCTGAGAGCTAAAATTGAGTCTCATCTTGGATTAAATGAAGCTAAAAATATGTATTTATTCATAATGCAGGATGAAATATTAAATAATAATTTAGAACATTGGTTTTACAGGAAATATAATATTACAGACAAAGAAAAAGATATCATAAAATTACTGCTGGACGGTAAACTTAATAAGGAAATTGCAGACATTTTAGGTTATGCAGAGGGAACTGTAAGAAATTATACACTAGAAATATACAAAAAGACCGGCACAGTCAACAAGATAGAATTATTTAAAAAAGTTATAAAGATGAGATAACTACTCCCCTTGCATAAGCCAGCTTCATCTTACAATTACCCGACTTAAAACAACGCTCCTTTCACCGTCCATGGTTTCGTCGCTCGCATACCTTACCATTAGTTCATATAGGACGTCCTGTCCAACGATAAACTAATGGGCGGTATGCGGTATTTTAAGTCGGGGTTTGCTCAATAATATTTTTTAAATCGTTTTTTACCGGCTTATGCAAGCCGGCTTTTTTTACATCCCTAAAGCTAAAAAGCCTCGCAAATTATTTCCTCTTACAGCATTTCGCATATGAAACGCTTTGACCAGGAAATAATTTGCAAGGTCATTATTATGCTTGTTGTGTAAATCTAAAAGCCCCGCACAATTGCGGTATAGCGTGTATTAGATTGAGTCGATCACGATGATCGATTCGATCTAATACCAAGCTATACGTAAGTCATGAGTCCATGGAAGGACTCTGACGGGTTGGGTGGGAGTGATTATTTACCCACGCTTCTTACTAAATATCCTACCAAAAAAATCAATAACTTTTTTATACCATGACTTATTTAGTTTTTTTTTACGTCATCTTGTTTTACTTCTTCCAAATAAGCATCAAAACACCAGCCGATTTCCCCCTTTTCTGTCTTCACCTTTACCCAGTTCCCTTTTACTCCGTTTATTGTTTCTTCCATACCTATTTCAAGTAATTCCAGCTTTTCTCCTTTTTTTAAATTACGGATAAACTTGCCTTCTGTAGATGGATATTTACGAAAACGTAAAGAATCAATTACTGGCTTTAGATATTTTTCTAAATTATTCAATAATATTAATTCAGAATATGTAAATTTTTTTATGCTTTTATTTTTAAAAATAATATCTAATTCATCTTTATTAGTAGTTACTTTATCTACTTTATTGTTTAAATATCCTTGATATTGAAATCTTTCTTTTAAAAGATTAAAAATTTCAATTTTTTCTAAGCCTATTATTATTAAATAATTATTATAACCAAAAATTTCCTTAATAGGATTATATATAAAAGATCTTAATGTTATTAACTTTTTTTTATTATAATCTATCACAACTTGAAAACCAGTTGCATATTCACCCTCAAATCCTAAATCTAAATAGATATAATTTTTATAATTGAAAAAAACCAAAGAAGTTAAATCATAATAATATTCAGAATCTTTTAATTTCAAATGATTTCCTATTCTTTTTTCTATTTCTATAAAATTATACTCATAATTATCAATAATTATTTTTCCATCAGTTTTTAATATTAATTTTTTTCCATCTTTTAAAATAGTTTCATAATCAGATCCATTTAATAAAATTATATCAGATAAATTTTTAGTATTAATTCCTTGTATGATTAAAATAAAAAATAATAAAACTAATATTTTTTTCAACATTATATCTCTCCAAAACTTAATATAAATTATGGTAAATAATCTTCTGGATTAACTGTAACTTCATTACCTTGTCTTGCTAAAGTGCCAGCACCTGCAGGGGTAGCCCTGCCGTCAATCCTAATCATAAAATCTAAATGAGGTCCAGATGAATATCCAGGCGGACTATAAGTATTACCAACAGTCCCTATCTGTTGTCCAGCTCTTACTCTTTGACCAATACGAGCAATAATAGTATCACAATGACTATATATAGAAATTATTCCGTCTGCATGTTCAACAGCTATAAAATTCCCATAATAATCACTCCAGCCTGTGTTTGCAACAGTCCCATTTCTAAATGATCCTATGGGTGTTCCGGTAGGCGCAGGCATATCGACACTGGCATGAAATTGCTGTTGTCCATTCAAAACCCTTGGTCCATATCGATGTCCTGGGCGTGTACCAATTCTATATTGATCACCAAGAGGCCAAACAGTAACATCATTATCGGCATTATTATCAACAATATCAGCATTGTTAATCGGATCATCACCTTGACCTAACCTGTCAATTGTACTTGGTTCAATATTTGATATTCTGTGTATTGCTGCTTTATCTAGTTTTGTTTTTTCCGGCTTTATAGTTGGTGTTGACTTCATTTCCGGTTGCGGATCTCCTATAACATCCTGATATGGTGTGCTATGTTCCCGTATAGTAGGACTCATATCAACATTAGGGTCATACCCCCAGCCTTTTAATCCATTTGGATCTTTATATATTATTGGATTATTTGCACAGTAGCCATATAAGCCTATACCTTCAATTAATCCGTCATAAATTGGATCTGTAGACAGCCATCTTGATGTTTTTGGATCATAGTATCGATAACCGAAGTAATACAATCCAGTCTCTTGATCAAGCTCTTTACCGGTAAATTTATAAGCAATCTTATTCAACATAGGCTCTTGGCTTTCCTCAAACCATGTTTCGCCGTACGGAGTATATTCTAAATGCTCATACT
>Ga0209164_1003248_pt1 | contig 15645 bp, 10 predicted proteins | sample MTBNYHSulfiMetaG_FD_187458 | JGI IMG/M metagenome (GOLD analysis project Ga0209164, IMG submission 187458) | Enrichment culture microbial communities from rom New York Harbor, USA that are MTBE-degrading - MTBE-NYH (New York Harbor Sulfidogenic)... | ecosystem: Environmental > Aquatic > Marine >...
GTGATGAACTCCAGGCAGTCCATCGTCGCGGTCTCGCGGGCGGCCTGGCAATATCGGTATCCCACCTTGCCCTCCTGCTCCAGGAAGGAAAGCCGTTCCAGGGCGAGAAGCGGCCTGATCATGTACTTTCCCACCCGCTCGGCCTCCGCCTTGGTCGCGGCCCGCACCAGGCTGTGAACTGAAAATCCTGTATGTCGCCAGGAGAGGAGGCGCTCGGCCCACTCCGGGCTCATAGGCTCCTTGCGGACAAGCATGACCAGAACCTCGTGGCTGAAGATCTTCTCGAGTCGTCCAACCGCGGCATCTTATGGAAGACGCCCGCTCTGTCCGTCCCTCCCTCGGTCACGAGAAAATGCAGATGGGGGTGGAAGTTGATCCTGTTCCCGAAGGTCTGGATGGCGGCCATGACACCGGGCGTGAGCGGCTCCCCGGCTACAAGCTTAAAGATGCCTGTGGAGCGGCACGCCGCGCGCCGCCGCCGCGGCGCGCGAGGCGGCCATGCTGACACCCAGGACGGCGTTCGCGCCGAGGCGGCTCTTCGTCTCCGTGCCGTCGAGGGCGATCATGGCCCGATCGACGGCCGCCTGGTCGAGGGCGTCGAGCCCGATGACGGCCGTGGAGATCTTGTCTTTGACGTTGGCGACGGCCGCGAGCACTCCTTTCGCTTGACATCGGGGGGCGGCATTCTTATAATGCGGCCCATGTGTGACGGCTCATCGATCGTCAAAGCGACCGCGACGCAGCCGTTCTCCGTCCGTCTGTCCTGGATCTGGTGGGCGGACTCATCCGCCCGATAACTCCGTTTTTCCGCTTTTTCCCTTTCTGAGGTTGAAATCCGTTTGTCATTCGAAAGGAGTTATCGTCATGCGATTCGCAACGCGAAATCCGGAATATCTTCCGACCCATTTCTACAATATCAAAGCCGATCTGCCCGAACCGCCCCCTCCGCCCCTCAATCCGTCGACCGAGGAACCTTTGCGGCCCGAGGAGTTGGAGCCTGTTTTTTCCAAGGGATTCATCCGCCAGGAAATCTGCCCCGACAGACACGTTCCCATACCCGAAAAAGTCCGTGAGGCTTACAAGATTTTCCGGCCGACACCCCTCGTCCGCGCCCTCGGCCTCGAGCGACGGCTGGGCACCCCGGCCCGCATCTTCTATAAGTACGAGGGGGTCGGCCCGGTCGGGAGCCACAAGACCAACACCGCCCTCATGCAGGCCTTCCTGGCCGCCGAAGAGGGCATCGCGACTTTGACCACCGAAACGGGGGCGGGCCAGTGGGGATCGGCCCTTGCCTATTCCGGCGCCATGTTCGGCGTCGGCGCCCGGGTGTTCATGGTCCGGGCGAGCTTCCGGCAGAAGCCCGGACGCAGAATCCTCATGGAGATGTTCGGGGGGACGGTTTTCGAAAGTCCGAGCGATGCGACCGAGGCGGGGCGCGGCTACTTCGCGGAAAACCCCGATCATCCGGGAAGCTTGGGCATCGCCATCGCCGAGGCCGTCGAATCGGCCGTTCACAGCCCCGGCTGCAAGTATTCCCTGGGTTCCGTTCTCGACGCCGTTCTTATGCACCAGAGCATCATCGGGCTCGAGGCCGAGAAGCAGTTGGCCGAATTCGACGCCGAACCGGACATCGTCATCGGCTGCGTCGGAGGAGGTTCGAACTTCGCCGGGATTGCTTTTCCCTTCGTCAGGAAAAAGCTCGTCGAGAAGAAAGCCTTGCGTTTCCTGGCCGTCGAACCCGAAGTCTGCGCATCCCTGACCGCGGGTCGGATCCGCTATGACCACGGGGACAGCGTGGGCCTGACGCCGCTTCTTTTCATGCACACGCTGGGAAAAGACTTCATCCCGCCGCCCATTCACGCCGGCGGACTCAGGTACCACGGCATGGCCCCGCTCGTCAGCCATCTTGTCCGCACCGGGGTCATCGAAGCCCGCGCCTACGCCCAGGACAAGGTGTTCACCGCGGCCACGGTTTTCCTGCAGGCGGAAGGCATTCTGCCCGCTCCGGAATCAAGCCACGCGGTGGCCGCGGTCATCGACGAAGCCCTGAGGGCCAAGGAGGGGAAGCGTCCCGTGACGATCCTCTTCAACCTCTCAGGTCACGGTTTTCTCGACATCAGCGCCTTCGAGCGAAACGGGCGTCCGGCCGTCCGCGCCACGCCTTGAAGAGTCGGTCCGCCGATGAGGGGAGGCCGAAAGGGTTTCCCCGCATCGGACGGCCGGCATATTTGTTTTGCGTCATGTCCGGCTCAGGCTTGGCTTATCGCTTACCCCGGATCCAGGCCACGACCGGGCTGCCCGTATAGGGCAGGCCGGCGACGAGCGGTCCGCCCTCGGCCGATTGCTTCGACACCCAGGAGGCCGTTCCGGTGTCGAGGACGTCGACGAGGTATCGGCCGCGCGGGAGATTGAGGATCATTTGCGAGGGCGCGATTTCCGCCGGCTCGCGGCGCGGTTCGCACCATAGGCAGGTGCCCGCCGGCCCGGACAGAAGTCCGAACCGCTTGACCCAGGCCGGGAGGCGCCTGACCAGATCGTGCCGGCCCCCGGCAAGGGCGTCGGGATTGAGCCCCGGCGGCCTGACTTCGGGCGTCAGGGCTTCCTCAATGAGCGCATGGACGCGGCGGACGGCGAGCATGCCCGGGCGTTTCGCGGATTTCCTCATTCGTTATTATATTAACCGGCTCGGCTGTTTTTTCACAGAGTCGATTTCTTTCGACGGCGACGCGTCGCCGTCGTCCAAAGCGGCCTCGTGAGGCCGCACTCCAAAAAAGAGGCCGCCGCTCTCCCGTGCGGCATTTGAAGTGCGCCTGAGTGCGGCAATTGAGATTCGGCACAGCATACGCCCCGGCGATTGACAGGCCACGGCGGCGCGGCTATAGTGGCCCATAGCGGAGGAGAATTCCCCATGCCCCCCAAGCATCAAAGGTCTTACCTGCCCTTCGGCGACCTGAAGACGGCTCCCTGGTACGGCAAGAACATCCTGTCGGTCGGGCAATTCGGCCGCTCCGACCTCGAGTACTGCTTCAGCGTCGCCCACGAGATGCGGACCATGGTCGAACGCGTGGGCACCTTCGATCTCCTCAAGGGGAAAATTCTGGCCAATCTGTTCTACGAGCCCTCGACCCGCACCCAGGCCTCTTTCATGGCCGCCATGCAGCGCCTCGGCGGGGCGGTCATCCCCATCAGCGAGGTGCATTACTCCTCGGTGGCCAAGGGCGAAAGCCTGCCCGACACGGCCCGGACGCTCGGCTGCTACGCCGACGTCATCGTCATCCGCCATCCCGAGGTCGGCTCGGCGGCCCTGGCCGCGCAGCACGCCCAGAAGCCCGTGATCAACGCCGGCGACGGCGTCGGCGAGCACCCCACCCAGGCCCTCCTCGACACCTTCACCATCCGCGAGGAGCTCGGCCGTCTCGACAACCTGACGGTGACCATGCTCGGCGACCTGAAATTCGGACGGACCGTCCATTCCCTGGCCCGCCTTCTCGCCCGCTTCAACAGTATTCGGCTTAACTATGTCTCGCCCGAGGAGCTGAGAATGCCTCGGGACGTCATGGACGAGGTGTCGGCGGGCAAGATCCCCCAGCGCGTCGAGACGCGCCTCGACGACGTCCTTCCTGAAACCGACGTCCTGTACGTCACCCGCGTCCAGAAGGAGCGCTTCGAGAAAGCGGCGGACTACGAGAAGGTCAAGGACGCTTACGTCATCACGCCCGAAACGATGAAGGCCGCCAGGAAGGACATGATCGTCATGCACCCCCTGCCGCGGGTGAACGAAATCAGCATGGCCTTCGATTCCGATCCGCGGGCGGCCTATTTCCGCCAGATGGAATACGGCCTCTACGTCCGCATGGCCCTTTTGGCCATGGTGCTCGGCAAGGCCTGACGCGCCGCCGTTCTCCGTCCGGCTTGCCGCCGGGCCGGATGTCCCTTATAATACCCTCTTTAAAGGGAACCATATCTCATGCCGTCCAACGAAGCGAAAATCGACCTCTTGGCCAAGAACATCCGCAAGGTCTTCGTCGGCGACCCGGCCGTCGTCCGGATGGTGATCACGTCGCTGCTAGCCCGGGGCCATCTCCTCATCGAGGACGTCCCCGGCATCGGGAAGACGCTGCTGGGCGTCGCCCTGGCCCGCTCGATCGACGCCTCCTTCCGCCGCATCCAGTTCACGAACGACCTCCTCCCGTCCGACATCCTGGGCTTGTCGATCTACAATCCCCGCGAGTCGACGTTCGAGTTCAAGTTCGGTCCGATCTTCAGCCACATCATCCTGGCCGACGAGATCAACCGCACCACGCCCAAGACACAGAGCGCGCTCCTCGAGGCGATGAACGACCTCCGGGTGACGATCGACGGCGCCACCTACGCCCTGCCCGATCCGTTCATGATCATCGCCACCCAGAATCCCGTCGAATACCACGGCACTTTCCCCCTGCCCGAGGCCCAGCTCGACCGCTTCCTGCTCCGCCTCAAGATCGGATACCCGAGCCCCGCCGACGAGGCGGACATCATCCGCGGCCGGGATTACTACGAGCTCGCCCAGGAGCTCGCGCCCGTCCTCAGCCGGCAGGACGTCCTCGACCTCCAGCGCCGGGTGGAGGAGGTGCGGATCGAGGAATCGCTCCTCAACTACATGATCGAGCTTTCGGCGCGAACGCGCTCCATGCCCAAAATCAAGCTGGGAGTGAGCCCCCGCGGGACATTCCTCCTCCGCCGGGCGGCTCAGGCTTACGCGCTGACCTTCGGCCGGGATCACGTTCTCCCCGACGACATCAAGACCGTGGCCGTGCCCGTGCTGGCCCACCGCCTGATGATCGACTCCCAGGCCTACGGCCTGCCGCGCATCCACGAATCGGACGGCCTGGTGCGGGACGTTCTCGACCGGGTTCCCGTGCCGATGTGAGACGGGCCCGGCCATGCGGCTGACGCGTCTCGGCGGCCTGATCATTCTCGCCTCGGCCCTGGCGTTCCTCGGCGCCTTGATCAGCGCCAACAATCTCCTGTATCTGGTCTTCAGCTTTCTCGTTTCTTCGCTCGTCCTCTCGGGCTTCCTCAACGGCCGGAATCTTTCGCGCCTGAGCTTCAAGCCGCGCTTTCCGGACCAGATTTTCCAGGGCCGCCCGTTCGACTTGGAGCTCGAGGTGAGAAACGGCAAGGCGACGCCGGCTCTGCTGGTTCATGTCGTCTCGGAAGCGGGCGGAGTCCGGCGCTCCGTCGGCCGCCTGGAGAAGCGCGGAACGGCCTCGGTTTCGGTTCCCGCCGTTTGCCTCCGCCGGGGGCTGAATGTGTTTCCCGGTCTCGTAGTCGAAAGCGGATTTCCGTTCGGCTTTTTCCTGGGGCGGAAGGGGATCGCCGGCCTGACGGCCACGGCCTATCCCGCCGTCTATGAGGTTTACGGGCGGCAGGGGACGCCGGCCGGCGTGCGGGAGGAGGCGGTCTCCCTCCCCCGGCGCGGAGCGGGGGAGGAATTCCACGGCCTGCGCGAATACTCCGAGGACGAGGACGCGCGCCTCATCAACTGGAAGCTCACGGCCAAGACCGGCACGCCGCTCGTCCAGGAATACTCCCAGCCCCTCGGCCGCAAGATCACCCTGACCGCGGACGGAAAGCCGGGGCCGGAGACCGAGGCCCGCATCACCGAATGCGCTTCCCTGGCCCGCTTTTATATCGACGCCGGCGCCGAAGTCCGGCTCGTCACCGACGAGGGCGACATCGCATTCGGCCGGGGGCTTCTCCACCTCGACCGGATCCTCAACGCGTTGGCGCTCCTGGGGGAGGGCAAAGAGATCCGGACGGCGCGCGGCAAAGGGGGAAAGAAGGGAAAACGCCCCCGGCTCGCCCTTTTCCAGTCGAGCTGGCTTCTCGGCCTGGCCGCGGTCACGACGGCCGTCGTCTCGCTCTCCCTTCTGCTCGTCGAGGAGATCAGCCCCCTCACGATTCTGCCCCTGGCGGCGGTCATTCCCCTCGGCCGGCACTTCGACCGCCGGGGGATCTATCCGCTGCCCAAGATCCTCTTCGACGCCGCCGCCGTTCTCTATGTCCTGTTTTTCATATTTATCGATTTGCCCCGTTCGGGAACGCTCCGGGCGGTCACGCGTCTTGTCGTTTTCATCCTCGTCTATCTTCTCCTCAATCCGAAGCGCGAGCGACAGGTCCGCCAGCTTTTCCTGGCGAATTTTCTCGTTTTTTTCCTTGTCTCGGGGCAGGCGGTTTCGCCGCTCTATTTTTTCTTTTTCGTCCTGTATTTCCTGTGCGCCTTCCTGTGGCTCGTCAAATGGCAAGAGGAGCGGCCTTCACTCCGGACGTCGCTCCGGCCGGCGGGCGCGGCCGGCTTGGTGGCCGCCTCCCTCGCCTGCGCCGCGGCGATGTTCGTCTTCATGCCCCGTTTCTACAGCCCCCGCATGCAGCAGCTCCTGGCCTATTCCGGGCTGAGCCGATTCCGGACCGGCCTCCATTCGCTCGAAGGCCTGACCGGCGAGGTCGAGCTGGGCTATTTTGGGCCGCTGCGGAGCAACACGACAAGGGCGCTGCGGGCGAGCTTCACGGACGACGAAGGCCGCCCCTTCCGGCCGGAGGAGGTCCGCATCCGTGCGGCGGGTTTCGATTCCTTCGACGGCCGGCGATGGAGCCGGTCCCGGAGGGAGTTCCGCTATCGCCTGTCGGACGGAATCCTCGAGTCCCGCGGCGGACTGGTCAGGCTGAGGAAGAGCGGGGGACAGGTCGTCTTTCTCGATCCGCCCCCGGAGGGAAGCGGATTCTACGAGGAATACTACGTCTATCCCATGGCTGGGGCGTTCGTTTTCAGCCGGGGCGGCATAGTCGCCCTAGAGGCCGAAGGACGGTCGGCGTATTTTGACTGGACGGACACGGCGTACATGCCTTCGATGTATGCCGAATCCACGAGCTACAGGGTTCAGGCCGGAGGAGAGGCGCCTCTTTTCTACAGGAACATCGAGGACTACGAGCGGCTCCTTGAGGAGGGATACCTTCAGCTTCCCGCCTGGAACGACGACCTTCGGCTCCTCGCCCAGCGCGTCCTGGCCGGCCGGGACGATCTCCGTTCCAAGATCGAGGCGCTGGAATCGTATCTCCGCCGCAACGGCAGATATTCTTCGGAGCCGGAGTACGGAAGGCAGACCGTGGAGGAGTTTTTATTTCAGACGCGGGCGGGGAACTGCGAGTATTTCGCCACGGCCATGTGCCTCTTGCTGCGCCATGCGGGCATCCCGGCGCGGCTGGCCATCGGGTTCCTGGGCGACGACTGGAACGAATACGGCCGGTTTTTCGACGTCCGGCAGAGCGACGCCCACGCCTGGGTCGAGGCCTTCATTCCGGAAGAGGGTTGGGCGGTCTTCGATCCCACGCCGGCGGAGTCCGGAGCCGGATCGGAGGGGGGATTCCTCGGATCGTTCTTCCGGCGTTTTCGCAATTATTTCAGCGCCGTCGAGGTCCGCTGGTACCGCTATGTCGTCGGCTACGACCGCTTCACGCAGCGGAGCATCACCGGCCGTCTGGGCCTGGAGGTCAGCCGCAACCTGGCGCGCCTCCTCATCGGCCTCGGCGCTCTGATCGGGGCCGTCCTCGTTCTCCGCACGGCCAAGCCCTGGCGGCTGATCCGGGAGCGGAAGAGGCGCAAGGCGGGAAGCGCCCATTTCTACTACCGCCTTCTCGAAGCGCTTGAGAGGAAGGGATTCGCGCGCCGCGGCTCGCAGACGGGCAGGGAATTCGCCGAGGACGTCTTGGCCCGGAGGCCGGACTTGGCGCCGCTGCGGAACGTCACGGAAGCGTTCTACGCCGTCCGCTACGCCGGCCGGGAGCTCGGCTCCGCGGAGCTGGCCGCCGCAGAGCATGCCTCCCGCGCCGTCCTCCATTCCTTGAAATAGGGGGACACAATACCTATTCATCTTATTTGCTATTTTCAATCCTGCTCGAAAGGCATTCCGTCTGGAGGGATTTCCGTATGCGTCTAGGACTGGGCTTTGTTGAAAACTAAATTCCGTAATCTTCGAGCGCCTTGATGGCCTGAAGAGTCACCCATTTGCTGGGCTTCCCCTTTTTCTCAATGTCGACCCGGAACTTGCCGTTGTAGGTGTTTTCCAGGAGCCACCGGCCGTGCTCATCCCGTTTGGAAAGGATGAGTTCGGCGGCGTCCCGCATCCGCGAGTCGCGGTATCCCAGCCCGGCCAGGATGCCGAAAACCTCCAGGACGTTGCCGTCCCACATCAAGGGAAATTCGAGCTTCGTCCATTTGGGTTTGACGGGCTTCGACAGGTCCCGGCTTCGCTTGTGGATATGGTGTTTGAGGAAATATTCGGCGGCCGCCTCGATCGTTCGCCTGACCGCCGCCGTGCGCTTTTTCCCGGGTATGGCGGCCAGGGCCTTCAGAATTTTGGCCGCGGCCGAATGGCAGGTGTGTTTTCCCCAGCAGTTCTCCCGGTTGTCGTAGGGCCAGCCTTTCGGCGCCGCGCCGTCGGCGTCGTCGAAACGGGCATATGTCGTCAGCCACTCGATGCCGCGCTCGACACGCGGATCGGCAAGCAGGCCGAACCGGACAAGGCTCCAGACCATGTTTCCCGTGAGGCAGGGGATGACGCCGCCGTGTTGGCCGCCGCCCCGCGGCGTCCCGACGTAGGAGAATCCGCCGCTTTGCCGATCCTGGGACGCCCGCAGCACGAATTCGCAGGCACGGCGGACCCGCGGATCAGCGCCGTCGGCGCCCAGCGAGGCCAGGATGATGAGCTGCCAGACCGTCCCCCTGTATTTCGTCCGCTGGTAGAAGTCTTCGGCTTTTTCCCAATATCCTCCCTTTTTTTGTCCGGCCAGGATTCTGGGGACGATCCCCTTCTCCATGACGGCTTTGCGGGCCGCGCGCACCCGCCGGTCCGTCGGCGGGACGGCCAGGAGGTCGATGAGGGTGAAATACCGGACCGACGGATTCTCTTCCTCGAGGAGCCAGGGGATGGGGTCGGCTTTCTCGGCGTCCGGCATGAGTCCAGCATACCGACGAAACGCTCCGGCTTCAATACGTCTTTTCGAACGTTTTTTCGAAGGACGGCATCTCCCAATCCGGCGTCAGAATTTTCTCGGACTTGGATCTTTAATCGGCTTGGGGAAATAAGGTAAATAGGTATTGTATCCCCCTATTAATAATGAGGTAAATAGGTATTGTGTCCCCCTATTTGAGGGAGAGGGAGCGATGATGAATAAAACGCTTCTGGCCTGCCTGATGCTGCCTGGGCTGCTTTTTTCCTGCCCGCAGGAGACGGACCTGCCCTTCCGGAACGCCGCCCTGGCCATCGAGCGGCGGATCGACGACCTGCTTTCGCGCCTGACGCCGGAGGAGAAAGCCTCTCAGCTTCTTTACAACAGCCCGGCCGTCGAGCGCCTGGGCATCCCGGCCTACAACTGGTGGAACGAATGCCTGCACGGCGTGGCCAGGGCGGGGCGGGCCACGGTTTTTCCCCAGGCGATCGGCCTGGCCGCCGCCTTCGACGACCGGCTGGTCTTCCGCGTCGCCGACGCGATCTCCACCGAAGCGCGTGCCAAACACAACGAGGCGGTGAAGAAAAACCACCGGGCCCAGTATGCCGGACTCTCTTTCTGGACGCCGAACATCAACATCTTCCGCGATCCGCGATGGGGAAGGGGGCAGGAAACGTACGGCGAGGACCCCTACCTGACCGGGCGGATGGGCAGCGCCTTCGTCAGGGGGCTGCAGGGAAGCGATTCCCGGGCCTTGAAAGCGGCGGCCTGCGCCAAGCACTTCGCCGTCCACAGCGGCCCGGAAAACACGAGGCATGAATCGAACGTCCGGCCCTCGGAGAAAGATTTCCGGGAAACCTATCTGCCGGCCTTCAAGTCCCTGGTGGATGCCGGCGTGGAAGCGGTCATGTGCGCCTACAATCGGCTGTATGACGATCCATGCTGCGGAAGCGATGCGCTGCTCAAAGTGATTCTGCGCGAGGAATGGGGATTTCGGGGACATATCGTCTCCGACTGCTGGGCGCTCGACGATTTCTGGAAACGGCATAAAGTCGCGGCGACCGAGGAAGAAGCCGTGGCCATGGCGGCCAAGGCGGGAGTCAACCTCGAATGCGGAGTCGCCTACCGGCTTCTGTTGGACGTAATCCGCCATGGATGGATCCGGGCGGAGGAACTCGATTCCCTCCTCCGCCCGCTTCTGAGAACGCGCTTCAAGCTCGGGCTCTTCAATCTCCCCGAAGAAGCGCCGTTTGCGTCTGTTGGGCCCGAAGTCGTCAACTGCGAGGAACACCGCGCCCTGGCCTACGAAGCAGCGGTGAAATCCGTCGTTCTTCTGAAAAACGAACGCGGCCTCCTTCCCCTGGACAAGAAAAAGATCAAGAACATTTTCGTCGCCGGGCCGACGGCCGCCGACCTGCAGGCGCTCGTGGGCAACTACAACGGCTGGTCAGGCGGCATGATCACCCTCCTCGAGGGCATCGTCGAGGCGGTGGACGCCGGAACGGTCGTCGATTATTCCTTGGGCTGCCAAATGAACACCCCCGGCAAGCACTACGGTTTCTGGGAAGCGAAGATGGCGGACATCATCATCCTGGGGCTCGGAAATTCCAAGATGATGGAGGGGGAGGAGGGCGAAGCGCTCCTCAATCCCGAGGGCGGCGACCGGGCCGATATCCGCCTGCCCGAGAGCCAGCGCGAATTCGCGCGCCTCATGCGCGAGCGGGCGCCGCGGACGCCGATCGTCGCCGTTGTCACCGGCGGGAGCGCCGTGGCCCTTCAGGATGTTTTCGACGCCGCCGACGCCGTGCTGTTCGCCTGGTATCCCGGAGAGCAGGGCGGACGGGCCGTCGCCGACATTCTTTTCGGGGACGCCGCGCCGTCGGGGCGGCTGCCCGTCACATTCTACAAATCCGCGGACGATCTCCCTCCCTTCGAGGACTATTCCATGGAAGGCCGGACGTACAAATATTTCGGCGGCGAGCCCCTTTTTCCTTTCGGCTACGGATTGAGCTATACGGAGTTCGCCTACGAGGGCGCGGCGACCGACAAGCCGTCCTACCAGGAGGGGGAGAAGATCGCCTTTCATCTGACCGTCCGGAACCGCGGAAATCGCGCCGGCGAGGAAGTCGTCATGGTCTATGCCTCCCGGCCGCAGGGAAGCGGCGCCCCGCCGGATGCGAGCCTGTCTTTCGGCAAGAAGCGGCTGGTCGGATTTGCCCGAGTGTTTCTCGACCCCGGCGAGTCCAGGTCCATCGCCATGGAGATCGACCTCCTGGACACGTATCAATGGGATGCGTACGGAAAAAGGTATTTAGTGGACGAAGGACTCTATGTTTTGGAGGCGGCGCCCTGCGGCGGGGAGGGCGTTTCAGCCGCCCTCAGTATTAAATAGGGTCGAATAGGGAAGGTCGAAGTGGGGACACAATACCTATTTCCCTAATTTCTTTCTGAACATATTTAGACGTTATTCCGGCAGCAAGGGTGATGGGTATTGTGTCCCCCTATTTCCCGTGTCCCACTATTTCCCCTATTTGATGGGAACGCAGGTGCAGATCTTGTCGCAGGTGCAGACCAGGTTGCACGTGCAGTAGGACCCGCCTCCGGAGGGAGCGCTCGGTCTCGGAGTCGGAGAGGGGAGGGGTGTCGGCTTCGGCGTCGGTGTCGGCGAGACGTAAGTCCCGGGGACGCAGTTGCAAAGGCAGACGGCGCCGGCCGGGATTGGAGAGCCGCAGGGTAGCGTGTAGGTCATGGTTTGGCCCAGGGTATCTGTCGATTGATAGTGATTGATTTCCTTCCCCTTCTCAAGGGCCACCGGATCGAAGAGACAGGCCAGGATGTCCATCTCGGGCAGTCCGTAAAGCTTGATGGCGTTGTCGGCCCCGCCGGTGGCCAGTATTTTTCCGTCCGGGCTGAAGGCCAGGGCGATGATGATTTCGAAAGGAGCATCGCCTTTCAATTTCCTCAACAGGGTGCCGGAGGGCATTTGCCAGAATTCCAGGGTTTTGAGGCCGGCGGAAAGAAGCCATTTTCCGTCGGGGCTGTACCAAACGCCGGTGATCAGTTCCAGACTGCCGTTCAGGAGGGCTGTCAGGAAGTCATTGATGTTGTCGACGGGTTTTTCAGGGGATTTGATGGTCATGACGGCCTTGCCCGTGACCGTATCCCAAAGCATGATCGTTCCGCTCGGCGAGCCCGAAACCAGGAGATGACCGTCCGGACTGAAGTCCATGCTGAAGTTGATTCCTTTTTGGCCTTCCAGGGTGTGCCGGAGTTTCCCCGACGCCGTCTCGAACAGCATGATGGGCAAGGGCTTGTTCAGATATTCAAGGACATCTTGAGAATCGTTTTTTTTGAAATCGAAAGGAAAGGGCACGGCCGCAAGAAGTGTCTTGTCGGGGCTGAGAGCATAGGCTCCTCCAAAGGAACGAAAAGCCTCGTTCTCTTTCAGGAAGCCGATATAAGGGACGTCCCACGACTCCGCGGGTCGTTCCCGTGATTCATAGCCGAGAAGGCGCCCGTTGCGGGTGAAATAGAAGTCCATTTTGAGCGGATAATCCTGGTCCTTGAGGACCTTGAGACAGGTTCTGGCGGCCACGTCCCAGATGCGGATCGTTCTGTCTTTGGAGCAGGAGGCGAGATGGGATCCGTCCGGACCGAAGACCGTGCCTACGACATCATCCGTGTGCTCATCGAGGGTGTGAAGGAGCCTTCGCGAGGGCATCTCCCAGAGTTTTATCGTCGTATCGCCCGCCGAGGCGAGGATTTTCGAGTCCGGGCTGAAAGAGAGCGAAGCGACGGGTCCTTTGTGGGCCTTGATTTCGGCGGCGCATGACCGGGGATCGTCCGCCGCGCCGGCTTGGGGACCCATAGGATTTCCTGTCAGGGCGGACAAGAAATTGCGTCCGGTGAACAAGCCGAGCCCGAGGCCCGAAGTTAAAAGAAAACCGCGCCGGCCCATGGTCCACCCTCCGGACAAATCCTTCCACTCGTAGAAGGAGGGAGGGCTGCTGGTCCCGTCGCCGTAGATTTTCTGAAGCCGGAAATTCGGACGTTTCAACTTGGCCATGCCCGACCTCCTCGGTTTTGATCCTGGCGGATTTCCCCCGACCAGATTCCGTCGGGACTTCTCCTGATCCTATCCAGCAGAAGGCGTTTCGTCAGCTCCTGGTTGACCCGGCATCTTGATCCCGGCTCGTAAAGGCCGTCATTCCCGTCGGCCACGGACTTGATGGCGCAGTCGCCGGCGCAGTGCCATTTGCAGAAGCAGCCGTCGCAGAAGGGGATGCGGTCCACGGTCCGGGCGAAATGATCCCGGCGCTTTTTGTCATCAATGACGAACCGCCCCCGGCCTTCGTACCGGCCAACGACGAATTTGTTGCTGAGGGGATGGCCATGGCCGTAGGTCTCGAAGCAGGTTGTGACGGCGCCCTCGGCGGTGACGACCAGCGCCCGGCAGGCGGCCAGACAAAACCGGCGGCTGAGGGAATCCAGTCGGGCTCCCGAATAAAAGAGCGTTACGCCGTGGGATTCGGCGATTCTCAATGCGTCCATGAATCGGTCGACGAAGATTTCCGGGTTGGTGACCGTCAGGCCGTTCCTTTTGGCGCGGCCCTCCCTGAAAGCCGGCTCGGCCTGAATCGTTCTCGGCCTGAAATTCTTGCAGATAAAAGCGATGCTCTTGGGGAAGAGCGGCAGGGATTCGTCGGTCAGGGTCATCCGAATCCCGTAGGAAATCGTCGCCTCATCCAAAGCCTGAAGGGTTTTCCGCACCAGGGGGAAAGACGCTCGGCCGCCGGCCGCGGGCCGGAATCTGTTCTGAACGCTGGGCAGGCCGTCGTAGGACAAGCTGATCTCGGTGAAATTCCGAACCATGAAATCACGGACAGGCTTCCTCCAGTAGCCGTTGAAGGAGCCTGAGAGTTGGAGAGGGATACGGAACTTATCCGTTTGCTGTCGGGCGTATTCGACGGATCGCGTCAAAACCGGCCAATTCATCGTCGGCTCCCCCCCGCCGTGGAAGCCCAACGAAAAAGTCGGCGCCTTGTTCCTTATCACTTCACCGAGGACAAAATCGATGCCCGCCCTGGCGGTTTCCCAAGGCATCCGGCTGGCCGGTCCTTCCCCGGAAGAGGCATAGCAATAGGAGCATCGGAGATTGCAGCGGTTCGTCAGGAACAGGACCAGGGAGTCGTAGCTGACGCCCCGAGAGTGGAAATCGTCCGGAGGAAGCGGCTCGGGACGGAAAAACCCGGACGCCTCGAAACAGGCCAGCGGATCTGTCTGGGCGGGGAGCGCCGCTTCCCCCCGGAGGCAACGGTCATGGAGGGCATTGACCAAGGCCGCATTGGCGACAAAGGCGGTTTTTTTCAGAGGGGCGTAAACGAGAAACTTGTCCGTCTCCAGGGGGATGGAGAATATCTGGTCCAGAACGGGATGGCCCATTTATTTTTGGATTTCATATCACACGGGGTCGGTCAGGTCAATCTCATGGAGAAGGCTTCATTGCAGCAAATAAGGCGAATGGGTATTGTGTCTCCCATTATTCCTTGACACCGTTTTGAGCGCGGTCTAGACTGAAAAAATGAGACGTTTTAATATCATCAAATTCACGGTCTGGGCATTTCTGTTTTTCGGATTTTGGGCCGGCGTACGGTCTCCGGCTTTTCAGGGCTCCGGGCCGACGTTCGCCGGGGAATGGAATGTGACCATCGAGGATTATACCTACGGGAGCCTGGCGGTCGGTAAGAGCTACTGGGTGATCAGCCTTTCCGGCAGCGATGTCAGCGTCTATGACATGAGAAGCCAATTCAGCGCCGTGGGGACGGCTTCCGGAAACACGCTCACCGCCAAGTGGATTTATGATCCCCTCCCGGAAAACAAATTCGTCCTCACCCTGAGCGCCGACGGCAACAGCTTCGAAGGAAATTATGAAGGCTGGTTCGCGGTCGGAGGGAAAACTTGGGGGAATTATCGCGGAAAACGGGCCGGAGGAGTCGAAATCAAAGAGCCCGACAAAGACGGCGACGGTGTCCCGGACTGCATGGATTTGTGCCCCGCCGCGGCCGGGAACGCCAAATCCTTCGGCTGCCCGAAGGACCAGCGGATCGGCAATATGGTCAATTTCGTGTCGGCCAAGTTGAAAGAACAGATCGCCGATTTTCTCTCCTGCGCAAAAATCCCTGAATTGCCCGCCATTCCGGCCGACGAGTGGGACATCGAACTGGACTTGAAGCCCGGGGCCGCCCCGGAGTTTGTCGAGGCCGACAACATGATCGGCATGGTGTTGCGCGGAAAAAATGCCCGGGGAATTCCGGTCATCCGCGCCGATCTGCCGGCGTTCATCCATTTCGTCAAGAAGGAGCTGTCCCTCAAATGCGGAACGGCCTCGCCCGCGGGAGCCAAAAGCCACGGGGATTTCTATCATGAAATCGGGCACCTTCTCGCGGATCGTCTGAACCTGGTGCGCATCGATCCTTACGGCGAGCACGACAAATGGCTTCCCTTCGCCAATGCCGGCTCGGCTTTCGACGAAGCCCGGGCCGACCTATTCATGGTCTTGATGTCCCGCCACTTGAAACGCCCGATCAGGGATTCTTTCGGCGTGGAGAAAGCCCGGAGCAACATTCCCGGCCGATTTCGGAACCAGGGACATTTGAT